>OFLL01000074.1_pt1 | contig 57116 bp, 85 predicted proteins | sample 1540861 | NCBI WGS metagenome assembly OFLL01 (sample SAMEA4413039, study PRJEB24355) | metagenome | biome: human; feature: gut; material: faeces | place: United Kingdom | collected 2010 | reverse complement strand
CACTACATCTTGCGGTGCCTGATCCACTCCGGACAACTACAGGACAAAATCAACGCACTCTAAAACCGGAAGGGCCCCTAATCTAGTAGGAATCTGTCGAGCACGGGGCTCTAACTGTTGTCGCGAGTGAATCCCTGCTTGGCTATGGTCGAGCTTCTCTTTCTGAAGGCCGAGACGAGGGCAGGGACGTTGGCATCGAGAAAATCGTGGACGGTGGCAGAGATGCTCTCCTTGTCATCGGTATCGCGAGTGACCCGGCCAACCTGCTGAATGACAACGCCGCGGAAGCTTACTGGGGCAGCCAGCACAAGAGTATCCAGTGCAGGAAGATCAATGCCTTCGCCAGCCACCTGGGACATGGCTAAAAGGACGAAATGCGGTGTTGCGGCAATTTGTTCACGGACGGCTTGCCGCTCAGTGGCTTTTTGCCCGCCATGAAGTTGGAGGACGGGGAAGGGGGCGTCGGTAAGCAGGGCGTTGAGGGCAGCGAGGTGTTCGCGTCGTTTCACCAGGACGAGGACCGTGTGCTCGTCCTGCGCAGCTTGTGTGATGACATCGGCGATGAGGCGGTTTCGGTCCTCATCCGCCGCCAGAGCGGTGTCGAGGTCGGGCCAGAACAGGTAAGGGGAGTTGTACGTGAACTCGGTGTTGTGGACTACGTAATCGCGGCGTCCGGGGCGTTCGAGCTCGACGGTATGGCGGATAGGGCCGCAAATGAGGGGAAGAAGCTTATCGAGGCCGTCGGAGCGGTAAGGCGTCGCGGTCATTCCGAGCATAAAGCGAACGTTGAGGTGCGCGAGGACGTTGGTTAAACCCGCAGCGCCGACTCGGTGGCATTCGTCAACGATGATGTGGCCATAGCTGGAGAGAAAGTCAGTCTTGGAATCGCTACGGCTGATGGACTGAGCTGTGACAATGTCTATCTCTCCGCTGAGCTTCTTCTTGGTGCCCGAGTATTGCCCAACCTGAACGTCTGGAAGAAACTGCTTGAGGGCTTGGCGCCATTGGGTAGCAAGCTCCCTGGATGGAACAATCACCGCAGTGGGAACTTGACGCTGGGCGATGATTGCACATGCCATGACGGTCTTCCCGGTGCCAGGAGGAGCAATGAGCATTCCAGACTTGTGCTTGAGCATCTGTTTGACGGCGGAGTGCTGGTAGGGGCGTAGTTCACCGGCGAATGACGCATCGATGCGCTGAGGTTTGGGCGTACGTCCGCGGCGTGTGACGGTATATCCGGCAGTCTTCAAGATGTCGATGACGTCATCGAGCGTGCCACGGTCGAGCGTGAGGACTTGGTCCTTCTCATCAAAACGTACGATGATCCGTGGAGTGCCGAAAGTGGAGAAACGCTGGGCCTGCTTGATATAGAACTGCGGGTTAGCAATAGCACCTAGGTGCCGCAGGGCCGTACGAGTGGTGGCGTCGACGCCCGATAAATCGACGTGGACGTGCGAATCGTGGGTGACGTGGACTTTCCCAGAAGCCTTGAGCTTCTTTAGTTCTGCGCGGGTGGGTGCCTGAGGAAGGGATGTCTCGGGATCAGGCTGAAGCGCAGCGTAGATTCTCTTGAGCTCGGAAAGCGTTGACTTCTTAGTTCTTGCTAAAGCTTCGAATTGGTCTGGCAAAGGATGAAAATTACTGTCGACGAAGACTGTTGTGCCTTCGGAGCGATGGTGGCCTGCTAATGGGAGGGCAATCAGATTGCCGAAACCACGGCCTTTCGCCGGCAGTGTGTCTTGGGAAGGGAAGAAACGGTCGAAACTGGAGAAGTAGGAATCCGGGCTAGCTTTGGCAAGAAGTCCGATGCCCACGGAACGGGCGAGGCTGGCGGGAATAGGTTCGTCGAAGAATACCCAGACGTGAGCGCCGTTCCCTGAGCGTGAAACTTCTATGAGCGGATCGAGTCCATGGTTCTTACATTCTTCGGCGTAGGCGCACGCAGCTTGCTTGAAGTCGTCATCGTCGAAATCGCAGCACAACAGCCGGCAGCTATCATCTGTGCACAGTGGATAAAGCCCAACGTGGAAGCGATTGTCACGGCGCAGATGTCCTTCGATCACCTTCGGTGTCAGAGGCTTTAGGTCGGGATTTCTTCGGTCATAGTAGCCATTGCTAGCCGGGTACCAAGCCTTCTTTCCCGCAGTATTTTTGGCCACTGCGTAGACATCTGTCCTCCCCGTGAAGTAATCCATGAAGAGCGCAATCTTCTCCTCCGGCGAGCGCCTTTCAGAATGAACGTTCGCCGGCGCCGATGTGTCTGCGGGACTAGGGCGCGAAGGAGCATGACCGAGGGCCTGCAGTAATTGGGCTACCTGAGACTCCAATTCGCTAACGCGAGTTTCAAGTGCTTGGAGACGTTCCTGTTCAGTCATGGTGCGTGTTCCTTGTGCGTCGGAACTAGTTTATCGGACGGTGAGCGGATAAGAGCCTTGTCGGCTTGGTGTTGTATTGCTTAGAATAAGCGCACGACGAGCCGGTTACCGGAACGTTGTCGCCTGGAGCCGCGTAGGCTCCAGAGCTTTTTGAGGGCTTTCTAGGCGCAGAGATGGAGTGCGTGTCTTGACAGTCAAGCCTTGATTCCGACAGGTGTGCCGGACAGGCGCAGCAAGTGGAGCGTTGAGGTGGCCTCTAGACATTCGCACACAACTCGGTTGTCCTTGAGAAGAGTCTCACTGAAAGGTGAAAGGTGCTTCAGGTGTATGTGTCATGCTGGGAAAGGAGGGATTAAATTGGCAAAGTCGACCGTTTCAAAACCTGACCACATTAATACTTCTGTAACCCAGGTTCAAGGTATGGATGAGGAAGACCGTCGCCGCTACGTCGAGTACTTAGGACGGGAGATTGCCAATTGGTCCGCGGAACTTAACCGCCGTCTAGCTTGACCGTTTATCCCGACGAAGAGGAGCCCTTATCGTCGGGGAATTGGCTTGTGGGCCCTCTGCAAATCCGTGCCTCCAAACAGTTTAAAGCAAACGTCAACCGGCCTATGGTTGTGAAATACCGCCGTATACCATCCGTGAGACTCGTCAAGCCATTGGAGACTGATGGAATTCCGGTTCGCGTTGAGTATCGAAGGCGGCGCCGGGGAAATAGCATTGTGCCTCTTGACTGAATTGGGCTAAATAAGGCATACTCTGAGACAGGAGCAGCCCTACATCATGTACAGCTGCTCGACCCTCACCGAGGCTACTGGCAGGTGGGGGTCATTTAGTTTTCTCTTGGAGCTTGCGCGGGTTTACGCTTCGGCAGCACCGTTAAGATTTGGCAATGTTCTGCCAGATATTTGTTGAACCATACTGTGCTCTGTCCGCCGTGAGTTAGCGTTCGTCGATACATATAGGCCACAAGGTCTGGTATCCAAAGACACGTTTCGTCGGCTGGGCTTACCCATGCGGCGGGAATTCCTTGTGGAAGGACGTTCAACCTTCGTAAACGCTTTAGTGTGTTTCTATCTTTGTCGTTATCAGATTGGGAATACCGTTCCTCGAAAATGATTCCGTTGAGCGAAAAGTCTTGCTCGGTGATAGTGGTGATCAGCTTCTCGAGGCAGTCTTGGCGAGCGTGCTCAACATCGTGGTCCTGCTGAAGCGGGCGAAGACAAGCGACAGAATGGGAATCTCCAAAACCATGACAAAGATTGAGCATTGCCTCAACCCTTTCTTGACCTTCGCTGGTTTGCATTGATTCAGTCGTATGCCAATAGGAGGACTGCGCGACTTCTTTCAGATAGTCCCGGGTGTCGGCAAGGTGCTTGAACTTAATGGCGGTTGCGACCAGTGCGTAAAAGGAATCGGAAAATTCCTCACCGGGGGCTACGTAGCTCTCGTCGATAAAAACAATCGTGTCTTCGGGAGAGGCTTGTTGGAAGATGCGAGATAGAGAAGGGTGGAGGCGGTGGGGCAAAAGCTATACCTCAATTCGCGATAGATAAAGTGTTCGAGTTTAAAGCTAGTATACTGATTGCATAGGACGCCTTTTAAGCATGAGATGCGGTGAGGGGGGCAGGCTTCATGCGCGGTACCGACCGTTGGTCGCATAGTTGTTCGTTGGGGAACCTCTTAGGTCTCTTTCATTGGACAGAACTCTTGTTGAACTCGGACACTCGCATACGCAAACGGAATACGCTCCTGCTCGATGCGCAGCCTTCCGTTGGTGTAAAGCAAGCGGTAGGCGCGTTGCTCTTCGGTGGTGAGGTGGGGGAGGGTGGCGGAGCCGTCGCCGGGGTCGGGGACGGCCAGGTGCTGGAATGCGGTGACGGTGGCGGTGTCCATGAACAGTGACTTCGTGTGGGGGAAGTGGGCGCGCACGGCGTTGAGGATGGCAAAGCCGGCGGCGTCGAGGTCACCCCAGTAGGTGATGTCGGCTCGTTGTAGCCAGCCCAGTGCCTGGAGTTGGTGAGCGGCGGTGCCGGAGCCGAGGATGGCGATGGTGGTTGGGGAGGCGTCGGCAAGCGTGGGCAGTGCCAGGAAGGTTTGTTTGTTCTCCACGATGAGCACCCGGGGTGGGGTGTCGGGGAAGAGGGTGGCGGCGTCGGCGAGGGGGATTTCGATATCGGAGAGTGCCGGGGCGTGGTTGAGGTAGCGCAGTCGCAGGCGGGCATCACTGCGGCGCAGGCCCAAGTCCGTGATGCCGAAGGGAGCAAGGAGCGTCAGGAGCAGACGGCGGTGGGTGCCTATCCATTTGCCATCGACGCCTTCCACCGGCACGGCGCGCTCCCATTCGCCGGAGTGGGGGTTGGCGCGCAGCCAGGTCAGACACGGCCCAAGGCAGCGCAAGTCGTAGGCGCTTAAGTCCTTCCACTGGTTGTACGTGTGGCGGACGGTATGAGTGAAGTCCGGGGAGTCCGGAAAGATGGCGGCGATGTCCTGGGCGCGCTGGAGGGCCCGGTTGTAGTCGGACATCAGGCCCGCGGCGGCAGCGATGCGCGCGGCGCCGGTGAGTACTGCGCGTGTGGGAACGTCGTTGGTGCCCAGGCCCGCGCGGGACCAATTGCGGGATTCATAGATGACCTCTTCCTGGTGCGGCCAGCGCTGCCAGGCGCGGATGAAGTCCCTAGTGGCCTTGATATCGCGGGCGGCGGCAGTAGCTGTTGGCGGGTGCAGCGGCCAGTCCAGGTTGAGCGCAGCGGGATCGGCGAGTGCTTCGGCGAAGTGGTTGCGCAGGTACTTGGCGGCGTGTGCACGCAGGTCGTTAGGAGTCCGCATCGTCGGAGTCCTTCGGGTCGGGCTCGTGGGTGGTGGAGGCGTCGATAAGCTTGTAGCCCGTGCGTGCCTGCGGGCGGCCGTCGATGGTGGGCTCGTCGTAGCTGACCACGATGGTGCCGTCCACATAGGGCGAGAGAGTCTGGATGAGCTTGAACGGCGTGGCCAGAATCATGTGGAACCCAAAGGATGCGAAGACGGACATAGCGGTGCGGGTGAAAGTGGGGTCCGCGCGGTCAAAGGCCTCATCCAAGATGATGGACCCATAGGTGGGCACGTCCTGGTCCGGCTCCGCGAGGCGGAAGCGCAGGGCTGCGGCCAAGCAGAAGAAGACGAGCTTCTGTGCCTGGCCGCCAGAGAGCGAGGCGGAGTCCTGATAGGTGTTGGCCGTCGTGCCATCGGGGTAGCACTCGCGGCCGACAAAACTGACGTGCCGGCGGGTGTCCAAAACCACGTTACGCCAGCGGATATCCTCCGGCTGGCTGGAGCCGAGGCGGCTTAAGATCTTGTCCAAGGCGTGGTAGCGCGCAATGGCTGCCGCTGGATCATCCTCGGTGACTTCCGCCAGGCTGTAGGAAGTGGCGGCATCGAGATCCCGCTGGAATTCTTGGACCACCTGGCCGCGGGCGTCCTTGACGTCGATGCGCAGGGTCCGCTCACCGTTGAAGGGTGAGCGCTCCAAGGATTTGTTGATGTAGTCCATGCGCATCTCAATATCGCTGCGGGCGCGGCGCAGATCCGTGGCCAGGTGGGAGAGGTTGCGCACCGTCTGGCCGTTGAGCAGCTCGAGGAAGCGGGCGCGGAAATCAGCCAGACGGTCCGCCCGGAGGAACTTGAGCTTCTCAATGCCCTCGCCGGCAAAGCTGGCCTGCGGCTCCAAGTCGGCGGCCTCCGCCGGCCACTGGGACAGGTAGGCGTGCAGGACGGAGACAATCTTGTCGTTGGCCTCCTCGATGCGGCGCGCTGCCGTGCGGGCGGTCTGTTGCAAGCTGGCCTGGACTTCATCGCGGCGGGCATCGATGTCATCGATAGTGAGACTGCGTTTGCCTTTGTGTAGGGCTTCAATGACTGCCGTCTCAATGTCTTTATCCGCGATGTCCGGCACGGGGCCGATGCCGCGGCGGCGTGTGGTGGAGCGCTCGAGCTCGCCTTCGACGTTACCAAGGTGCTTCTGCGCTTCGTTGAGTTTTGTACGGGTGGCGTTGAGCTTCTGCTTGGCCTGGGCGTGCGCGTCGGCCAAGGCCTGGGCCTCCGGGGAAGAGGCCAGCGAGTCATACTGCTCCTGCAGATCCTGCTTGCGGGCCTCGGCGGAGGCGGTGTCGATGTCCTGGAATGAGGTATCTAGCACTTGCTGGGCCTTATCGCGCTGGGAGCGCAGGATGTCCATCTTCCGGTTAAGGTCCTGGACCTGCTTGGCCGTAGCGCGGGCGGTGGCCTTGGCTTCGGTGAGCTGGGAGCGCAGCAGCTCAATCTTGGCGGTGTTGGTGGAGCCCACCCGGTACCAAGCGGTGCCGTTAAAGCGCGTGCGGTCATCCTTAATGAAGCGCGTTGAGCCGTCCTTGTCCTTGGGGCGGCTTTCCAAGCCATCGCGGGTAATGGCCGGGGTCAAGGTGGCCTTCTCCAATTCCGCTACGGAGTCCACGCATTCGTAGTTGAAGCGGCGCGAAATGTGGTGGCGTACCCAGCCCGCCATGGCGTGGTCTTGGAACTCGAGTTTGTGGATGAGCTGCCGCGGGCTGCGCGCCGCTGCCGGCGCTGGGGCAAACTCCGGGATTGTGCGGTACTCCAAGCGCGTGCCCACGTTGCGGGAATTGACCCACTGGTTGATGGCCTCCCGCGCGGCTTCGGGCACGAGCAGGGTGGCGGCGAAATTGTGCAGCAGCTTCTGGATCACCGGCTCCCACTCGCTCTGGTGCGGGCTGATATCGATAAGCTCGCCGGCGAAGGGGAGCTCGGACTCGGCATAGCCGGTATCGCGGGCCAGTTGCGAGCGCAGCTCCACCAAGGTCTTATCGATGTTGGTTCTCCGCGAGCTGAAAGAGCGCAGCTCGCTGTCCAGCGTGGAGCAGGCGGTGGCGGCGTCGCGGGCGGCCACGCCCGCCTCCTGTTGGTGGTTGATGAGGTCCTCGAAATCGGCCTCGAAGTCCGCGATGCGGATCTTCGCGTTGGCCTGTAGTTGGGCGAAGCCATGCGGGCTGAGCTCGTAGTGATCAGTCCACTGTCCAGCCGCTGCACTGAGGCGCTGGAACTCCTTCGTGCGGTGCTCAATCTCCTTTTCGGCGGTTTCTATCTTGGCCCTTAAGGCATCGAGCTCACCCGAACTGAGCTGGGAGACGGCCACTGCGGCGAGGCGCTCTGCGTCGTCGAGGTGAGCTACATCGGCCTCAAGGGATGCGGCCTGAGACTGGGCTTCAGCCAATTGCGCCGAAAGGGCTCGAATGCGAACGTCCAGTTCTTCAGCCACCAAGCGGGCGCGTACAGCTGGCAACGCCTCAGCCATGGCCTCCGCTTTTGCTTTATCTTCCTCCGCGCCTGTGCGCTGGGAATGCAGCTGGGGCAGGGGAGCGAGCGTATCAATCTGGGCCTTGACGTCTTCGACCCGCAGATAGGCTTGGCGCAGATCCTCAAATTGCTCGACGGCCTCATCCGCCTTCTCAAAGGTAGCCGGACGGTCCAGCATGTAGTCCCTAAAGAGCTGGTCCAGGCTGGAGAGGGACTTCGCGGATTGCGTGCGGTGGAGAAGGAGCTGGCCCTCCACATTCTTGATGCCTAGGCGTTTGCGGAAGCGGTCTGCGAACGTGGTGTAGGTCGGCGTGAAGGACGCGCCGGGGCCTTTGTACAGTGCCTTAATCTTGCGGGTGTCCAGGCTGCGGGTGAGCAAGGGGCTGAGCTTGTCGATGTCCTCGTCGCCCGGCACCAGCCCATACAACCTCTTGATCTGGCCTACTGAGTTCTCACCGCCGTTGAGGCGGAAGATAGCGATGAGGGTGTGCTGCTTGCCCGCGCCGTTATCGTAGGTAAGCGCAACGACCGAGTTGGTGGCGCCCTCCCGCAAGTATTCGGGGGCGATCTCACCGGTCTGGGTGTTCTCTCGCTGCCGCCACGCGCCGCGCACATAGGAGACGAGGTTGCGCCCGTTGTGCCGCCCGAGGTCCTGTTGCGACGCCGCGTTGAACTTCACGTGACTTTGTGGAACGAGCACCGCAGACATGGCATCGAGCAACGTGGACTTGCCGGAACCCGAGCCGCCTGTAATGAGGAAGCCCTTGCGGGCTACTGGGATGGAGAAGTAGCCGTGGAAAGTACCCCAGTTAATCAGCTGGATGCGGCTGATGCGGAATTGGCCGGGGTAGTAGGTGGTGTTCTTAGTCATCGGAGGCATCCTCCTGCTCTTGGAGCTGCTCCGGTTCCTGCTCATCCTGGTCTTCCGTCTGTGCCAGGCGGGCGTATTCATCCCGGATGGCGGAGACCGTGGAGGCGTCGAAAAGCTGGCGCAGTACCGGGGAAACCTCAAAGCGGCCCTCGGTTTCGGTGGCGCTGATGAGGGAATAGTCATTCTGAATGCGTTTGATCGCCGCGTTGAAGCGCTTGGTGAAGCCGGCCTCGTCGCGGTTATCCACCGCACGGACATAGCCGATGCTTTCCCGGAGATCCTCCACGTCCACGATGACGCGCTCGCCGGGCAGGGTGAGGCCCAGCTCTTGGCGCAGGTTCAACAAGATGGCGGTGTCGATGTGCTTGAGCTTGTCCGTGCGCAGCACCTGCGGGATGCTCAAGCTGTCTTCCTCCACCATGCGGGTGAATGCGAAGCCTTCCGTCTCATCCACGACGAGCTCCAGGAACACCTCGTGCAACCGGGCGCGTAGATTCTCTTCGTCGGAGATGATCGCCGCCCACAGTACCGGTTCCTTCTGCGCGCGAATGAGCGGGCCCTGCAGCAGCTGCACCAGCGCGCGCCGTGAATGGTAGGTCAGCGTTCCTTTATCGTGTTCCCACAGCGGCGGCTCGTGCGCGGCATCGACGCGGGGGCTGTTGGCGGCGGTCACTGTAGCTCCTTAACGGTGGTGTGATCGAAATACATGGTGGGGATCTGGGCGCAACGCACGGTACCGTCTTCCTCGGTCCACATGACTGTCTCGTGTTCTTCTTTCAGCGAGGGCAACGGGTGGGAATCCGCGATATGTACCAAACCCACTACGCTGGCCAGACCTTGCGTCGGGGGATAGGCCTGCAGCACCTGGCCAATAGTGCAGGGGCCGGACTTGGCGACGGCCCCGCGTACCGCCTCGTGCAATTCCTCAAAGTCGATTTCTGATTCGCGGACCAGCTCATAGAGCGCCTGCGGGTCTTCCGTGCCGGGCTGGTAGGCCACTGGCGCCTCCTCCACGACCTCCCGCCCGGGATTGGCCAGGCGGATGCGGGAGACCGAATGAATCGACATGCCGATGCGCTGCAGCGGTGTGTCCATCCGGTGAAAGGCCTTCAGTTCGGAGTTCTGCGCGGCATCAATGGCCATGCCGCGGGCCTCGCGCAGCAGTTCAATCATGCGCCGGTCCTCCGCGAATTGCTCGGAGGAGACGTAGTTGCGCAAACTGCGCGCCAGCCCGGTCATGGTCTGGTTGACCTCGAAGCTGGTTTCCTCCATATCGCGGAAGAGGCTGCGCAGCCGCTGCCTCCTGTCCGGGGCGAGCTGCTGCCCGGGCTCGCTTTCCAGAACCTCCTTGATCCATTGGTCCAACCAGGCGCTGCGCTCTCTATCCATCAGGAGGGAATAGAAGCCGCGGAAGCTGCGCCCGGCCTCCGATTCCGCAATGTGGTCCACGCCGTTGAAGATTTCCTCCAGCACCTCGCCGCGGTAGCCCTCCGGATCTAAGAGCTGTCGGCGAAGCTGGTGGTTGAGGGCCTCGAGCTCATGGCGAACCCGGGCGAAATCGCTCGGCACGGCCATGGCCATGTTCAGTACGTCTTGGACGCGCTCCTCCGTCTCCGCGGCGGTGAGGCTTTCAAACTGCCCGAGGTGTGCCTTCTCAATCTCGCGGTCAATGCGGTCACGTTCTGCTTCCAAGCTGGCCACGCGGCTAGCGATGTCCTCGTTGGTATCCCGCGCCAGCCTTTGCAGCGCCGAGCTGATCGACTCCACCCGTGAGGCGGTCACCGCGGTCACCGGTGCTTCCCAGCGCTCGATGGCTTCGAGTGCTGAGAGCGCATCTTCACTGGGCTCGAGCGTTTCGCCGTGGGAGCTCTTGCCGGACTTTCTGATTAACCAGCCGGCCTTGACCCAGTCATTGCAGTAGTTCTGTGGCGTGCGGGGCATGGAAAACTCGCTGGCCAAAACCTCGAAATCGGTGACCATGAGCTCGTATACCTCTGCTGCTGGGCGCGCCCGGGTGCCGCGTGGGAAGTACTCCGCAATCAACGCCAGAATCACGGGCGCGTTATCCGCAGCCAGGAGCCGGATTGCGGCGGAATCGCGCATCAAGCGCCGGAGGGAGAGGGCGCGTGCTTCAACAGACATGTCTTGATTCTGACAGGTGTACCGGACATGCGCAGTGGAGTCGGGCTCAGATTTTCGAAGCCCTCTGCCTGGTGCATGTCCTACAGAGAATAAGTTGAAATAATTACGCCCATGGAGGCGGGACCAGAAGCGAAGCTTTAGGCTGCATCCACCTGGTCGTCTTGTACCTCGACGCGGCCCATGAAATACCGTGAATGCGACTTTTTCAAAGATTCCAGGGAAGGCGCTGAAATATGGGCGATCTCGATATCAGGATCGTCGATCGCTGCTTCGCGGCGGAGGCGTTCCTTGAGCGCTTGAGTCGAGTCCGAGAATTGTTTGATGAAAGACTCGCCTGAGCGACGTTTGTAAATGATTATAAATTCAGACACTGTGTTGCTCCGATTTATCTGGCTGTCCGACGAGAATTTCAGTTGTGCTCAGCCCCTAATCTAGTAGCAATCAGTCAAGCATGGGGCCGCTCTAACCGTTGTCGGGAGTGAGTCCCTGCTTTGCATCGGTATCGCGAGTGACTTGGCCAACCTGTTGAATGACAACGCCTTGGAAGCTGACTGGGGTGGCTAGCGCAAGAGCGCTCAGTCGCGTTGTCGCGTAATGTTCAGCGATTGATTTCCCAGGTCTTGATGTCCGTTGTGCAACGAGGAGAAGTCACAATCTCTCGCATTCCTGAGGAGCTCACCAGTACGGTAGCCGCCGAGCTGCTAGGCGTTTCGCGCCCAACGCTCATGAAATGGGCAAAAGAAGGAAAAATTGCGACCCACAAGCGTGGAACGCATTCGAGGTTCAAGCGTGAAGACGTATTGCAAATGAGGCGCTAGCTTGCCAAAGAACGTATGAAGGCGTTCCAGGAATGGCGTGCATTCGAAGAGGAGAATGCGCATTTGTTCTGAGGGGAGTCGTCGCCAAGTGCCCGCCCTTTTCATGCACCGTCCGTGACAAGCTCCCGCAGCGCAGTCAGCGCCTTGCGTGAGGCGGTGCCGTAGCGCTCGCGCAGGAAGTGGTGGGTGGCGTCGGGGTTGCCCAGGGACACGGGCGCGTCGCTGAGGTTGTGCAGTTCCGATTCGCCGGCGGAGGTCTTCTCCACGGACCAGAAGCTTTCCGGGCGCAGACCCAGCTCGCCGGCGCGCTCGAGGACGCTGAAGGTGTGGGAGGCAAAGATAAGCTGTGCGCCGTTGACGTTGATGCTGGGCTCGCGGAAGACCTGGATGATGAAGTCAAGGAGCGCTGGGCGCAGGGCGGAATCCAGCTCATCGGCCACCAGGATCCCGCCGCGGCGCAGAGTATCGAGAACCAGGGGAGCGGTGGCCATCCAATTCTGCGTGCCGCCGGATTCATCGGTCAGCTTCAGCTCGTAGAAGGAATCATCGGCCTTGTGCTCCACGATGATGGCGTGCAGCAGGGATTCAATCTCCGCATCGGTGTAGCCGCGGAACTCGTCGGGGCGGCGGATGCTGCCATCGCTGCGGCTGAGCGCATTGATGACCGGGCGCATCTGGCGGAAGACGTGCTCCGGGATGTGGTCCTGGTTGAGCCGCACGGAGTGGATACCGGCATCGGCCGCGCGCAGCAGCGCGGCGGCCTCATGCAGGTGCAGCTTGCCGGTGCGGATGAGGGCGGTGATGCGTGAGGCCGTGCTGATGGAGGAGTGCCCGTGCGGCAGGTAGGCCACGTCGTGCACCAAGGCGCGGGCCAGCGGGGCGAGGACGGGGTGCCCGTCGCGCAGGCCGGCGGAGAGGATTAGCTCGGTGTCTGTTACGGGGCCGAGCTTGGCCGCGTCCCCCTTGCCCATGAAGGACCTCGTCCACTGCACCTCCTCACCGCGGGTCCGCACGAAGCAGGGGCTCCACCTCGTCGATGGCACGCGGCTGAGCCATTCCGCGTGCACGCCGGTGAAACTCCACTGGAATCCGTAGAGGTAGCGCACGCCATCGAGCTCAAAATCCAGCTCGAAGGTGCTGGGCAGGCGCTGCGTGCGAGGATCCAGGCGGTACGGGGCGTGGGGGAGTTGGTTGGGTGGGGCGTCGGCAAGCCAGGTGGTGGCGGAGGATTCGATGGCGAGCAGGGCGAAGGCGAGGGCATTGAGGACGCTGCTCTTTCCCGACGCCGTGGGGCCGATGAGTACGGAGGTGGGCTCGCTGACCTGTGCCCATCCTTCCTCCGGGGCGGTGGAGTGCTGCCAGTGGTGGTACAGCGAGAGCGTTTGCGTCGCGCGGATGCTGCGGAAGTTAGACACGCTAAAGGAAAGGAGCCTCATGGTCGCGACACTACAGGCTCACACATGCCGGATCATAGACAGCTGTCCTAGGCCCGGGTGCGTGCCCTCATCCGGATTTCAGACTCACCCCGGCGGGCGCTGGTAGCGTTTACTACACACCGCAACAGCAACCACAGGAGGCCGCATCCTATGGACGGAGATATCACTGGGCTGCTTGTGTGTGTCGGTTTAGTGCTGGTCATGGTGGCCTATTGGACCTTTTATATCCGGTACGTGCGGAGGAATCCCCAATCAGAAGAGTGGTACGACTCAGCTGATGCAACAGGTGCAGAAAGCGATGGCGTCCTTTTCATTTATCCTTATGGCACGCTCATTATGGGCGCGGCCGGTGCCACAGGGTTGGTGGCAAGTGCGAACCTTCCCGAGTCCGTCGAAACGGTGCTGATTGTTCCGCTCGTGGCAGCTTTCGTCATTGGAGTTATTGGGTTTACGGGGGCGATTGGGATTCCGCTTCCGTGGCCTTTTGTTCCGCGGTGGGTCGTGGACATCCGCAAAGCAAAGCGCGCGCGACGCCGCGCGCGCAGGCAAGCCAGAAGAATGAAGAAGAAAGAAAAGGCCTGGTGGCTAACTCAGTGTGCTGGAACCTAAGTGAACAGAAACCTGTCTTGGCAGTGAAAGGGCGGAAGAGCACTGCTGAAGCTTAGACAGCGATTTCAGGGGCCTAAATTGTCGTTTTCTGGGCCCGCCGATTAATGTTGCTGGGAGCGGATTCGCTGTGTGCATAAAAGCAGGCGGGGAATACGCGGGGCTATAGCTCAGTCGGTTAGAGCTACGGACTCATAATCCGTTGGTCCCGGGTTCGAGCCCCGGTGGCCCCACAGCTTAAAGCTCTCATTGCGCCCTCTTGATGCTGCCCTTATGACGGGTGTTCTTACTCCTGCTCGATCGTTGGGATGGTGCCGTGTCTTGGGCCTGTTGTACTCTTGGCAGGAACCGGAAGGAGGGCAGACATGGAACAATATACGGCGCGGCAAATAGCTGAATGGTTCGTAGCGTGGGCTGATGAAACTGACGATGCAGAAATTACGCAGCTCAAGCTTCAAAAGCTTCTTTATTACGCCAAAGGTCTGCATATGCGTTCTTCTGATGGCCTGCCGCTTTTCCCTGACCGAATGGAAGCATGGGCGCATGGCCCAGTAGTTGTAGACATCTACCATGACGTCAAGCACTACGGAAAGCTTCCCATAGACCCCGATGAGTTCATCTCAGATGACTTTGATTGGGATGATTACCGTGACGTCGAGCAGGATCTGATTGAGGTGTGGGACAAATATGGCCCATACTCTGCATGGGCATTGCGTAATAAAACCCACACCGAATCTCCTTGGAAAAAGAACTTCGTCGAGGGCAAACGAGGGCTAGAGATTACGGATGCCGATCTGAAGAACTATTTCTGCTAGCCGTGGGCAAGAAAAGTAAACGGCGGGGGAGCAGGCCAACCAGAGGGGCGAGGAGCGCCCCAGAGTCGAGTGTTGTGGATGCTCTTCGCAGTTCTAGGGCTGACTATCCGCTCCTGTCAACGCGGTTCCTGCAGAAGGGGTGGGGCTTCGGGGAGCTAGATGACTCGATGCGCGCGGAGTTTTTGGAAAAGTGGCACAAGCGGTCAGTGCTGTCATGGAAAGAGCTGGCACAGCATCCCAAGCACGGACTTGGCTCAGAGTTTATTCCGGCAAGCGCGATCATTCCTAAGATTCCTCGGCAGTTTCAGGACGTCGAGAGGTTCCGGGTTTACCGCCACAAAGGGAATCTCCCTTTTGCGGGCTGGAAAGACGGGGAAGTGTTTTATGTCATTTGGATTGAGAAAGCCTACAACGAGCTCTACGTGCATTAGCGCCTTTTCTAAGCGTCCGTGGCCCGCCAGCCAGGCGGCGTATTTCAAGGAATAGCTCCTCAATGCGAGATATCGCACAGCACCCGATACGATGACCACCATGAGCGTTGTCGAGATGGACCCTTTGATCGAGTCGCTGTACTACTGGTCCGACATCATTGGTGTCCTCCTCATGGGCATGATTGGCGGCACCATGGCCCGCCAGCGTGGCTATGACATCGTGGGCTTCTTCTTCATTGCGATGTTCTCGTCTCTCGGCGGCGGCATGATCCGTGACGTGCTGATCAACCGCGGCACTGTCGCCGCGATGAGCCAGCCGGAGTATCTCTACCTGGCGTTTGCCGGCGCAATCATCGCCCGCTTCGTCTACTTCAAAGGCAAGACGTGGGACTATGTCCAGTCCCATGGGGATGCGGTGGTCTCGGCGCTGTGGGCGTCGACAGGCGCGCTCAAGGCCATTGCTTATGGGCTGCCGCTGATTCCTTGCATCATGATGGGCGTGTTCACTGCCACGGGAGGTTCCATGATCCGTGACATCGCCATGGGGCGCGAGCCCGCCGTCTTTGGGGATAACACACCCACCGTGATCCCCGCGGTGGCCTGCGCTTTGGTGGTCCTCGGCGCGGATTCGGCCGGCTACTTGGCCTGGGGAGTCATTCTTGGTCCGGTTGTCTCTTTCGTGATGACCATGCTGGGTATCTGGGCCGGGTGGCGCGTGCCCGCCCGCCAAGAGTGGGCGCCGGTTAATGACACCGCGGCCTACGTCATGGTGATGGCGCGCAAGGCGGAGAGCAAGGGCAGGGCCGTGGGGCGTCGCCTAGAGCCCTCCAAGCTCCGTTCTTGGCGCCACAATCAGATGGAAAAGGCACTGCAGCGCCGTATTGAGCGCGAGGTGCGCGCCGGCAAGCGCCGTTCGGAAGCAGCCATCGACGCCACCGAGTTCCTCGATTCCTTCAATGAGGAAGTGGCGGAGATGTCGCAGATGATGAAGCCGCCTGCCGCGGAAGCGGAAACCTCCGATTTCGGCGTGGACTTGAGCGGCGATTCCTACGAGACCCCGAGCGCCGAGGGGCCGACACCACGCGAGCTTTTGGATCGCATTTTGGCCGATGACCAGCTCACCGATGAATTGGTGGAGAGGCTCATGCGCCGTTATGAAAAGAGAGATGATTAGATCCTTTAAAGTATTAGTGAGAGTGAGGTGATGAACGCGTGACTTCGAGGCGTTCTTTTCTAGGCATGCTGGCGGCGCTAGCGGCGTCGGGCGTCGTGGCGCCCACGGTGGCGGGATGCACGGCGGAGCCTGGCAACGTCGACACCTCTGACATGAACCTCATCACCACGGATATCTCGGAGCCACAGCGCACCCTCATCCCGGCTGATTCCAACGATGCGCCGGGGCAGACCATCATCAACCTTGTGTACTCGGGGTTGATGTACCTGGATGAAACCGGTGGCGCTCACTATGACTTGGCGGAATCCATCACACAGGTCGATGACACGACATATGACGTGGTGATTCGAGATGACGCCGTGTTTTCCGACGGTTCAACCGTGGAAGCAGAAGACTTCGTCGATACGTGGAATACCGCGGTGCGCCAGTCGCTGCTCTCCGCGCATCACTTTGAACCAATCCGTGGCTTCCACGAAGGCAGGAAGTCAATGCGCGGCCTTAAGGTGACGGGGCCGAAAACTTTCCGCATTGAGCTCTCACGCCCCACGGCGGGATTCCTCGAGCGCCTGGGATACTCGGTCTTTTTCCCCATGCGCTCCGAAGACCAGGATAGGCTGAGTGATCGCGGAACGGATCCCATCGGCAGCGGGCCTTATGTGCTGGCTTCCTGGGAGCGCGAGAAAGCTGTGACCCTCGTGCCGAACCCTCGCTACAAGGGGCCGCGAACGCCGCAGAATGAAGGCATCAAGTTCGTGGTGTATTCCTCGGAGGAGCAGGCCTACCAGGACCTCGTAGATGGCAAGCTGGACGTGCTCACGCGGATCCCGGCGGAGAAGCTAGGCAGCTTCGAAAAGGAACTGGGCTCCCGCGCCTTGACCAAGCCCGGCGGCTCCATCATGGAAATCACCATCCCCGCCAACGATGCGAACTTCCGCGGTGAGGCCGGACGCTTGCGCCGCCGCGCGTTGTCTATGGCAATCGACCGCGAAGGAATGGCCCGGGACATCTTCCACGGTATGGTGCTTCCCGCTACCGGCTTCGTCGCGCCGCTGGACGGTTCCATTCCACCAACACCGGAGGGGGCCGACGTCTTGACCTACCAGCCGGAGAAGGCCCGCGAACTGTGGGAGCAGGCGGAAAAGCTGGAACCGTTTGATGGGATTTTCAGCATTTCCTATAACACCGACGGCGGCCATAAGACTTGGATTGACGCCGTGGCGAAGCAACTGTCGGATACCCTCGGCGTGCCGGCGGAGGGCCATGAGTTTGCCACTTTGAAGGACCTGCGGCAAGAGGTGATTGCCCGTCATCTCACCGGTGCCTTCCGCACGATTTGGCAGGCGGAGTTCCCTGAGGAATCTACCTTCCTGGTGCCGCTATATGCGTCCTACTCTTCGGAGAATGAATCAGGCTTTAACAGCTCTGAATACGATGAGCTGCTGAAGAAGGCGGGGCAGGCGAAGAGCCGGGAGGAAGCCCAAAAGCATTACACGGAGGCTCAAGGCCTGTTGCTGGAAAAGATGCCTGCGATTCCACTGTGGACGACGAAGACTTTCTGCGCTTTCGGCGAGGACATCGTCCCCGCGGGCTACACGTGGAAGCCAACTCCGAATTACTATCTCATCCACCGCGCTTAAGGCTCCAAGGGTTCTGTCAGGCTGAAGGACTAGGCTTGGCGCAATGCTGAAGTATTACTTGTTCGCCGTGTGGCAGGCCATCGTGGATCATGGCCTGCCGCTGTTGGGAATGCTGTTGTTGGCGATTCTCATCCCGCGCATCGGCCGCTTGGCAGTGCGGGTCATTGAGTCCCGTCTGGATGAGAATCAAGAATCTACCAAGGCGCGTTTGGCGCTTGCCGGTGCACTGGTCTACGTGGCGCAGGCGGTGGCCTTTTTCCTTCTTGTGTTGGCTGCGCTGGCCAACGTCGGGGTGCCGCCCCTGGGCGCGGCTATCCCGGCGACAGTCGTTTCGGCCGCCGTCGGTTTCGGCGCGCAGGCCATCATCGGTGACTTCCTCGCGGGCTTCTTCATCCTCTCGGAAAAGCAGTTCGGCGTGGGTGATTACGTCAGCTTCGACGGTGTAACTGGCGTAGAAGGCACCGTCGTTTCGCTGACGCTGCGTACGACGACTGTGCGCACTCCCACCGGTGAAGTGGTCATGGTGCCGAATGGTTCCGCGGGCGTGGTCACGAACTTCTCGCAAGAATGGTCGCGCGCGGTGGTGGATATCGCCATCCCGGTCCACGAGGGCGAGTCCTTGCCGGAGATCACCGAACAGGTGGAAAAGATTTCGAAGCGAGCCCTTGAAGCCCCAGACATCCACGCGGATGTGGCCGGTGAGCTCGACGTTCTGCCCGCCACTGGGCTCACGGCCCCCACCGCGGCCGGCCAGCCATGGCAGGTGCAGTACCGCGTCCTTGTGCAGGTCAACCCCGCCCGCCAGTGGGCGGTGGAGCGCGCGATCCGCTCGGCGCTGCTCTCCACCTTCTGGGATCTGTACAAGCTTCCCACCACTGAGGGCGTGCCGGGGGATGCCTCGCAGGAGCTTGGCGACGTCTCCGCTGCCGACGCCCCCACCACCATCATTCCGGCGGCAGATACTGCGGAGCCTTCGCACAAAGACGTGGCATCGGATGCGGAGACGCAGGTCATTGCTGCCGACGCCGTCGCTGATGCCGGCGCTATGCCCCAAGACAGCAAAGATGACGGGCCGGGCCGGCCGGCTTATGCGGGCGACTCCGAGGAGGAAGAAGAAGACGATTATCAGCGCGGCATCTGGCGCGACGATAAGCCGGACAACAAGTGGAACTATTTCTGGACTCTAGGCGGGCGCGTGCGGGCCTCAACGACGGGGCTCATCGCCGGCCTCGGTGTAGTTGGCCTGTTGCTGCTTTCCTCCGCTAACCCTGATGGGGTGGACGCCGGGTGGCTATCGCCCTCGCGGTGGATGGGGCAGTCCGAATCCACTTCTGAGTCGGCGCAACCTTCTGCGCCTTCCTCCGCGCCACTGACCACACCTCAGGAGGCGCCGGTTACTGACTCCACGGGCTCCGCGGAACAGGAGCCGACGGAAGAAGCTGATCCGGTCACGCCAACTGATAGCAACCCGGACAGCGAAGCTGTGTATGCCCCCGCGGATCCGCAGGACACCGAAACCCAGGCCCCAGTGGAGCAAAACTCCGAAACGCCCGCGCCCACGGCGAACGAGCAGCCTTCCGCGATCGTTTCTGAGGGAGCCGCAGAGCCGTCCACCGTGATGTAGCTCCGCGGCATCACCGAGAGGCGCCACAAAGAGATGAGAGAGGCGCGTGGAGAGGGCGCATCAGAGATATGAGTGATAGGGAAGTGCAGCGACGCAATGCGCTACATTTTTGATATCGGCGCGGCGGGCTCATCCGTTAACTCATGCGGTGTAGCCCGCTGCTGACTTCCAGCTCGCTGTGGCTTTCCGGCGTGATGTAGCCCTCGGATGAGCGCGATTTCCTGCGGGGTAGTGCTGCAGGATATAACTTGAGTTTATGAAGAAGTTCTCTCGCGCGGTTCTCGCCGCCTCTGTTTCTGTATCTGTCGCACTGTCCGTTGTTGTTCCTGCTCAAGCGGAGACCACGGCCCCTAACGCCGAGGCAACCGCAACGGTTTCCTCCGAGTCTGACTCCTCCTCCCAGGAAGCTGATTCCTCGAGCCAGGGTTCTGGCTCCTCCAACAAGGACGAGGATGACGCCGAATTCCAGCAGTCCTCCGAAGGTGAAATGATTGCACTCGGCGTGGGTATTACCGCAGCGGTCCTCGCGGCTGCCGCCGGTGGCGTGTACTGGGCGGTGCAGCAGCGCATCATTCCGAACCCGCTGCCGGGCATCATTCCCTCTCCGCCGGCACCTGCACCGGCACCTGCTCCTGCACCGCAGCCTGCCCCTGCCCCCGCCCCCGCGCCGAAGCCGGCGCCGGCTCCTGCTCCAGCCCCTGCGCCCAAGCCGGCGCCCGCACCTAAACCGGCTCCGGCCCCGAAGCCTGCCCCCGCGTCCTTTACTCGCTGCGCAGACGTGTGGAACGCACTAGGCCGCCCGATCTATGCGGGTGAGCCAGGTTTCCGCTCCAAGTTCGACCGTGACGGTGATGGCGTAGGCTGCGAGCGCGATCCTCGTTAAGCTGGAGCGCATGAGCGCTTTTTCTTCTCTTGATTCCTGGCCAGTCGATACCGTTGCCGCCGCCTTGCTGTACCGCGGCGAAGTGGTTGAGCAGGTGGGGGATACCTCCCGCCGTTTCCCTGTGGCGTCCGTGACCAAGTTGGTGGCCGCCTATGGGGTAATGGTGGCTGTGGAAGAAGGCGCGGTGGAGCTCGACCAGCCTGCTGGTCCGGAAGGCTCCACGCTGCGCCACCTCTTGGCGCATGCCTCGGGCGTGGGCTTTGATACCCGCGAGCCACAGAAGCCCGTAGGGGAGCGCCGCATCTACTCCTCGGCCGGCTATGAATGGGCCTCCGAGGAAGTAGAAAAGGCCACCGAGATTCCATTTGCTGAATACCTTGCTGAAGGCGTGTGTGCTCCTCTGGGCATGCAGGCTACAACTCTGGAGGGGTCAGCGGGCCATGGCTTGGTCTCCAGCGTGGAGGACCTCGTCGCCTTTGCTGCTGAGGTCTACTCGCCCAGCCTGCTTGATCCTTCGACCGTGGAAGAGATGCGCAGCGTCCAGTTTCCGGGACTGCGCGGCATTGTTCCCGGCTATGGCAGCTTCAAAGACTGTACGTGGGGGCTGGGCTTTGAAATCCATGGCGAGAAGCAGCAGTGGATGGGTGGCTTGCCCGCCGATGCCGTGGGGCATTTCGGCATGAGCGGTACCTACCTGTGGGTGGCTGGTGACTGGGCCATGGTTGCGCTGACGGACCGCGATTTTGGCGAGTGGTGCAAGCCTTTGTGGGCCGAGACCAACACGGCCATCTGGCAGGAGTGCCAGGCGGGCTAGCCAGGGTGGCATGACGGTGTTGAGCGTCGTCGCGGCGTACCGTAGGGCGCCGCAACGGGGGTAGTGGGGTAGCTGTGGCGACAACGAGTGCGTGTTGCACGCGTTGACTTATGTGACTGCAGTGATTGATGGGGCGATTTTCGGGGTGGAAGTCTCAAGTTCTTGTTGAGTCTGTGGGGGCTTAAGCGCAGGTTGAGGGTTGTTGTGGCTTAAGTGGCGGGGGAAAATTGTGGGCACACAACGACGCACCGTGTGGCCGCATACTGCGGCCGCACCAAGCGGTGTTCGCGCCTCGGCGCGAGTGACGTGATGAAGACAAGTTCGTAGGGGAAGACGAAGCTCGTCTTGCGTCGGCGCATGCCGGCGTGCCATCACTTGCACGTCAAAGGAGTTTAAGGAGTGAATCAACGCGTTCACCCGCAGCTGGCCGGTGACACCGTGCCGGCCGCTTCAGCCAACCCACTTGGCAGCCCGGCAGATAGCTGGCCCAACCGCGCCTGCGGTGAGGTCTGCACCGCCGTGCTGCAGATCTCGGGCATGCCGCGCAACCTGCGCCCCGCCATCGAGCGCGCCATGGCGCGCTGCATCAGCAGCGAAAGCGAGTTCATCGTGCCTGGTGATGACCCGCTGACCGCCCAATGGTGTACCCGTTGGCACCGCGACCCAGTATGGGATCCGCTTAGCGGCCGCGTTCCTGACAACGCAGGTGGCCTCGGGATAGGCTGCCAGCAAGTTATTACGGGAACACCCAGCGAACTGGACGCACTGGGCCGCGCCGTGGAGATGTTGGCGGGGGAGTACGGGTTCAGGGGCGTCGTCAAGCGTGCGGTCTAAGTCCTAGTCCGCGAAGGGATCGAGGATGCGCTCCGGAAGCTCCGCCACGGAGTCAATGACGTGAGTCGGGCGGAAAGGGTAGCGCTCGATGATGCTGTCATCACTGATGCCGGAGCGCACCAGGATGCTGCGCATGCCAGCCTCCAATCCCGATTTGACGTCGGTATCCATGCGGTCACCGATCATGACGGTATTTTCCGAGTGCGCGCCGATGTTATTCAACGCGCTGCGCATCATGACGGGGTTCGGCTTGCCCACGTAGTAAGGCTCGCGGTTGGTTGCCGCGGTAATCAGCGCCGCAACCGCGCCCGTGGCCGGCAGCACGCCCTGCGGGGCCGGGCCCGTGACGTCCGGGTTGGTCGCGATGAACCGCGCGCCGTTGCGGATAAGGTTGATCGCCGTGGTGATGGCTTCAAAAGAGTACGTGCGGGTCTCACCCAAGACCACGAAGTCCGCGTCGCGGTCATTGAGAATCCAGCCGGCCTCGTGCAGCGCGGTGGTCAGGCCGGACTCTCCCACGACGTAGGCTGTGGACAATCCCGCCTGGTTGGACAGGAAGGCCGCCGTGGCCGTCGCCGAGGTCCAGATGCGCTCCGCCGGGATGTCGAGACCGGTGTTCTTCAGACGTGCGGAGAGATCCCGCGGGGTGGACATCGAGTTGTTCGTGAGCACCATGTACTCGATGTTGTTATCCTTCAGCGCCTGGATGAATTTATCCGCGCCGGGAATCATTTCCCCTTCCTTGATGAGGACGCCGTCCATGTCTGAGAGATAGGAAATCACGAGTGTTCCTCCACATACTCAGCAAGTTCGCCCACCGTGGTGACGGAGAGCATGGTTTCTTCGTTGAGGCGGACTCCGCAGGCTTCCTCGAGGCGCACGGCTAATTCGAGGCGCTCGAGCGATTCAACCCCCAGGTCCTCTAGTTTCGCTTCGCGCTCTAGGCCTTCCTCCACGCCGGTCACCTTCGTGATGAGGCGAGTGAGCTCGCCGTATGCGTCCCCGGCTGGGGAAGCTTCTTTTTCTTCTGCCGGCGCGGAGCCGAAGCGGGCTTGGAGTTGCGCTGAAAGGTCATTAGCCATGGGGCCCAGTCTAGTATTGAAATGTCATGGTTATTCGAGCACGTTCCTCCGCCATCGCCCGCAGCTGGTCGCGCCGGGCCCGCCCTCGCATGCGCTCCATCGAGCACACCGTCCACGGTCAGTTGCATGATCTCACGACAGAGCCGGGCCTGACCGGGGTGACGGACTCGGGCTTCGTGGACAACGACGGCGTGCGCGTGGCATGGTACGAGGTAGGCCCGCAGGACGCGGAGGTCACCGTGGTTTTCATCCACGGCTACTGCTTGTCTGCTGAGAGCTTCTACTCCCAGGTCAACGACGTGCGCCGCAACTACCCTTCGGTGCGCTGCCTGCTTGTCGACGTCCGCGGCCACGGCCAATCCACCCACGTCGCCCCCGCGCAGTGCACGGTTCGGGGCGCGGCCGACGACGTGCTGGCCGTCATCGCTGAGCGCGCCGCCGAGGGGCCGTTGGTGCTGCTTGGGCACTCGATGGGCGGAATGATTGCGCTTAACCTGCTGCGGCGCGCCCCGCGGGAGGTCTTTCACCGCGTTAAGGGCATGACGCTGGTGGCTACCTCGATGCAGCGCTTTGCGGCCGAGGGCGTGGCACGTGTCTTGGAATCGAAGACTCTGGGCATGGTCTATCGCGTCTGTTTGAGGTTGCCGAGCCGGCTCAACCGCGTGCGCTTCGAGGCCGCCGCACTCATCGCCCCGGCCTTCGCGGCGCTGCTGCAGGGCTTCCCGCAGATGGACAAACTGCAATTCCACGTGGCGATGCTGTTGGATACCCCGATGTCGAGCTACGCGGGCTTCTTCGATGACTTGGTGGAGCACTCCGAGTTCGGCGCGGCGGCCAGGCTTAGAAACGTGCCGGGCGAAATTGTGGTGGGCAGCCTTGACATCGTGACTCCGCACCGCCAATCGGAGGTCATCGCCCGTCACTGGCCGGATTCCACTCTGACTGTCATCGACGGCGCCGGGCACATGGTCATCTTGGAGGAGCCCAGCGAGGCCTCCAAGGCGTTGGGGCGCGTCCTCGATGGGGTGCTGGGCAGCTAGGGCCTGCTGCTGATGGCGGTTGAGCCTTCTATTGGCGTTGGCTGGGCCACGCGCGGTGCCCGAACTGCCCGGTCTGCCAAAGTTATAGCCTCTGTTTCAAGATCTGGCCAGAACTTTGGCAACAACGGCAGTTGCCCCTCGGCTTGAACATGAGTTGAACATGAGAAAGCCCCTCCTGCTCAGGCAGAAGGGGCTGGAAAGCTTGAGGCTCTTAAGGCCTAAGCCTTAGTCCTCATCGGAGGACGTGGAGAGGGTGGACGTCGGGTCGTCGAGCTTGAGCTCGCGAGCCGCCTTTTCCACGGTGCTGCGCTCCACCTTGCCCTCGCGAGCCAAGCCCTCGAGGACTGCGACGACGATGGACTCGGCGTCGGTGTTGAAGTAGCGGCGGGCACCCTCGCGGGTATCAGAGAAGCCGAAGCCGTCTGCACCCAGGACGATGTAGTCACCCGGGACGTAGGGGCGAATCTGCTCCTGCAGGTCCGTGGCGAAGTCGGAGACACCAACGAACGGTCCCTCGAAGCCCTTGAGCTGGGAGGTGGCGAATGCCTCGGTGGGCTCAACGCCCTTGCGCAGAGCTTCCTTGTTGCGGGCCGCGCCGTCGCGCGCCAGCTTGACCCACGAGGTGACGGAGAACAGCGACGCCTTGACGTCGTAGCTTTCAGCCAGGATTTCCTGTGCACGCAGGGCCTCGTACATGCCCACACCGGAGGCCAGGATGTTGGCCGGGATGGAGCCGGACTCAGCGGTGTTGTAGTGGTAGATGCCCTTGTGCAGGCCCTCGACGTCGAGGTTCTCCGGCTCGGCAGGCTGCTTGACCGGCTCGTTGTACACGGTGATGTAGTACATGATCGGCTCGTTGTCCTCGCCGTACATGCGCTCGATACCGCGCGGAACCAGGTGCGCAATCTCGTAGCCGAAGGCTGGGTCGTAGACTTCCACGGCCGGGTTGGTCGACGCCAGGATCGGGGAGTGGCCGTCCATGTGCTGCAGGCCCTCGCCGGTCAGGGTGGTGCGGCCGGCGGTAGCGCCGATGATGAAGCCGCGGCCCAGCTGGTCGCCGGCAGCCCAGAAGGCATCGCCGGTGCGCTGGAAGCCGAACATCGAGTAGAAGATGTACAGCGGAATCATCGCCTCGCCCTGGGTGGCGTAGGAAGTAGCAGCTGCGGTGAAGGAGGCGGCTGCGCCTGCCTCAGAAATACCCTCGTGCAGAATCTGGCCGTCGGCAGCCTCGCGGTAGGAGAGCATGAGGTCATGATCCACCGGGACATAGTTTTGGCCGCGCGGGTTCCAAATCTTGAGAGTCGGGAACCAGGAGTCCATACCGAAGGTGCGGGCCTCATCCGGAATGATCGGAACGACGCGCTTGCCCAGCTCCTTATCGCGCATGAGCTCCTTGAAGGTACGCACCAGAGCCATGGTCGTTGCCACGTCCTGCTTGCCCGAGCCCTTGCGCACCGAACGCAGCTTGGACAGATCCGGGGTGGTGAGAGTTTCGAAGTTCTCACGGCGCTCCGGCAAGAAGCCACCCAACTCGTTGCGGCGCTCCAGCATGTACTTGATTTCCGGGGCGTCCTTGCCCGGGTGGTAGTACGGCGGCAGGTACGGATCGGCTTCGAGCTGCTCGTCGCTGATCGGGATTCCCTGCTTATCGCGGAAGAGCTTCAGATCCTCCAGCGTCAGCTTCTTCATCTGGTGGGTCGCATTGCGGCCCTCGAAGTTGTGGCCCAAGCCGTAGCCCTTAATGGTGTGGGCCAGGATGACCGTCGGGCGGCCGGTGCCCGCGTAGCTCAGCGCCTTGTCGTATGCGGCGTAGATCTTGCGGTAGTCGTGGCCGCCGCGGCGCAGTGCCCAAATCTCATCATCGGACATGTCCTCAACCAGCTTGAGCGTGCGCTCATCACGGCCGAAGAAGTGCTCGCGGACGTAGGCGCCGTCGTTAGCCTTGAAGGTCTGGTAGTCACCATCAGAGGTGGTGTTCATGATGTTGACTAGGGCGCCGTCTTTATCGGCTTCAAGCAGCTTGTCCCAGCCGCGGCCCCAGACAATCTTGATGACGGACCAGCCAGCGCCGCGGAAGAAGGACTCCAGCTCCTGAATGATCTGGGTATTGCCGCGCACCGGGCCGTCGAGACGCTGCAGGTTACAGTTGACCACGAAGGTCAGGTTGTCCAGCTCGTAGAGGGACGCCATCTGCAGCAGACCGCGGGACTCCGGCTCATCCATCTCGCCGTCGCCGAGGAAGGCCCAGACGTGCTGCTTGGAGGTGTCCTTAATGCCGCGCTTCTCCAGATACTTGTTGAAGCGTGCCTGGTAGATGGCGTTGATGGGGCCAAGGCCCATGGACACGGTGGGGAATTCCCAGAAGTCCGGCATCAGGCGCGGGTGCGGGTAGGACGGCAGGCCCTTGCCTTCGCCGCGCGAGTGCTCCTGGCGGAAACCGTCGAGGTCTTCCTCAGTGAGGCGGCCTTCCATGAAAGCACGTGCGTAGACGCCCGGTGAAGCGTGGCCCTGGAAGAAGACCTGGTCACCGCCGGAGGGATCATCCTTGCCCTTGAAGAAGTGGTTCAAGCCCACTTCGTAGAGCGGGGCAGCACCTGCGTACGTGGAAATGTGTCCACCGACGCCAATGCCCGGGCGCTGTGCGCGGTGCACCATGATGGCCGCGTTCCAGCGGATCCAGCGGCGGTAGCGCTTCTCCAATTCCTCATCGCCCGGGAACTCCGGCTCGAGGGAGGTCGGGATGGTGTTGACAAAATCCGAGGACGTCAGGGACGGCAACGGCACGCGCTTGGCGGTAGCGCGCTCAAGAAGACGCAGCATGAGGTAGCGGGCGCGCTCCGGATCGGAAGAGTCCAGAAGACCGTCGAGGGAGTCCATCCACTCGCGGGTTTCCTCCGGGTCGGAGTCGTGCAGGTATGCTGCCACGCCATCGCGAACGATGGGGAAGTTGGAGTCGCCGTTGTGGGCGTCCAAGTCGGCCATTAAATCCTCCTGGTTCGTAGTACAAAGATCTGTTCCTAGGATACGCGCCGCTTTCACGGCGGGGCATTTGGAGGCCCCCAGGGGTGGTTTCATGGGGGAAAATGTCCACCACTGGGGAAGATGGGGGAGGTTCGTCGCGAAAAAGTGCACCGTAGACGTTAAAATACTCTGTATGACATCAACTACTTCATCGGAAGGAACTCAGCGAGTGACGGGATTTGCAGCCAAGCTCGGCATCGAAGAGGGGCAGATTGCTCTGGAGCTTGGCTGGGACGAGGACTGTGACTCCACGATTTCTGAGTCCATCGAGGACGTGTTGGGGGAGGATTTCCTCGATGAGGAAACCGACGAGCTGTGTGACCTCGTGCTGCTGTGGTGGCGCGCGGAGGACGGCGATTTGGTCGATGGGCTGGTCGATGCCACCCGTCCCCTGGGTGATTCCGGCCGTATCTGGCTGCTGACCCCAGGCGCTGGAAAGCCGGGCAACCTCGAGCCCGGTGAGATCTCCGAATCCGCACAGCTGGCTGGTCTGGTGCAGACCAAGGCTGAGCGCCTCGGCGAGTGGCAGGGTTCCTGCCTTGTAGCCCGCGGCTACACCAAGAAGCCTTAAGGCAAACGCAGGATATGCCTGCTCACGCGGCATTCGCAGCGACTAGTTACACCCTGATTTGTTGCTGCGGGTGACCATAGGCTAATCTTGTGCGAGCACACAGTGCACTGCGGCTTTAGCTCAGCTGGAAGAGCAACTGGTTTACACCCAGTAGGTCGGGGGTTCGATCCCCTCAGGCCGCACCAGGTCAGGGCCACTTTCTACACTCGTAGGAGGTGGCCCTCACGCAATTCCACGACAATTCCACGACATCCCACGAAGCCCCTCATCCATACGGCCCGCCACCTCATCAAGGTCACCATCAAACAGATCCGCATACGTATCCAACGTGAGCATCGCGGACTTGTGCCCTAGCTGCTTTTGCACCGCCTTCACTGACGCCCCGGACGCCACCATCAACCCCGCCGCTACATGTCTAAGCCCATGCGGAGTTAACCGCCCTGGAATACGCCCATCCTCTACACAGCGGTTCACCGCGTGTGCAAAGAACGACGTATGCCCCAACGGTCGCAAGCACCCACCACTAGGGCGCTCCCACACAAAATCATCCGGCCCCTTACCTTCAATCGCCCTCACAATAAGCGGCATAATCGACGCCGGCACCGCCACCGTCCGCTGTTCCCACGACTTAGGCTCCATCGGCACCCACTCACCCGCATCATCACGAGCAATGGCCTGAGCCACCGTCAAACGACGACGCAGCACATTCACATCCCGCACCCTAAGGCCCGCCAACTCGCCCCACCGGATACCGCACGTGCCTAGCACCGCGATAATGTCACCACGCGGGCCGCATTCACGTACCAAAGCGTTGAGCTGTTCCTGTGTCAGATACACCTTCACTGGGCCAGGTTTCTTCGGTAGCTTGATACCCTTGGCGGGATTCTTGCGCATCAACCCATCATTAACGGCGACTTCTAGAATCTGCATGAGCACCGCGTGACAGTTCAGGACGAGGGTTGCTGATGGCGTGGTGTCTTCCTCCCCGTCGTCGCCGCGCCCTGGGCGGTGCTTCTCTATCGTTCCGACCCAGGCCTGCACCTCGGATGGCATGATGCTGGCAACCTGCCTGTGACCCCACTGGGGCTTAACGTGGTGCTCCCATGCGGAGTGAAGCTGTCGGCGGTAGTTGGGTTTACGAGGCGCAAGGGTGGCCCACCATGCGGCGTGTACTTCGTTGACTTTGATGCGCCCGGCGTTGGGGTCGATCCAGTCCTGCTGGTGTATGTGGGTGGCGTTGATGTCTGCCCATGCTTGTGCTTCGTTCTTGGTGCGGAATCCTTGTTTGGTGTGGCTCTTGCCGTCAGGGCCACGGTACTGTACTCGCCACGCCCTACCTTTTGCGGCCTTGTAGGGTTTGATGCTTGCCATTATGCTTTCTCCTTGTTAGCCAGGGCTGAAAGAACGCCCCGGGCGACAATTCCGGACCCTTGTTTGGGGTTCGTGTATCCCGGCTCGTAGTGCTCGCGACTTCCACATGTTGAGCGCCACGGGCCGGTCTTGTTTTATGCTGTCACTGGGCCCACATCCCCCCGTTGGGCCAGGACGCCCCGTGTTGAGCACAGCTCCACGGGGCAGTTCCGTTGATTGCAACGTCACAGGGGTCATTGGGCGGCCATTTATTGGGGTTTACTGGTAGGGGTCGTTCGCCCGGCAGTACTCCGCGGTATTACCGGCGGTGCAATCAGACCACCAGGATTGAATCTCGGAATTGCTGGGGTTTGGGTTTCCGTTCTCGTCGTGGCCGTATCCGCACTTGTACGCCGGACAGGTTCCGCCATCGGCATAGGGGATCGTTGCCGGGTCCGGTCCGGGACCGAGGTTTGCCGCTTCCTGTGGCGGAAGTGCACAGTCTGGCCATTCGACCACACTCATATCTGAAAGTTGGGCGTAGCCATTTTCCCAGCACGCCACGAACGTCGGCTCGGCTGCCACCGGAGAAGTTGGTGAGTAGTTATCCACCGCAGGCTCAGTAGTCTCCGGCGCTAGGGGCTGGGGCGTCGATGTCGTGGTATTCGTGGAGCTCGGCGCCGAGGAACTGGCTGCCGGCGCACTGCTACTAGTAGAAGTTGAAGCGGTGGACGTTGCATGTCCAACTTCTTCGCCTTCGTTCGAGCACGCGGCCAGGGCGAGGGGGATGATGGCGAGGGTAGAGAGTAGGCGTTTCATGCTGCTGTCCTTTCATGGAGAGATTGCCAGGTTTTGAGTAGGTGTTTTGTGACTTCGAGTTCGTCGGCTATGGCAGGGAGATGCCCATGGTGCCATGTTGCTGCGGCCTCAAATTCGATTGGGGAGATGAGTAGTCGGGCGGCGTATTCGTCGGCGCGTCGTTCCTGACGCTGGTCAAAGTGGCCATTTCCGGTGGGGGTGTCACCATAGTGCGCGTGGCCCAGTTCGTGGGCTAGAACACTGCGGTATTGCTGGATGCTCATTCCTCGCCGCGTCGAGATGGTGCGCGTCGCGTGGTCGTACCAGCCCTTCTTGCCGCCGTTGTGCCGCCGCAGGGTGACCCCCATCGACTCAGCGAGCCGGTGGAGGTCGACGGCATTAATCGTCAAATGGATCACCTCGCATTTCATCTTCATCCGGCGAATCATCCGCGACCGCCGACACGGGCATTACATCATCCGGGGTGGACACGGGCTTTTGCTGCTTCGAACGTCGTCGCGCCTCAACTTCATTGATGTCGGTAGTGAACTCGTCGGTCTTGAGGCCGCGTTTCATGCGACGCAGGACCTCGTCGGCCAACTGGTCCTCGGTGACGCTGCGTAGGGCGGTCATGGGGTCGACCGTGCGCGCGTACTTCTCATCCAAATAGCTGGTATCAACCAGGGCACGAACCGGGTGCGCGCCGTAGGCGATGGCGATGGCAATGACGTTTTCGGCGGAGATTTCTCCGCGCTCCACCTGGCGGGAAAGTGTGCGCTGAACAATACCGGCACGGTTTGCGGCCGCATTGACTGACGCGTTGTTGGTGACCTTTTCTAGCCATTCACTGTTGTTCATGGCCTCCACAATACAGCGTGTTAGGCGTTTTGTCTAACTGTTGACCTGGGGTTACGGACAATTTTGATACAGGACTTGACAATCCGCCTAACGGTAAGGCATAGTGTCTAACTGTCAGGCAGAAAGCACTAAGGAGGTGAATGGAATGGTCTCGAAGATTCACAAGCTCAACATCGTGCCCGAGGATTCGGGAATCAATATCGATGTAGACGGCGCCTCGGAAGGAATTCATATCGAATACAAAATCTTGCCCGAGGTTATTGAAGCCCTTGTGGGCGAAGCCCTGGACTACCACACGGCAGCCCAGGACCCCACAACCTAACTACTTCGACTTCCTAGACCTGGACTCCGAAACCGTGGTCCTGGGATGTCGAGCAGCAGTGGAAGCCTTCACAAAACGCCCCGTAATGGCGCTCCGATGAGACTTCCCTGAACTCTTGCCGGAAGACTTTGCCATCTTAATCACCTCACTTCCCAGCGCTAGCTGCACTAACAGGAATATTACAAGGAGGTGATTACAACCATGAAAGACAACAATTCCCCACACGGAGGTGAATATGAACCGCGAAAACAGGGAAACCCCCGGCGGGGCAACGCCAGGGGAAACCGAAACTATTTCCATAGACGACTACGGGAAAGGTAGCTACGCACTTCGTGAACTAGTCAGCATGATTGCCGAGCTGGACCCCAAGCTCGATTCGGTCAATTTGCTTCTGGAGTAGCTGCATACCTAGCGCTAACGACCTCTGGGACTCTGCCATTAACTTTTCATACGGAGTGCTCGCAGCCCGTACGGCGTGGTCAGCAGCAATTCCAGCGTGGTCGAAATCGTTCAAATCCACAGTTCTCACCTCACTTTCTGGGGAAGTGTCCCCAGTGGAAGTTTAAACAGAACGGAGCCACACCATGACTAATAAGGAAACCTCCGGCGTTGCAGCGCCGGAGGAACTGGCTGAAAAGTCAATCGCCTTCTCCGAAACAGCTATCGAATACGCAAAGAAAATAAACGAAGAGCTGCAGAAAATTAGCGACGACGAGCCTGGTTAGAACGGCTTTTCTCCGTACCTCTGCTCAAACGCAGTAACTGCGGCGTTGAGAGCATCTTCGGCAGAGCTGTGTGACGTCTTGGCTTGCTGGTAGAAATCCTCAGCCTTGTCGAACTTCTCGACAGCTGCCTTCTTAGATGCCTCGGCCTGATCCAGGTTGAAACGGGCCTTACTGACAGAGGTAGCCGCCTGGTCGACTAGCGACTTCGCTATCTGCAATTGAGCTCGTTCTTGTTCCTTATCCATCTTCAATTCACCTCACTTTCCAGGGCAGACCGCCCTGAATCAAGTGAACCACAACCACCAGGGAGGTGAACATGATTCGACTTAATCCCGCCGTACTTGACAAAGCCATCGAGCTAACCGGCTCCCGCTCCGATGACCAGCTAGGTCAAGCATTCCTGAACCTCACCGGGGCGACCATCCGCAATTACCGCGCCGGCAAGTCCGCGCCGAGCATCGTCACCCTCATGCGACTGAAGCAACTCACCGGCATTCCCCTCGACCGCATGGTCATGGAAGTTGCCGAAGCCGCTGCATAGAAAAAACCCCGCCGAAGCGGGGCCCAAACAATCTACTTAGGAGACTACATCATGGGTGAACTAATTCCCATTCAAGACCATGCCGGCATTCAGGCAGTTATGGGCCGAGACCTCTATGACTTCCTCGGTGTTGAGACGGAGTACCGGCACTGGTTCCCGCGCATGGTCGAATACGGCTTTGAAGAGGGCAAAGACTACGTGGTCAAAAATGACCGGGTACAAGATTCCCTCGGGCGCAGCCGGGAGCGAACCAACCACGTCGTGTCTCTGGACATGGCTAAAGAGATTTCCATGATTCAGCGCACGGAGAAGGGTAAGCAGGCTCGCCAGTACTTCATCGAATGCGAGCGCAGGGCGAAGGAGCCAGCGCAGTTGTCGCCGGAAGAGCTCATGGCTCGGGCTATCAAGGTTGCTGACAGCACCATCAAGGAGCTCGAAGCAAAAACGGCAGACCAGGCCCTTGCGCTTGAAGCCGCGAAGCCAAAAGTGGAGTACTACGACCACTGCGTATCCATCGAGTCGGATGTTATGACCGTCAAAGATTGGGGCGCACACTTCGGGCTGACTGAGCCACAAGCGCGCCAGAAACTGCTGGACGCGAAGATGATTTACCGCAAGGTTCAGACCCGCGAATGGTCATCTCGCAAGGGTGACGTGGTTGACCGCAACGAATACCGCGCCTATGCCGCATACCGGAATCTGTTTGACCTGCGCGCCCAGCACAATGCCCCGCGCTACCACAACGGGCAGGTTCGCCAAACCTTGTACGTGCGGGCCGGGTGGGCAATCACCGTAGCCAAGAATGCCGGCATCGAAGTAGACCGATCCATTTATGACATCTTGCCGGAGTCTGCCTAATGGGCATCTCAGACAGGCGCCACAAGTAGCCCGAAAGAAGGAACCAATATGCCCACCATCACTCGCACCCACTTCGAAGGTGCAACTCCGATCACCGAAAGACTGCCGCACAACACTCTTGCGGAAGCAGTGGAAGCCACCCTTGCCCATGCCCGCGAGGAATACCGCCACGCACACGTGAAACGCATGGACAACACCAGCGCAGACCTGTGGGCCTGCAATAACCCTGACTGGCCCTCCTTCGGTCAAGGGTTCTACCTCGAAACACTATAGCCCGACTTAGCAGGCGGGGGAGTGCAAGCCTCCCCACGGGCACCAGGCCGCCGAACACCTCCTGCCCCAGGGGATAGGGCAGGAACCGGCTGGCCACGTTGACTGAAAACTGAATTAGTGAAGAGCGCCGGATGATACTGGCCCCGTGAGCATGGTTCTTAGATTGCGATGACCGGGGCGAACCGTGAGGTAGGCACCCCAACGTGGTTGGGAGGGAACGAACGGCGCTGACATAAATACTTTGCTTCGCTGGCGGAATCGGCAGACGCACCGCACTCAAAATGCGGCACCCACACGGGTATCCGGGTTCGAATCCCGGGCGAAGCACTTGGGGTTGTTAAGCGCATTCTTCCTGCACTAGCGCGAAATGGAGCGTCAAGGTTGTAACCGGGCGGGGTGGACACTGCCCGCTTGGCTCTGCATACCTGCAACCCCACCCATAAATGAGGCCCCCGCGACTGCTGTAACTACGCGGGGGCTTTGCTCTGTCCACCAGAAAGGGACACCCATGAATACTACACCGGCCTGGCTGTCCGTAAAGGACGCCGCCGAATACACCGGCCTCCACGCCGAAACAATCCGCACTCTGATGCGGCGTGGCGAGATTGAGGCCCGCAAGCCGGGTAAGACCTGGCGCACCACACAATCCTGGCTCGACCAGTACATGAACCAAGGAGCAGCATGAAACGCCTACTGAAACACTTTTTCCATCGTCGTCGCCGCGCCTACTCGCCGCGCTTCTACATGATGCGGAGGGGCTAATGCGGGAAATCACCATCGACCAAGCTATTGCGCACTTCAAAGAAATTGAGGGCCGGTACCGCGCCCTGTACACCATGACCCGACTGCCGGAGAGTATCCGCCGCCGCATTAAGGACAACGCGGCACAAGCCCATCTTTTGGCCTCCCTGGCTGAGAAAGAGAAAAGGAAAACTGACCATGGCTTCTAATCGCCCGCCCCGCACGTCCCCTGATGCTCGCCGTATCGCGTATTGGCAAGACATCGCGGCGAAGCGTACGCGCCTTGCGTGGGCTACCGGCATCCTCGGCATGCTGGTTGGTTTCATCCTGCACGCGTTTCTTTCAATGCCTCCGGTGTGGTTGTGATGACCAGTATCCATAAAGACCTCGTCACCGGCCTGTGGCATGTGCAGGAGGGGGACGCGGTGTTTCCCGCTGCGAGTTGGGGTGAAGCACTCCGGTTTGTGCATGACATGGGGGAGCACCGCACCAAGAACAAGCCCGCGAAGCGGGTACGCCGCAAGCCGATGAAAAAGCAGATAGTGGCTGAGGAATATGAGCATTTTGCCCAGTTCATCGGCCCGAAGCTTGCCATACAGCGGCTTGCGGCCGTGTACAACATCACCCCCAGAACAGTTGAAAGATACATCACGAAATGGAACTCACACCAGCACGATTTAAGCGTGGCCGTTGGTGGGTAAACATCCCACGCCCCACCTCGTTTAGGACGCAGCCGGAGGCCACGAAAGCACTCGTGGAGTATCGCGATGAGCATGGCTGTCTCTACCACGCTTGTACTCGCATTGGCACCGATGACCTTGATTTGGGGCGTGGTTTCCGTTTCTGCGACGAGCATGCCCGCCACGCCCAAAGGATTCTCAACACGAAAAGGACACTATGAACACCCCGAATAAGATGCCCCCACATTTGAGGAGCATCACCCCGCATTTCCTCTACATGGAGCCACTGATTGAGGAGGCCGACGACGTAATGCAGGCCTTCATGGACAGGGGCTATGAGCCTGAGATTGCGTGCACTCTGACTGATATAACCCTGGCTCGGTATGACGAGAAGGGGAAGAAGTGAGACGCTACGAACCCGCTGATAATGAGGATTGGTTGGAGTTTCGCCGGGGCCGGCTAACCTCGACGGAGCTGGCCCGCCTGCACTGTAGTAGGAATGCGGCGACGTGGCACGAGGTACGCGACCAGAAAGAACACGGCAGCAAGTTTCACGGTAACCAGTACACAGAGTGGGGCAGTGCCCGCGAACCCCTGTTAGCCCAGGTGCTGATAGACGAAGTTGATTCGCGGTTGGTCTACAACAACGAGCCTCAAACCATCTTCCTCCCTGATGATGAGCGCCTGTCCTGCACCCCTGACCTCTATGCCGAAGACCTTGAGGTGATTGGGGAGATTAAGACCAGCACTGAGCCGTTTCAAGGTGGCCGCTGGCATGACTGGTGCCCGAATCAGTACTACGCACAGATTCAGGCGAACATGCACTATGTCGGGGCAGAAGCGTGCGCCCTGTTGGTTGAGGTGCATGACGATTTTGTGCCGGTGGCGCTAGACCACCGCACCATCCTCTACGACCCGAAGTTTGCCGCTGAGCTGATGGCCACCGCCGCTGAGTGGTTCGCATGGTTGGACGGCACCACCCCAGAGTGGATGGGCGAAATCACCTCACTCGATGAGGTAGATGACGTGACGTTCCTCGTCACCCGCTACGCCGAACTCACCGCCGAGGTCAACGACCGCAAAAAGCGTATTGATGCCCTGAAGGCCGAAATCCTAGAGCTAACCGGCGACTCACACACAGGTGATTACGGCGGCTACCACCTCACCGTCTCCACCACACAACCAAGCAAGGTGTTCGACTCTGCCGCGTTCCGCAAGGCACACGCAGACCTCTACAAGCAATACAAGACCAAAACCCGCGAAGGCTACACCCGCCTCACCATCAAGGAGAACTAATGCCCATCTGGGGAAAGCAACTACCCGAAGCAGACAGCGACACCCGACAAATGGCCGGAAACATGGCCTCCATGGTCTCCGCCTACATCGACGCCGGATTCACCCGCGAAGAAGCAATCCAAATCGTCACCACCATCGTGGTCGCACACATCAAAAAGGAGCAGTAACTATGAGCAACGAACTCGCTACCATCAATACCTCTGAGGATGGCCTCGACCTCCTCACCCGCCAAGCCGAAGCCATGGGCGCAGCCCACAAGCTTGCCACTGTCCTCTGCAATACGCAGATGGTTCCGCAAACCTTCCGGGGCAAGCCTGATGATGGTGCAGCCGCAATCCTCTACGGCGCAGAACTCGGGTTGAAGCCCCAGCAGGCTCTTCAGCAGGTGTTCGTGGTGCATGGCCAGCCTGCTATCTACGCCCGCACAATGGTCGCCCTACTCAAGGCGAAGGGCTACAAGTTCCAGACCGTAGAGACCAGTGACGAGGCCGTCACGGTACGCGGCACCTCACCGGCTGGTGAGACTGAGGAATCCACCTGGACTATTGAGCGCGCCAAGAAGGCGGGCTATACCAGCAACAAGAAATATCAGACTGACCCGCAGGCCATGTTGTACGCCAAGGCCGCATCTGAGGTATCCCGCAAGCTCGCCCCGGATGTGCTGCTGGGTATCAAGTACGCCGCTGAAGACCTGGAACTGGAACCGGTGAAGATGACCGCTACTCGTGAGGATGTGCGTGCGAAGGCCGAGTCTGCGCCGGTGCCGGCGTTGACGAAGAAGCCGGTGCCGGAGGTTGTTGATGATGACCTCATCGCAGATGTGAAGGAAACGTTGGAGAGTTTCACCACCTCGGAGCAGGTGAATGACTTCGCCGCCAACCTCAAGCAATCAGGTGAAGTACCAGACGATGTAATCGACCTGTGCCGCGCCCGCTGGGCTGAGCTGGAAGGGGAAAAGTAGATGATTGACACCATCACCATTACCGGCGGTTTGCCTCGTGACGCGGAACTGCGATTCACCAAGAGCGGTAAGGCCGTTGCCAGCTTCACCCTCGCCAGCTCGGATAACAGGTTCGACCAGGAACAGAACCAATGGGTGAAAACCCGCAGCATGTACCTAGATGTGACTATCTGGGATGAGACCAAGAACCAGAATCCGGTTCAGTGGGCGCACCTCGCCGCCGAGCTGAAGAAGGGCGACCAGGTTGCTGTCACCGGCAAGCTGATTACCAGCTCGTGGGAAACCAGGGAGGGGGAGAAGCGCAGCAAGGTTGAGCTTCTTGCCAGCAGCTTCTACAACCAGCCACGCGGGCAGAGCCAAGGTCAGCAGCAGCCTTCTTCTGCTCAGCAGCAATGGAATCAGGCCGCGCAGCAGGGGCAGACCGCCACCACGGGGGCGTGGGGTGACCCCGCACCCGTAGGCCAAGACCAACAGCCGCCGTTCTAGGTAGCTGGTATGGATGCCGCCTACTACCAAGAAAAGCTGAAAGAGCTCGAGGGCAGGCTCCTCACCTACGCCTACGGCATTGACCACATGAAGTATTACAGCAACGATGATCCAACCCCCGCAGAATTGCAAGACCTCGGGGCAGCAGACCTAGCCAAAGCAGCTGCACACGTCATCGGCCTCATTAGACGAGGCGAGTATTGATGCCCTACCAGGAGATGACGGCGGCAGACCTACCTAATCACAGGGTTTGCCGCATCGTCCTCAACCCAGATTCTTATGACCCGCGCCTTGTGCCCGACCGACTGGTGTACGCCACCCAAGAAGGTGCCCGAGTGTACGGCGCAACCCGTGACGGGCGCTTCACCCTCCCCGCAGACGCACCAGTCCTTATTGACCCCGAATCCTAAAAACCATGAACGTTAACTATTCACTCGACCATGACGCTTACCCGCCTCGCCGCGCCTACACCGACGACGCTGGCACTGACCTGGCGCTGAATCATCCGGCGATTATCCCAGCCGGGCAGCACCGCGTATGCCACACAGGTGTGCACGTAGCAATCCCTCGTGGCCATGTCGGCATGATATTCGTACGCAGCAGTACCGGCATCAAAAAGCACCTCGTGCTGAGCAACGGCACCGGCATCATCGATGCAGGCTACACCGGCGAAATCATGCTGTCCCTGCACAACACCGGACGCCACATGCAAACCATCCCCGAAGGCCACTACATCGCCTAACTCGTCATCCTCCCCACACCAGAAATCCGACTCAACCAAGTGGATGCCCTCGACGACACAGAACGCGGCAACGCGGGTATCGGGAGCAGCGACAAATGAACCCCTACTACCAAGACGACCACATCACCCTCTACCACGCAGACTGCCTACAGCATTTAGACATGCTCGACCAGGCAGACGTAATGGTCACAGACCCACCGTATGGCATCGGGTGGAGTATTGGTAACCATGCAAAGCGTTCCTCTACCGCCCACTCAGGAATCCAGAACGACGCGGACACCACAGCCCGCGACACTGTACTGGGGTCATGGGGGAGCGCGAAACCGGCTGTTGTATTTGCCGGATGGAAGAAACCACTCACGCAGTTTACTGACTTGCTGGTGTGGAAGAAGCCCGTAGATGCTGGCGTAGTTGGCTCGGTTACCGGATTCAGGCGCGATACCGAAGCTATCTACCTCACCGGGAAATGGCCCCGCAGGCAGTGCCTGTGGACATCGGTAATAGAAACCACAGGTGGAAAAGCCAACTACTACGCGGGTCACCCGCACTCGAAACCAGTGCCACTACTAGAGCGCCTAATCGAACTAACTGAAGGCACCATTATCGACCCGTTTGCTGGCAGTGGTTCCACACTCCGCGCCGCGAAGAACCTGGGACGAAAGTGTATCGGGTTTGAGATTGAGGAAAAGTACTGCGAAATCACCGCACGGCGCTGCGCACAAGAAACCCTAGGAATCTTCCAATGACCACCCGCCAGCAGCGTGAGGATATGCAAGCGTGGCTGGAATCGCAGGACGTGTACTGCGCACAACCCGCATTCCTCGACGCACTCATCAAGTTGTTCCAAAGCATAGAGAAAGGAGGAAAAGAAGATGAACACTAACGAGTTCAACGAGAACCTAATGGCCCAAGCCGCCTACCGATTGAACGAAGCAGCAGCCCTATCCCAATCAGCAGACGACCTCTACAAGATTAGGGAGATTCACAAGCACATCCACCGCGCCCAAACCTACCTATGGATGCTGGAAGACTCCCTCAAACTCAACCACTAAGGAGACCAGCCAATGCCATGGTTCAAAGTGGACGATGGTTTCTACGACCACCCAAAGGTGCTTGAGCTAGATATGGCAGCCCGTGGACTTTGGGTTATGGCGGGCGCGTACTGTGCCAGGCACCTTACTGATGGAGTGATTACTGGGCGCCAAATCAAGGTGATTGGAGGCACTCAAAAGCAGGCCGAGAAGCTCGTCGCGGCGGGCCTGTGGAGTGCCGACGATGCTCCGCCGAGCGCTCGCCAATACGTCTTCAACGATTGGCGGGAGTTTCAACCAACACGCGACGACGTTTTATCGAAGCGTCGAGAAGACGCCGAACGTAAGCGTCTCGCGAGGGGGGTAAAGCGGGATAAGCAGCAGGAACGTAAAAATGTCCGTGCGGACGTCCAGCCGGACAGCGAAGCGCCGTCCGCTCTACCGGGACTCCGAGCGCCGTCCGCTCTACCCGGCCCGGCCCGGCCCGACCCGTCCCCTTCTGGTGGTACAGGTAGCCAGCCAAGTAACGGTGATCTAGGGGATGGGGACATGGCTGGCGGAATCTCCCTCGACGAGCTGGCGGCGGCTACGCGCCGCGCTCGCCAAGCCGGAATCTCAGAGACCGCCATCAACACCGGCACCCGCAACTTCAACCAACGCCCGGAACCGAAAGGTCCCGGTCTGTTGCGCACCCTCATCGACGACGCATGGGACGAAGAACAGGACACCAACCGCGCTGAGACCGCCGCCCAAGCCCGCCGCGCCGCGATTGATGCTTGCGACCTGTGTGACGACAACGGCATGCGGTACGCGAACGGAACCGCCACACGCTGCGACCACACACCTGACAGAAAGCAACCACCATTTTGAACATCATCACTTTCCGTGTTGAGGGCTATCCCGCCCCGAAGGGCTCGAAACGTCACGTCGGCAACGGCAGGATGATTGAGTCCTCGAAGAAACTCCCCGCCTGGATGCGAGCAGTCACCCAAGAAGCCGCCAAAAACCGGCCCAGCGCGCCCGTAGACGCCCCCGTGAGCGTCTACATGGACTTCTACCTACCCAGCCCGAAACGACCCCGCTATGACGTCCCAGCGGTCAAACCGGACGTGGACAAACTAGCCCGCTCCGTCCTCGACGGTCTCGAAGCCGCCGGCGTCATCACCAACGACAGCCGCGTCACCAAACTCAGAGCCACCAAACACTACGCCAACACCGCCACACCACCCGGCGCAGACATCACAATCTTTTGGAAGGAACAACAATGACTGACCCGTTCGACTGCATCGCCAATGGCACAGACCGGCGCTTCACCCACCAAGGCATCAATTGCATGACTCAGATGGGGCCGTACACCATCAACGGCTACATCGAACTGCCCGAGAGCCATCCCTGGCTCGACGAGGCAAAAGACCTACAGTACTTCGACGTGGACGTCCACGGCGGACTGACCTACCACACAGGCCGAGTGATCGGCTTCGACACCAACCATTTCGGAGACGGGCAGCATCCTGACGCTGAGCTCACAGGCCAATCCCCAATGTCCTCATTCCTGGGCGGCTTTGGAGGCACCAACCACATCTGGATGTGGGAAGAAGTCGAAGCGGAAACCCGCCGCCTGGCCGAACAGGCCGCTGACGCGCTCAAGGAGGCTCAGTAATGACCTTGCACGAAAAATTCCAAGAGTGGTGGGAGGAGGAGTCTTTTGACTTCATCCTCCTGACCTGCGCCCTAGTCGCGGTGATTCTGATAGCTGCCGTGACCACATCTGTCATCATGCTTGTCACAGTCATAGGGGGTGTGCAGTGACTGAGGACGACTACTGGGAGCGCGTGCGCGACATACGCAAGGATGACGAAATCCTGTTTGACGAGCGCTACACCCCACCAGAGGAGAACCCCGACAACTGGCGGAACCAGGAGTATGACCCGCGTATCCACGGCACCCGTATTTCCCCAAACGACGAATTTCTGGTGATTGGCGCGGTGCGCTACGCGAGGGGCCGCGCCACCTACGTCGTCAAAGAGACCGTCGACTGGGTCATCAACCACTGGGACGGATTAACCGAGAACACGAGGTATGTCATCGCCCGCGACGTACGCGAGGAATGCGAATACCGCGACAACACACCCCGCAGCGTCCTCAGTGAAATCGACGACCCCGACTGGAACCGACTACTAACACACATCAAGGAGGCAAAATGACCAACCCAACCCGCCAAGAAATCATTGAGGCGTACAGGGAGATAGACATGCTCCTGGGCCACTACGACGACCGGAACCCCGGGCGTGTGCCGGAGTGCCGCGCCATTATTGAGAAAGCCCTCCCACCACGACCACGCCCCACCATGGCCGAGGTGGAGTGGGATGATGACCTGCACTACCTCGCAGAAGCAGAACACCCAGGCTGGGGCAAGGTGATCATGCTGGGTATAGGTGAAGAAAAATTGATTGACGTCTTCATCCCACATTTACGCAAATCTAACTGCATAGTGCTCCGCGAAGCCCTCACCCCCACCGGTAAGCGCTACACCCTCACAGAGGTGCAGGAATGATTAAGCCGCGCTACGTGAGCGTGGGGAAGGCCGTAGGCGTGTGGCGTGACTATGAGATAGACGTACGCCTAGAAGTCAGCCCGGGAATGCACACCGTCATAAGCATCACCCGTGAAGAGGCCGCCATCCTCCGCGACAAACTCACCCGATACCTAGGAGACCACAAATGAGCGTTAACCAAATGGATGCATACTACGCCACTTGCGACTGGCGTGGCTGTCCCACGACTCTCGAAAACCTCACCGAAAGCGACATGCAAAAAGCCCTGGTTTATGGCGGGTGGGAGATTGACGGCGCACTTTTCAACGGCGCATACACCTACTGCCCTGAACACGCCTGGGTAGAGGGAGACAACAAATGAGCGACTACCCCGGAATTTGGATGGGTGTCTGTGAAAGCTGCCTAACAAATTACTCAGTAATCCCGCACCCAAACCTCGCTAAAAACTTCCCCGGCCCTGATGCCTGGGTTGAGGAATTCAACTGCCCCGTCTGCCGGGGCAACATCGAATGGACATTCGGCGCACTATGAGACCGCTAATGACTGACCTGAGCACCAGCAACCTGGAACGCCTTCTCGCTGAGGAACGAAAAAATCAGCTCGCCTTGCAATGGAAGTACAAGGGTGCCGCAGCCAGCAGCATTTACCACGACTACCCCAGCAAGCACGAAGAGATATACGGGCTACGGGTGGAACGAGAGATAAGCCAGCTGGTTGCCCTTGGCCCCGAGATAGCCCAAGAGCTACTCATCCTCAGGGATGCCCTGGAGGACATTATCGACATTTGGCAGTACGCCGCTACTGACCCGAAGCGCACCCCGATAGAGCAGCGCCTCGCCGCAAGGGTGGTAGAGCACATCAAAGAAGCGTTAGGAGACTACAAGTGACCGACCTAAGCACCGCTAATCTGAATCGCCTACTCGCTGAGGCCACACCCGGCCCGTGGGAGCGCCACCCGGATAACCCGCGAATGCTATGCAACCTAGAGCAAAAGTTCGCAGTACATGCTGAGCTCACCAAGGGTAAAGGCACGGAACCGCAGCCGGAGGATGTAGCTAACACTCAGCTAATCGCCCTGGCCCCGCCACTCGCGCAGGAAGTCCTACGGCTACGGAGCAAACTAGCAGTACAAGAAGCGGCTTTCCTGGATATTTTCCCCACCGACGAAGAACTAGGAGACCATGATGAATAATTTTGACCAGGCCGTGCACGCCATCACGATGTGTGTGAAGAAACGCTACAGCCCTACCCGTATCGCTGAGTGCCTAGCGGACCATGGGCTAATCACCCCAGACCTCCCTGAGCCGTGCATCTATCCGGACACGGGGGAGCATGAATGGCACATGGACGACGGCTACGTCTCCGTGGAGGACGGCATCATCCACGTCATTCACGACGAAACCGACGACGATAATGAGCCGGATGCGCTGATGCCTGACTGGGCTGAACTTCGGTTCTCCAACACCACCAAGGGGCGTGAGACTGCCTACAGCATTCTCGCCGCCTGCGACTACAAGGACGCCCACGATGAGTAACTTTGACCGCGCCCTCGCATCAATGGTGGCTATCACTCCACCTGACAGGTGGGGCGAAACATGCGTTGCCTGGGTGGAGTCCCGCGACGAGGAGTGCAGAAAGAGCGTGAAGCAGGGGTTTCTATGCCCCCGTCACACCACAGTCGCGAAACGCCGCTGGGAGAAACAGAAAACCAAACGTCAGGCCCAAGAGCAGAAACGCGCCCATTACCGAGCACAGCACATGGCAGAATGGCTCGCCGAACGTGGCCGTATCGACGCGGAACTCATCAGGCGCACACAGCCGATAACCACCGACCGTGCTTTCTCCGGAGGTGTCGGCACTGGGCAGCACCGGAAGCACCTACGCCGCCAGTTTTCTGATGCAAATGTTGAGTGCGTCGGCGCGCTGCTACGCCGACGGCAAACGCTCGAAGCACTGATAGGAGACCAAGATGCCTAACTACGACCAAGCCCTCCGCGTGCTAGAGCAAGCCCGACGGCCCGGCGAGCTACGAATCCACCCCAATGATGCGGTAGAAGCACTCGCTGAGGCCGGGCTACTCATGCCGGAGCCGCCGGAGCCGGACGGCATAAGGCCGAAAGGCTGGCCACGCTGGAAGCTCCACGGCTACGGCGACCACAACGACACCGTTCATGTGGCGTACATCGCTGGGGATGTTTTCATCAACTCCCCAGCGTGCAACATGAGCGCCCGGGCAGACGACGCCGCCGCCCTCGCCCGCGTAATCCACGCCGCCGCCTACTACCCGAAAGGTTGGACACAAGCATGACCATTAAAGGATTCCGCATAACTAACAAGGGCCTCGCAGCCCTGATAGCGATGAGGGAAAACGATAAGCAGGATGAAGAAGTCCCGGCACACTACCGCATAGCTAATGAACTCGCTGAGGCCGGGCTACTGGCAGATGATTTGCCTAAGCCGTCTAGGGGCATGAGCTCAGGCGGCGCAGTCTGGTACCTACCCGGTCCGGTTGGCGACATTCGCCGCATGGGGGAGCACATCGTCATCTTCGGGCATGACTGCCAAGAAAAGTCTTTCCGCTTGGTGCTCAACGAAGCGGAGGCAGTCGCCATTGGCCGAACGATACTCGCAGCAGCCAAGCACAAGGAGGGGGCGCAGTCCAATGGGAATGTATGACAGCTTCATCGACCGTGTAGGGCGCGAGTGGCAGACGAAAGAGCTGGACTGCACCCTGCGGGTGTGGCGACTCGGGGACAAGATCGAAAGCGAATACATACCTAGACAGGGAACCGTAACCATCCGGGTCTATGACTATGACGAATCAAAAAAGGGGCTGGTAGATGCGACCGTCAAGGTGGTCAACGGCGTTGTGAAATCAATCAGACCAGAAAAGGAACAAGCATGAGGCTTCACAGAATCCGCGTCAGTCCACGCGGCGTAACCCTTGACGGCCTCCCAATCCTGCACAGTGACGAAGCCCCAAGAGTCGAAACACTCCGCCCCAACATCCACCGCGTTCACCTCACCATCTACGCCGACAGTGTTCAACTCGACGGCGACAACCACCACGAACTCCCGGAGGCCACACCCATCTACAACCAACTCAAGGAACAAGCATGACAACACTGGCAGACCTCACACCCGAAGAACGCGCACAGTGCCGAGGAATGTGGGCAGGAACCTTTACCGGATACACAGGCGTTATTGTGTACGAAAACGGCAAGCAGGCATACCTGATCATTCCCGAATTCAACCGGGAGCAAACACTCCCACTAGATAAAGTCACCCCACGCCCCGACCTACCCAGAGCCTGGGCGCCAGACGGACAGCCACCAGCAGGTAAGTGGGAGTACGCCGAATACCTCGGAGACCACAAAGGCATGACCGATGTGTACCACTACGACGGCGACCCCACACACCGCCGCTGGGTAGGGGAATGGGAGGAAGCATGAGCCGGTGGATGGTCTACAAAGACATCGAGAACGGGGAATGGAAATGGGTGCAATGGGTAGCGGAACCCGCCCATGAGAAATGGTGGGCAAGGCCTCAAGGACGCCGCTTCCCCCAATGGGACATGGCACAACGCTACGCCGACCGCATGGCCCACCACCCACCAACCAAACCCACCTGGAACGGCAAAGCAGTAGCGGAAGCGCTACACGCCCTCGGCTACAAGCAGGAGGAACAAGAATGAGTGTTGATGAGCAACAATTTCGCGACACGGCACGACGACTAGGCCAGCTCTATGAGCAGCTGCATGAGCTGAAACACGCCAGGCCCAAACCGCCAGAAGTACGCGTGATGAGACCAGCACCTGGCCCACAATCCCCGGGTAACTGGCTGTACGTCGCCACCTACATCGACCAAGAACAAAAGCTAAGGGAAGTCGCCTTCAACGCCTTCCACGACATTGGTGTACGCATCCGCGACACCGACGCAGCAGCCCCACGACTCTGCCAACTATTGGCCTTCCACGCACAAGCAGCCAGCGAACTCAACTGGGCCACAGACCTCCACGACGAACTCCTAAACCAAACACGAATCATCGACAGGAGATGCAACCCACCACAACCCAACATCATCGCTAAACAACCCGAACCGCGGCGCGGAGCCGAGCATATCGCCCGGCAACTCAGAGCACGTGGCATCCCCACAACCGCTGACACAATCCGAGGATGGGGCAAAGCTGGATGCATCAGCACCCAACCAATACCTTGGGGGGACAACACCCAAAACGGTTATCTACTCACCGAAGTTCTTAAATACGCAAGGAGCCAGCAATGACCCAACGCATATATATCGTCACCAGCGGCGAATACTCCGACTACCGGATAGAAGCCGCATACACCACCCTCGAAGAAGCCATCAACTACATCGAAGAAAGAACCAAAAACGTCAAACAACTAAGCCGATACGATAACGACTACGGCATAGAAATCTTCGACGGCGACACCCGAAAATGGCAAGAAGAAGCAGGCGAAGACTACAAGAAAATCCAGGCCAGGAAGAACACCCTCTACTACATGCAGTGCCGCGACATCTTCCGACCACAAGACTCATGCATAGTCAGCCAACATGACTTCTACATCCCGCCACAACGTGCATTCGTTGAAAGCTATGACCGAGGATTCATAGTCAAAGGAACAGACCAAACCGAGGTAAAGAAAGTATTCAGCGATACCCTCGCAGCACGACTGCACGAGGCAATCACCGAATCAGTAGACAAGCTATAGAAACCCTCACCAAGTTTGATGTACAATCGACGCGACGACATCCTATACCCCGGAAACCCCGGGGTTTTCGTCGTTTTACGCCCCTGGCACACCCTGTACCCCAACAGTTATTTTGAGTCTAACCGCCAGAGGCTTCTAGTCTTACCGCCTGCCCCGCCACACGCATCCCAAGGGGGCGAGGCCACTGGCTCACGACCAGAGTAAGACACAAAGCATGAGGGAGGTGGCCGTGGCGCTCATCGTTGTCACCGGCCCGCCAGCGGCAGGAAAGACCACCTACATCCGAGAGCATGCGAAGCCTGGCGACATTCGCATCGACCTCGACCACCTGGCCAACACACTCGCCGGCGAGGACGTAGGCAACCATGAGCACGCGGCGCACATCCTCACCGTCGCCAAGGCGGCACGACAAGCAGCCATTGACACCGCCATCAAACAGGACTGCGATGTGTGGCTTATTCACACCAAGCCCACGCCTAAGCAACTCAACGAGTACCAAGCCCTGGGAGCGACCATCCACACCATTGACCCAGGCAAAGACGTAGTGATGAAACGCTGCAAGCGCGAGCGGCCCAAAGGCTCACTGTTTGCAGCCGCTAAGTGGTACGACAACAAACCAACAGCGAAGAAAAGCACCCATGAGCGCGGCTACGGCCACCAACACCAAAAGCAACGCCGCAAACTCATGGCACAACTCAAAGACGGCACACCATGCCCAGAATGCGGCAAGCCAATGTTTAAGACCGCTGCCAAAAACTTCGACGGTGCAGCCCTAGAAGCCGACCACGGCCCAGGTAGCGCCTTGAAATACGCGCAGGACAAACAACGCACGAAAGCCACACGGCTGCTGCACCGCACCTGCAACCGCAGCGGCGGCGCATGGGATAGGCCGCGCCCTGCCAAGCCGACAGGTGGAGAAACCACTGGTCAGGGCTTCGTCTGGGCATGACCGGCTTAATGAAACCCGCCACCGATAATCTTAGGCGGGTTGGTCGCCTGACTCCCCCTCCCGGCCACTTGAGTCAGCCCGTCTCTCTCCCCACGTAACGCCCAATTTTTCGGGCCTGCGTGGCCCTCTGGCGGGCTTTTAGCGATGGAGGTACCAAATTGGACATTGAAGGCCTTGAAAAGGCGTTAGGCGGCGACGGCGATTTAAACGAGTTCGACGCTCGTGCGGTCGCAATTGTGGCTCAGTTGATTGGTCGTGTGCGCGAGGCCCGCGAGATTATCGCTGCTGAGGGGCCCTTAGCGGCGAAGGAGTCGGGGGAGCCCATTGAGCACCCGGCGGTAAAGGTGGAGCGCATGGCCTCAGCGGAGATTCGGGGTTGGGTGAAGGAGCGTCCTGACCTGTTTGGGCAGCGTTCTGGCTCGGCGGGGGCTGATTCAGCCTCGAAGGTAGATAAGTTCGGCGGTTTCAAGCTCGTGAAATAAATAGTGGAGGTGTCTGGTGGGAAAACCTGAGTGGTTGATTGGGTGCCAGACACCGACTCGTCAGCATGTGCCAGTTGGTGATGCTGAGTTTGCTAATAAGGCTTGCGAGTTTGTCCGCTGGGCTGGTCTCAACTTGTATCCGTGGCAGGAAGACCTGCTACGTGATGCTTTGCTCCAGACTGATGATGGCATGTGGGCTTCGCGTGAGGTCGTGGTGTCCCTAGCCCGCCAGAACGGCAAAGGCGAAGTCCTTGTAGCCCTGGAGCTGGTGGCTATCTACCTATGCGGTGCGGAGCGAATCATGCACTCGGCGCACTTCCTGGATACAGCGATGGATGCGCGTGACCGCCTGTGGGATGTCATTGAAGCGAATCCTGCGCTCATGGAGTGGTGGGAGGATGAGTACCCGGGCGAGTACCCGAAGCCGGTGCTTGGTAATGGTAAGGACGCTATCAAGTTCCCGAATAAGGCGAAGATTTACTATCGCACGCGCACTAAGAAGACCGGTCGTGGTCTATCGTTTGACTGGCTGATTTTTGATGAGTGCTTTGACCTCCCCAATGAGGTTTATGCGGCGATGAATAACACGACGAAGGCGCGACCGAATGCGCAGAAGGTGTTTATCTCATCGCCGGTGAATATTCGCGAGCATTTCCATGGTGCGATTTTCTCTGCGAAGCGGTGGGCCGCTTTGGATGGTGTGGACGGCATGCTGTTTAAGGAGTGGTGCCGTGAAGAGGGGGATGATCCGTTTGAGGAGTCGACGTGGGTGAAGGCTAATCCGTCTTTGGTGGATGAGCCGCGTCCTGGTGTGCAGTTGGATGAGGTTCGTGCTGAGGCTGCTGCGGCTCGTACGTCTGAGGCGCTTCTTGAGCCGTTCCTGGTGGAGACATTGGGCCAGGGCGAGTGGGTGCCTCGTGATGGTGACCTGGTGGGTGACTTTGTTCCTGTCATTGATTTCGAGGATTGGTCTGCCACGTCGGCGTTGATGCCGTCGTCGTTGGGGGAGTCGTGCATTGCGGTGGATGTGACCCCGGATGGTGAGTCGATGGGGGTGGTGTCTGCCGCGCAGTGGGGCGACAAGGTGTTCCTGTCGTTGTCTCCGTATAAGCAGTTTGACCGAACTCTGGTGGTTGAGAATATCGCTAACACGGTGAGGTTGAACGATCCTTCGGCGGTGGTGTTGGACCCGTCTGGGCAGTGCTCAACGCTGGTCGGATCACTGCGGGCTAAGGGGCTCGCTCCGGAGACGTTGAGCGGTGCGCAGGTATCGAAAGCCTACGAGCTGTTCCTGCGCATGTGGGCGGAAAAGCGTATCGCGCATGATGGACAGCAGCGTTGGTTAGATGCGTTGGAGGTGGCGCAGGAGCGCTCCAAGAACGGCCGGTACCGCAGCCTTGACCGCTACTCGGGCGATGTGACCGTACTGGTCGCCGCGTCATTGGCAGTGTGGGGCCTGCAGGAGTTCGGAATCGGCGACGTTGAGGTTGAGGTGAAGCGCACCCGTCATTATGTGAGCTCGGCGCGGGCTGTGAAAAAGAAGCGTCGTGTGGCTGAGATGAGTTTCTAAGGAGGTGGCCCGTGTGGCTGGTTTGAATGTGCGCGAGGTGGGCCATGCGAGGGCCACCCGTAACCATGCGCTCGCGGAGGATAATTGGGAGCTGCGATTCCCGTATTCAACGCGGGTGTTTGCGAAGATGGGCCGTGAGGACGCTCAGGTCACATCAGTTTTGCGTGCGGTGACGTTGCCGATTCGGCGTGCTACCTGGTTTGTGGAGCCTAATGGTGCGCCGGATGAGATTGTCGCCGCGGTGTGTGAAGACCTGCGGCTGCGGGCGAAGGGGGAGGACCCGAATAAGCCGTTCGCGCCGCGTACCGGACGGGTGTCGTGGGAAAAGCACCTGGAGCAGGCTCTGAAGGCTTTGCAGTTTGGGCACATGTTCTTTGAGCAGGTGTACGAGCCGGGGCTGGATGGTCGCGAGCATCTTGTGAAGCTGGCGCCGCGTTGGCCGGGCACGATTGACCAAATCAACGTTGATGATGATGGTGGCCTGGCCTCGATTCGTCAGACCCCGCTGGCGTCTCGTTCCCGTGTCGATGAGGCGCGTGTCATTCCGGTGGACCGGCTTGTGGCGTATGTCTTTGATGATGAGGGGTCACAGTGGCTTGGTAAGTCGGTGCTGCGCCCTGCGTACAAGCACTGGAAGCTGCGGGACTCGCTGCTGCGTCTTGAGCTGAACACCCTGGACCGTAATGGCATGGGCGTTCCCGTGTATACGGGTTCGGATGTGGCGATGGACCCGGATAAAGACCTTGAGGATGGGCAAGCCGTTGTTGAGGGGTTTCGCGCTGGTGAGCATTCTGGGGCGTCGATTCCTTTTGGTGCGAAGCTTCAACTTTTGGGCACATCAGGCCAGTTGGTTAGCCCGCGTGAGGCGATTAACTACCACGACAGCATGATTGCCAAGTCGGTGTTGGCGCACTTCCTGAATCTGGAAGGCAAGGGCGGCAGCTACGCCTTGGCGGAAACCCAGTCAGACCTGTTTATCCAATCCTTGCAGACCACCGCGGAGTGGCTGGCGGATGTGGCTACTCAGCATGTGGTGGAGGACCTGGTGCGGGTTGCGTTCCCTGAGCACACGGGCCTGGTTCCGCGTATAGCGTTCGACCCGATTGCGTCGAAGAAGGAAATTAGTGCTGCTGACCTCGCTGGGCTGAAGAATGCCGGCCTGATTCTCGGGGATAAAGACCTTGAGGAGGACCTGCGTCGCCGGTACACGCTGCCGCCGAAGCAGAAACTGTCGGATGCGCTTGAGTCGAAGAAGGAGCGGCAGCGCATGGAGGAGCAGATGGGGGTCACGTTATCGAGTGATTCTGATACGGCTTCAAGTAGTGAGGAAGGGAGCACAGCATGAACGAGATTCTCATGTATGGGCCGATTGGGCCGGATTTTTGGGAGCCTGAGAATGCTATTACTGCGAAGTCGGTGATGGCTCAACTCTCCGAAATCTCCGGCGACGTGACCGTTCGTATTAGCTCGGGCGGTGGTGATGTGTACGAAGGCATTGACATCATGAACGCCCTTAAGGGCTATGACGGTGAGGTCACTGTGATTGTGGAATCACTGGCCGCGTCCGCCGCGTCGTTCATTGCGGTCGGTGGAGCTGACCGCGTACTCATGCGGAAGTCATCGGAATTGATGATCCATCGTGCGTGGACGTTTACCGACGGCAACGCGGATGATGTGCGCAAGACGCTGGAAGACCTGGAGCGGCAGGACAGCAAGCTTGCCCGCATCTACGCCGGTAAGGCCGGTGGTGAGATTCAGGACTGGTTGGACGCGATGAGCGCGGAGACCTGGTACACCGCCGAGGAAGCTGTGGCCGCCGGGCTGGCGGATGGGATTGTGGCTGAGAAGTCATCTGCGCCGGAGCCGTCGGCGTCGTTGGCGAAGCGGCGTTTCAAGTTCGCTAACCGGGCTGCGGCTCCGCCGCCGCCTGTCACCCGGTCGGTATCGGGAGACAAAACTACTACGCCCAGTGATGGGCAGATTGGAGACAAGATGAGTATCTTGAATCAGCTTGCCCAGGAGCTGGGCAAGAAGCCGGAGGACGTGCAGCGCGCACTCTCCGGCTTTTTTAATGAGGAGGTCACGGTGACCGCCACTGTAGACCTTGCATATCCGGAGGATGCGACTGTCGTGCCCACTGGCGCGGTTGAGGTCGCTCCGGTGGGTGAGGTGCCCGCTGGTGTCGTCTTTGAGCTGACCAGCACGCCAGATGATTGGTCTGGTGAGGTTGCTGAAGACACGGGTGTTCTCAAGGTGACCGCGCCCGCCAGCGTGGAGCCGGACACTACCGTGGAGTTCACTGTCACCGCCAATGGTGGGGATGCCCCGGTGGAGCTGACCGTTCCCGTGACGGTGAAGGCCGCAGCCAACACGGAGAGCGATGACACTGAGCAGGTGGAGGAACCGGCCCCAGTGGTCACGTCCGAGACACCCGCACCGGTGGAGAACACCGTCACCCTCGACGCTGAGACCTACGCCGAACTCAAGGCCGCTGCTCAGCACGGATGGAAGGCGATGGAGCAGCAGAAGGAAGCCGACCTCGTCGCCGAGGTGGACGGCTGGATTAAGGAAGGCCGCATCTCCGCCGCCCGCCGCACCAAGGCGATTGCTGCGATGAAGCGCGACCCCGAAGCAGCCCGCGACATCTACGGCTCTAACCCCGCTGGCACCATCCCACGTGCGGAAATTGGCTACGGCAAGGACACCGAGCAGGAGCCGTCGAAGAACCTGTCCGCGAAGGCCGACAAGGTCGGCTTTCTTTCCCGCAAGAACTTTCACTAAGGAGAAGTAATGTCGAATCCCACTTTCCGCTCCGGCCCGATTAGCTACAAGGCCGAGGCAGACCTCACCAAGTTTCGACTCGTGCAGGTCGGGGAGAACGGTGTGAAGCACGCCGCCGCTGCCGGCCCCGTGTTTGGTGCCGTCACTGAGAACGCGTTCGCGCCGAAGGAAGAGCAGCCAGTTAACGCCCTCGCGCTGGACGCGCCGGGCATCGTCGCCGTCCACATTGGCCCCGCCACCGTCCCGCTTGAGGTTGATGGTGACGCCACCGCGATTAAGCAGGGCGCGCCGGTGTACGCCGCCGCTGATGGCAAGGTGTCCGCCACTGGCTCCCTGCTTGTTGGTGTTGCTGCCCGCCCGGGTGCTGGCAAGACCGTCAAGACCACCCTTGTCACTCCGGTTGTTGCCCCGGCAGCAGCGGGCTAACCCAACATTTTTTGAGAAGGAGAATTAAGAATGAGTGAGCTCATTACTAGCGCCTACGATGGGCCGAAGCTGACCGTTTCCGAGATGCTTGAGGACCCGACGTTTATCCCCCAGCGCGTCATTGATGGTCTTCAGGGCCAGTTCCTGGAAGACCTGTTCTTCCGCCAGGCAGAAGACAACAAGGGCGTCGTGGCTTTCCATGAAGCCGCTGGCCTGTACCTTGCCGACGATGCTGAGGAAATCGCCGAGTTTGGTGAGATTCCGGTGTCCTCCCCAGAGTTTGGTGCTCTGCGTGCCGCCTACGGCATTAAGACCGGTGAGGCTATCCGCATCTCGTATGAAATGAAGAACGAGAACAAGGTCGACAAGGTTAATCGCCATATTCAGGCGCTGGAAAAGACCGTCATCCGCCACGGTATTAGCGCGGTCCTTGGGGTGTTTGAGGCGGCGAAGATTCCGTCCCTTCAGGCGTCTGCGCCGTGGACAGGTGGCGACCCATCAAAGGATGCTTTTGATGCGATTGAGCTGGTGCAGTCCGCTCACGAGGACGGTAATACTGACCGCCAGTTCGACTACGAGCCGAACACGATTCTGCTGCACCCAGCTTCTTATACGAAGATGATTCGTAATGAGCAGATTCAGAAGTACTACATCGGTGACGCCGCTCTGAATAACCCGATTTTCCTTGACCAGAATGGTGATTCCATCTTTGGTGGCCTGCGTGACACTGAGCTGTTTGGCACGCTGCGTGTAGCTACCTCGCGTCTCATCGCGAAGGACACCGCGTACATCTTTGAGGCGCAGGGCGTGGGCTTCAAGTCGGATACGATGCCACTGACGGCAACCCCGCTGTACTCCGAGGGTGGTCAGTCTGAGCTTGGTGGCCCGACGATGTCGTGGCGCTCCGACCTGGTACGCAAGCGCGCCATCGCGGTCGACAATCCGAAGGCTGTCGTCAAGCTGACCGGTATTGCCTAATGGTCAAGGTCACGCTTGCAAAGTATTGGAGCCCGAAGGATGTTATTCATCCCCCGGGTTCTGTCGTTGAGGTGGATGAGGAGACCGCGCAGTGGCTTAAGGCCTGTGGTGCGCTGGTTGCCCCGTCTGCGAAGACGGCGGTGAAGAAGCCTGTGACGAAGCCTAAGCAGGAGCCTGAGCCTGAGCCGGATGCGCCTGCCGCTGAGGTAGAGCGCCCGGCTCGCGCCGCGTCGATTGATGACTGGCGCAAGTACGCCGAGTCTTTAGGCATCGTCACTAAGGGCTTGTCGAAGAAGGACATCATCGCCGCAACCCAATAAGTAAGGGAGGTGAAACATGCTTGAGATTGATGTCGAGTATGTAGCCGCCCGCCTACCTCGAGAGCTTTCCGAAGATGAGATGAAGCGCCTGGCCGTGCTCATTGATGATTCAGTAGAGCTGATTCGGCTGGCGTTTCTGCGCGCTGGCCGCGATTTCCAGTTGGAGATGGAGGCCTCTCCATGGCTGGAGTCTGCGGCGCGGCGAGTCGTACTGGAGATGGTGTCTGCTGCGGTACTGGTCGGCAGTCATGCCGGGGTCCGGTCGTTGTCATCTACTACGGGGCCGCAGTCGGATTCGGTGACGTATTCCGATGTGGATTCCGTGTCGTGGGGAGGCGTGCGGCTGACCGATGAGCTGCTGAAGCTTCTTGGTTTGTGGCAGCGCGGTGCCCGTGGTCGCTTCCCACGTCCTCGTCGCTGGCCGGAAAGGTGGTGGCGATGATTCGCCCTGACCAAGCAGGGGAGACTATCACTATCCGCGGCGGCCTGGTTGGTCGTGACCATCGGGGCCGCCCGCAGTACGCGCCGGGCCGGGCAGTGGAGCACTGTGTGGTGTCCCCCGCCGGGGACCAAGTCGTGAGCGGCGATGGTTTCGCGCATGGGGACATTACGAAGCTGCAGGTGCTCGCCCCACCGGGCACTGAGGTCACTGACGGGGACGTGGTCACCATTCGTGGTGAGGACTACACGGTGCAGCAGCGCCAGTCTTTCGATTACAGCGTTGGTCGGCGACCTGTCGTGTCGTGGCATCAGCCGAAGGTGATCTTCATTGTGGAGCGAGGGGAGGTGAGCGACGGTGTCGCTTAACTACCAGAACCTGTTCAAACAGATGGCGGCTACACCACAAGTAAAGGCCGCGTCTCGTAAGAAGGCGGAGCAGGTGAAGAAGTTTATTGAGATTCGCTGGCCCGAGGTCAATCAGCTATCCGAGCGAGACCGCGCCTATCTGGACGGCGGCGGGGATGTCGTGCAGGTTACTCACGCCACGCAAGGCACGAACCGTCCTACGCATGTGGTGACGGTGCGTCATCCTGGTGCGGTGGCGAAGCAGGCGAAGGATAGCTTCGTGACTAAGGCGGTGAAGGATGCTTCCTGAGTTCGGTCTCACCCCCGACCCCGTCGCCATCGTCCATAAGCACGTCCTGAAGTTGTTTCCTGAGGATGACCAGGACATGGTTCATCTTCATTTCCTGCCGGATGGCTATAACTGCCACACCGACGGCGTGGGCGTGGTGGTTTCGAGTGATGTGGCGCAGGTTGATGGGGCGGCGCACTCGCGGGACCTGGTGAAGGTCAGCGTGTACGGGCCGGACCATGACCAGGTACGCCGCCTCGGCAGGAACCTGTACACCGCCCTGACCCAGGGAATGACGGGGGTTGGGTTGGGTATTTCCCGGCCTGCCTCCAAATTCTTCGGGTCGGGGCCTTCCTATCAGCCCACGGGATTTGTGTCGACGATGAGCTTGTCGGTCGGTATCGCCAAGCTCTTTTTCCAGCCGTCGACGTAAAACCCCACCAACTAACCAACTTTTCTTTTTAGCCACCCCTCGGGGTGGCTTTTTCTATGTCCTTTTGAAAGGGGATAAAACAATGGCTAAGAATCGTAGCGTTGGCCTTGACCTGCGCGTCCTTGAAGACCGCGAGGTACTGGTCAACTTCTCCGACACCGCAATCATTGACAAGAAGACCGGCGCGTTCATTGGTGAATGGGAATCCCTCGGCCTGGAGCCCACCGACTCCCAGCATGGCCACACTCGCGAGGTGTCTTCCAACACCACCAACCTGACCGGTGGCCAGACTGCTACTTCCTACACCGCTGGCGCTATCACCGGCGCGGTGGATGGTATCGCTGGCTCCCCGGTGATGCGTTATATCGAAAACCCGGGCGCTGTCGTCCAGGAAGGCACTACCTACGGCAAGCACTCCGACGAGGTCGCCAAGGGCTACGTCGCCTTCGTCCACAAGTTCACTTCCGGCTTGGTGCATATTTGGGTGTCTCGTGAGAAGGCTGACCTGGTCATTAATGAGCGTGTGGTCGCGAAGGACCCGCAGGCCCGCCCGGTTCAGATCACTTTCAACAATGGTGACGATGAGCGCTACTACGAGGAGCGTTTCTACATCGTCGGAAAGGACGGCTCCGTGACCCGCGTCGAGGAGAAGATCTTCAAGGACATTGATGACGTGGCGGCCCAGATTAAGGCCGGTACCGCGTTCCACCCGCAGGCCTCCGCTAATGGCCTGACCGCGATGGTCGTCAAGGACGATGAGTCCGGTGACGTGACCCTGCACGAATACGAGGACCCGAAGACCGGCAAGGTCGCTGAGGGCTCCAACGCGGGTGTCCGTACCTCCGGCGGTGTCGCCGGTGCTTCCGACCAGTAGTCACTGACTGACCGGGCTGTGTGTTTTCTTGGCGGTTCCGCACACAGCCCACCCAGACTTTTATCGAAGTCTAGGAACCGCCACACCTTTCACTTTCCAATTCCATAAGGAGGAATCGCCATGGCAACCGCCAACAACAAAAACACCCGCAAGACCACCACGAAGGCCGAGGAAGTTGAAGTCCTCGACGCTGACACCAGCGCTGAGAAGCCTGAAATTGTGGATGGCATCTATACCGAAGAGGTCACCCTGACCAACGGTTTAAGCCTCAAGATTGAGGTCATCGTCGACAAGGACCAGCTGCCCGCCTCCATGGCTTCGCTCATGTTCGAGGGGAACCTGGAGGGCATGATTCTGGCGCAGGTCACGCCACTGACCCGCAAGCTGCTCGACCTGACCGGCGCAACCCGCAAGGACCTGCATGAGGTGATTTCTCCGGTTGTGCAGCGTGGGTCTGAGCTGGCTGGTGAGTAGTGTCTGCCCGGCTGATTCTCGAGGATGAGCCGGGCTCCTGGGTCGAATTTCTACACGCTGGAACGCGGTACCGCGCACGCCGCGACCCCATGGACCTAGGGCACGAATTCGTGACCCAACTGCCGGAAAACCCGCGTCTCATCTGGCGGCTGTTTGATGAGTCTTCACAGATTCGAGCTATGACAGCCGCCTACGTGCAGGGTGGATTGTATGAGCAGATGGAGGGCCTGACCCCCGGAAAGTAGACACGTCGGGGGTTAGCTATGCTGCTTGGGCCAGTGTAGCTGATGTGAATGCTTC
>OFLL01000072.1_pt1 | contig 58486 bp, 52 predicted proteins | sample 1540861 | NCBI WGS metagenome assembly OFLL01 (sample SAMEA4413039, study PRJEB24355) | metagenome | biome: human; feature: gut; material: faeces | place: United Kingdom | collected 2010 | reverse complement strand
AAACTCTCCATAAAAATTATGATGTTTGATTAGCTCATAAATACTAAATAATGTTTGTAACTTATAGTTACGTTTTTTGGAATTAACGTTGACATATTGTCATTCAGTTTTCAATGTTCATTAATGTTCAATCTCTTTTATTCTACTTCATTTGTTTCTTGAAGTCAATAACTTTTTGAACGATTACTTTATTTATTCTATATTGTTTTTATAGTTATTTCAATGGTAAGTTTTACACTTTTGAAATTCTTCTTTAAAAACAACTGCGTCGTTTTTGACGACTTTATCATATTATCAACTTTGGAATTTAAAGTCAATAACTTTTTTAAAAACTTTTTGTGTTCACAACCCGCTTCTTTTTCAACGCGTTTATTGCTTAACACAAGAACTTATTTTACCAGCATTCCAAAACAAATCAACATAAAAACGTACAAAATAAAAGTAATTTTGTACGTTTAGCATATATTATACCTATTTATTTGTAGCAGCTATAACTTTTTGTGCAATCGAGCTATAAATTTTACCTAGACGATCATCTGATTGATATATTGACGGTGCAAAATCTTTTGGATTCCAAGATGGTTGCTCTAAAGGTAATTCCCCAAGTAATTGAGTATTAAGTTCATCAGCTAACTTAGTACCGCCACCTTTGCCAAAGACATATTCTTTATTACCCGTCTCTTTACTTTCAAAATAACTCATGTTTTCAATTACGCCAAGAATAGAATGATCCGTATGTTTTGCCATCGCACCTGCGCGAGCTGCAACAAATGCTGCTGTAGGATGAGGTGTCGTTACAATAATTTCCTTACTTGAAGGTAACATCGTATGAACATCTAAAGCTACATCTCCTGTTCCAGGTGGAAGATCGAGTATTAAATATTCAATGTCTCCCCATTTAACTTCTGTAAAGAAATTCGTCAACATTTTACCTAACATTGGCCCTCTCCATATAACTGGCGCATTTTCTTCCACAAAAAAGGCCATTGATATAACTTTAACGCCATGACGTTCAACTGGAATTACTTCCTTCCCTTTAATTCCAGGTTTTTCATCAATACCCATCATATCTGGTACACTAAATCCATATATATCGGCATCTACTAATCCGACTTTTTTCCCTTCACGGGCTAAGGCAACGGCTAAATTTACTGCAACAGTGGATTTACCGACGCCACCTTTACCTGAAGCAATAGCAATAAATTCGACTGGATTATTTTGAGATAATAAGCCTTCTATCGTTTTAGGTTTATTTTCTTCTTTTGGTTTAAATTGATTTACTTTTTCTTCCGGCAATGTTTCAAATCGTATACCGACCGTTTTCGCACCGTTTTCTTTTAATACGTTAACAACAGCCATTTGTAAATCTAATTGCGGTGCACCACCTAATTGTGCCATTGCTAATTTAACACTCACATGTTCTTTTTCTTCCTTAATAGAAACTTCAACAATACCTTCTGTTTCTTTTAAAGGCACATCTATAATAGGGTCTTTAATTTCTCCTACCAATTCTTTCACTTGATCTACCGTTAACAAAGCAAATCCCCCTTAATCATTTTAAGACATCTACATCATAGCAAATAACAATTTTTGCTTAGTCTATCACTAAAAGTATAAAACTTTTTATTAAATAAAAAAAGAAGTTAGCCTATTATTTTCAATAGACCAACTACTATAATTATTTTAAAATTTCCTTCTATTACTTTCTATTTCTTTAGGTTCTCTTATAAAAAGTGCTATCACATAAGCTGCCATAACAAGCACGGCTACAAAAGCAAATGAGATATCCACCCCTATAGCAATTGATTGCTGTTTAATTTCAGTTGCAGTTAAATGCGATGGCGATGTAGATGAAAATATTTTTGCGCCAAAACTCATCAAAGTAACCATTAAAGCTGTGCCTAGTGAACCAGCCATTACACGACCAAAGTTCATAATAGCCGTGCCATGTGAGATTTCTTCATTTCTCAAAGAATTAATTCCTGTAGTATTTATCGGCATCATGAGTAAAGAAACTGAAAACATTCTAATTGCATATACGACTATTAAATACGTATAAGATGTGTCTGTATGCAAGAAACACAACATAATAGTAGTAATTGTTAAAATCGTAAAACCAGTATAAATCAGTGGTCTAGGACCATACTTATCATAAAATTTACCTGTAAAAACCGACATAATACCATTTATGATTGCACCTGGCATGATAACAAGTCCTGATAACAAGGCAGATAAAGACAAACTATTTTGAACATATAGCGGTATAAGCAGTGCAGGTCCAACCATTGACATCATTATAATCATTGAACTAATCGTACATAATGCAAATGTTCTATTCTTAAAAACCCTTAAATTTAAAAGTGCATTACTAATATTAAATTGTCTACGTATAAATAAATAGATAATAACCATACTTATTATCAATGCACCTATAACTATCGGGCTAGTAAATCCTAAGTCGCCTGCACTACTGAATGCATATAACATTAACCCAAATCCAATCGTCGAATACATTACAGAGCGCTTATCTAATTTCGTATATTTCACTTCATTGTAACTAGAGATTGAAATTAAACCGAAGATAAATGCGACTAAAGCAATTCCTACAATTATAATAAAAGGTACACGCCAACTTGCTTGATCAATGATTAATCCAGTAACAGTAGGCCCAATTGCTGGTGCAAATTGAATAACTAAACCAGCTAATCCCATTGCAAATCCTCTATGTTCTTTACTGAATAACGTAAACAATGTGAATTGCATTAAAGGCATAAGTACCCCTGCACCCATCGCTTGAATTACACGTGCTAACATTAAAACTCCAAAATTCGGAGCTAAGGCTGCAACAATAGAACCTAATAAAAATGTTCCCATCGCTGCTAAGTATAAAGGTCTAGTTTTAATCCTGTCCATTAAGTATGCAGTTAGAGGTATCATGACGCCATTAACAAGCATAAAACCAGTAACTAACCATTGTGAAGTACTTTCATTGATATTTAACTCTCTCATAATACTAGGTAACGCTGTATTTAATAATGTTTGATTTAAAATAGCTACAAAAGCACTGATTAACATCACAGCTACTATAAAATTTCGTCTTCGCGTTGTTAATTCAACATTAGCCACCACAATTCCTCCTTTGTAACAAATTTACGTTTATTAGCATATATACTTAAAATATATTTCAGATTACAGTACCAACTATTTATATCAATGGTTATTATTAACCGTGATTAATTGAAGCAAAACAACTCATTTTCTACTATATGAATAAAAAGAAGTTGGAACACATCATTGCCCCCAACTTCAAAACTCTATTTTCTATTGTTTAGATTTTTACTTTCAGGGTAAAACTGCAACTTACAAACATATAAAAAGCCTATAATAACCATGATGACCCAAAAATCAATATTGATATATACATAGTTCAGATGAATAATAAAATAAAATAACGTTGTTGCAACCATATAAGAGATTAAATGAAAAGTTGCACCTCTAAAATAAGCATTTTCAGGTAACATTTTTCTAAAATAATCCATTAAATGCTCGACTGCAAATATGATGAAGTACCCAAAGATTATATAACTGCCATAATACAATAGGTTGTCGTACATACTTCTGTTATATGTGAAGTCACCTAACCTAAAATAAATAAGAATTCTACTTAATCCATATAGTCCGAATCCTAAAAACGTTAAAAATATCGCACCAGAAAGCACAAAGATAAAGAGAACAATAATTGTTGTTAATAAATTATAAAACTTATGTTTAAGATAATTCATAACTATTGTCCTCCTTACCATAAATAATTTATATTGCTTTTCATTTTAAGATAGTTGATTACACTTCAAACCTAGTAAAATGATTATTTCTTACTTTATTTACACTACATCAATTTTAATGATAATTCTATTCATTTGTTTGTGACGCCGCTTCTCTATAAAATATGAGCCATACAACGATGAGCCCTACACTTATCAAGGATACAACGCCTAAAATATTATGCAAGTTTGCACCAAATAATCCTGATTTTAATGCATAAAGGTATCCCATAATCGTCGAACCTATTGATGCGCCAAGGTTTTTTGTTAATCCATAAAACGACATCATTTTCTTCATTTGTATTGGACTTGTTTCCTCTTGGACAATTACACTATCTTTTGTATAAATATATCCAAAGCTTATTCCACTTAAAATTAAGACACATGCTATAAGGATTGGTAATTTTATACCAAACGCAATGATTATACTACTTAATAATAATAATGTAAAAGACGACAAATAGATAACTTTTCTTGATAACTTCGCTTCAATATGGTGCAAATTAAAATTCAATGTAATCCACGCTACAGAAAGTGGAAAAATAACTAATCCACTTTGCAATGGCGATAATCCCAGTTGTTCTTGAAGATACACAGGAATATATAAATTAAAGCCCATTAAACAAACAGCTGTAAGAAGATCTGTAATAAAGACCAAAGTAATCATTCGATTAAATTCTGCTACTGGTAAGAATGGGGATGAAACTTTTTTCTCAACATTAAATAATCGAAGTGCAATTAATATTGCTAAAACAAAACCTATGATATTTAAATATAGATGCTGTTGGTTTAACAATGCAAACATAATTAAACCAATGAAAATATAAAACAAGGTGATACCTTTAGTATCGAATTTTGATTTAGCCACAGTTTCTTCTTCTGAAAAATGAAATGTCCAGACAACCAATATTATTGCAATAATTGCTATCGGAATATTAATAAAAAATAACCAATGCCAAGTTGCAAATTCAAGTATACCGCCTCCTAGTAACGGACCAATGATACTTGAAATCCCCCAAACGCTACCAACGATACCCATTATTTTATAGCGTAATGGAATTTCAAACGCTAGTTTAGGCACAATTTGCGACAAGGACATCATGACACCAGATCCAAACCCTTGAATTACACGTGATATAATCAACATACTAAAATGTGTGCTTAAACCTGACATTAAACTACCAACCGTGAATAGTGTAAGACCTGCGATAGCAATATAAATAATTTTAAATCGAGTTAATAATTCACCTACTATTGGATTCGCAATCACTAATGCAATAAAGTAAGCCGTAAATATTAATGAAATTAAATTCCCTGCATTTAAATCTTGCTTAATTGTTGGTAACGCTAAAGAAATAATTGATGATTCGATTGCAGCCATAAACATGATTAATATTAAAGCTATTACAGTTACAATTGATTTTAAACGCATGCTATACCTCCTTTTATAATAATGATAGTGCTTTGTAATTTCTAATTTTACTATTTCCTATCTTGCCCTCTTTTAAATTCAAATTAGTTTTTTAAAAAATCTATTTGTTGCACCTACTAAAAAATTCAAATAAACGTATCCATCAAATGTCTGATTAATACAAATTAAGTGCACTCCCAGCTTTAAAAATCATACCGATTTAAAAAAAGCAAAACAATCCTCTATTAGAATGAATTAAGTAATAAAAAAAGCGGAGTTCCCCCCACCTTTTCTAAACGACTACATAAAATATAAGATTGCAATTAAATGCAATAATGATGCTATAACGATAAAAATATGCCATATCATATGAAAATATGGTCTGTTTTTTTGTGCATAGAACCATGCACCAATCGTATATGACACACCGCCTAGAAAAATAAATAAAATAAATATCCAAGATGTACGAATAAATATTATTGGTAGCAAGATAATACCTACCCAACCCATTACCAAATAGACAATTAAGCTTAACTTTTGGTTTACTTTGACAGCAATGGATTTATATAAAATTCCCCAAAGCGTTGTGCCCCATAATAGGATAAACACTGTCCATCCAATCCAACCACCTACAACTGTTAATAAAATAGGCGTATATGTACCTGATATTGCTACATAAATCATACTATGATCAATAATCCTTAAAATATATTTATGAGGCGTTTCATTTTGCATAGAATGATAAATAGTAGATGAAATAAACATCATAAAGATAGAAATAACATAAATTGACATACTAACTGATGCAAGTGTGCCATTTGCAATATAACTATGTACAGCCGCATAAGGTAAGACTAATAGTGTTAACAGCGCTGCTAACCCATGAGATGCAGCATTGCCTATTTCTTCTCCAAATGACAATGGAATGATATCCTTAAATGTTTCTGCAATTGTGTCATTACTTTTTTCACTAGATTTGGACATCATAGTCACCGCCTATCATTAAATTAAACCCATTCTACGTAAATCTTCTGTTGCAGTTGCAACACTATCTTTACCTTCTGTATTTTTAAGAGGTGAAAATTCTTCTTCTCTAGGAACTTGTAACGTGACAAAACTAGTTCCATAAGTAAATATGTCAAAATAGAACAATTCGAATTTTAAAGTTGGTTGTTCAATAACACCAAAGTTCTCATCTAATTGTTTCAAATTCTTAATAGCTAAATGATAAGGTAATTCACGATTTACAGCGTTTAAAATAAAACCAAGTTTAAATGCATGAATACCGATATTAGCATTGTTAAATTGATTTGCAACTTCTGGATCTAATTCTGAATACTCCAGTACTGTATCTTTACAATCGACATTAACTAAACGTCCAACACTTTCTCCTGGTTTTGGTTGAATCGTTTTAGAAGTAATATCGTAATCATGTTCTACCGTAAATCCTGCAAATAGTGGATCCAACACTTTTACTAAAACATTGTCGATATTATTCAAGAAAATATACTTAACGCCATTATTAGACATTTCTTCTAAGTATCCTGCCTTGTCTAAAGATTTAAACACGCCACCATTACCATTCGGCGTTTCCATAATACGACCCTGTTGATTTAAAATTAACTTCCCTTCTTCACTAAGCGCCACAATATTATCTTGTTTAAAGAAATGGATTGCTTCTTGATCATATCCAAAATAACTATGTGCTTCGAAATAAGCTAAAGTTTCTTCATGATTGATATCACTTGTCATAATATACCATTGAATCGTATGTCCAGATTGATGATTCAATGTTTTTAATTGGTTAGCTTGAAGTTCAAATAAACTTACACCTTCAATTTCAAACGAACCTTTAGGTCCTTTATATCCAAGTCTTGTTCCTTGTCCACCTGCCATCAAAAGTACTGCAAATTGTCCTTCTTTAATAGCTTGAAGTCCTTGTCCCTCTAAACGCTTAATCTCATCATCACTCATTTGTGATTTAATATCATATTTCACTTCAGAAACTGCAGATACATCATCTATTGTTTTCTTATTGATGTATAAATCGTTATATAATTTGGCAATAAAATCTAAATCTAATGACGCTACCTTCTCTTCAAGTGCTTCTTTTTCATTGTTACTCATTATTTTTTCATATTCACACAAATGATCTTGTTTATATTTAGCTAATTGATTTTTATCTAGCATTTTATGCCTCCTGCTGAGTTTGTAACCTTTAATAATTTATTTTCTATAAAAACTTAGTATTCCAGTTGCTTATTATATCATTGATGAAAGGCTGAAATAAAACATAAACTGTTCCGACCATTAACGCAGTAGCTAAAGATAAGTCTACAAGTCCACCTGTTTTAAATTGAATCGGTGTCTTCACATTAAACGGTAACGGATAAAATAATTTCACGCCTTTTGGTGTTATCATATCTAGTATAACATGTGACACTAATCCAATTATAATTGCTGCCATATAGTAATTAGGCGTCTGAATAATTTGCAATAAAAATGCTATGATTGCGATAAATAATATTGAATGCGTAAAGGTTCGATGTCCAAAGATCAATCTCACAAAAAAACTAATTACCTTAAACCTTCTGCCAATCTTACTTTGAGTGTGACATATATCGGGTAATAAGCTAGCTAGAGTTGCTAGAATGATAACCGTAACCGACGAAAAAATATCCGTTTGAAAATATTGTGTTGTTAGCGCTCCAACGAGCATGCCGCATGAAGCATGTGTTTTACCTGTCATATTTGTTCTCCTTTAATACTCACATTTTACCATATCCCTAACAAAAACACGAACATATTTTCGGGTTAAAAATCATTAGTATGACACAATTTAAAAAAGTATCACATAACTCTTGAAAACGATTACAAAATCGTTTATGATGTATTTACAAAATATTTAAAGGATGTGTTTGAATAATGGCAATGACAGTAAAGAAAGATAATAATGAAGTGCGTATTCAATGGAGAGTTGCTGATATCAAAATTCCTACAAGTGAAATTAAAAATATTACACAAGACCAAGATATTCATGCAGTTCCTAAATTAGACAGCAAAGATGTATCTAGAATCGGCTCAACGTTTGGTAAAACGAATCGCGTTATTATCGATACTGAAGACCACGAATACATTATTTATACTCAAAACGATCAAAAAGTTTACAATGAATTAACTAAATAAATTGTATAAAAAAATCATTCATGGTGAGGGCTTCATGAATGATTTTTTTAATTGGTTCAACACCCAGCATAAACAAATACAAAAGGACAACTGTTTCCATAATTTTAACAGTTGTCCTTTTCCACATATATTTATAACAAAAGATGTGCCATCAAAGAAATAATTGGTAGTGTAATGATTGTTCTAATCAAGAAAATCATAAACAATTTGCCGATGCTTACAGGAATCTTCGAACCAAGTATGACGCCACCTACTTCAGACAAGTATATTAACTGCGATATACTAAGTGCCCCAATAACAAAACGAGTTATATCATTTTGTACACCTTCAATTAATATAGAAGGTAAAAACATATCGGCGAAACCGATAATAATCGTTTGAGAAGCCTGTGCCGCTTCAGGTATTTGCATTAACTCTAAAAATGGAACAAAAGGTTTACCCAATATGACAAAAAAGGGCGTGTAGTTCGCAATAATGGTAGCAATAGTACCAATACTCATCACTACAGGCAAAATAACAAACCACATATCAACGACTGTTTTTAATCCTGACTTAAAAAAGTCAACAACGCCCGGTGCTTTAATACCTACTTCTGTTGCAGTATCAAAGCCATGTCTCAATGCCGTCTTTCCTTCTGGCAATGCCTCAGTACGCGCACTTTCAGGTACCTCCTTAGCATACTCATCAGGAATTTTATTTAAAGGCCAAATTCTTGGCATAATGACTGCTGCAACGAGGCAGGATACTATCACTGATAAATAGAAAGCAAAAAATTGATTTTGCATATGCACTGTTTCAGCAACTACAATTGCGAAGGTGATAGAAACTACACTAAATGTCGTTGAAATAACTGTTGCCTCACGACGAGAATAATATCCTTCACCATATTGTCTACTTGTAATTAAGACTCCAACAGTTCCGTCTCCAATAAATGAGGCTAAATTATCTACCGTCGAACGTCCTGGCAATGTAAATAAGGGTCTCATAACCGGTCTAAAAATAGGACCCAACATCTCTAACAAACCGTATTCCATTAATAGCGGTAAAAATAGAGCTGCAAATAAGAATACTGCCACTAATGTTGGCAATAAACTTGAGAACAATAATCCACCCGTTTCATCTGAGTAAATAACCTTTGAACCAATTCGTAAAAATGTCATCCATGCAAAAACAACTGCAAGTAGGCGCAAAATTAACCAACCAATTCTAACGTTAAAAGCATTATTCATTAGCCCGTCAGGTTTCAATTTATCTTTTAAAATAGTTGAACAAATCAGTGTTATGATACCCGACAAAGTAATTATCGTCACAATTAAAAATGGCATTACGCCACCTAATACATCTTTAAGCACGCCTGCTAAAAATGCCACGGGCAACGTTGTTTGCTTCTGTCCATCTTGTTCGACTGGAATTGGTACTAAAAATAATAAGATACCAATTAAAGACATCGTAATAAACTTAAGTCTCCCAATAACTATCTCTTTCCTTGAAAAGCTATCCATAAAATCAATCCATTTCTCTATGTATTCGTTTTAAGTATATACAGAATTCTATTCAGTTAACAAACATATTCCTTATCATTCTATCTTTTAAAATGTTTATGTATGCAAAATAATGAATAATTACAGTTATTAAATATACGCTATTTCTTGTAATTTTTCAAGATGAATTCAAAAAAGGTTAAGTACAATTACTGATTTCGTACTTAACCTTTTTTAAACTCTAATCATATGTTAGTTATTTCATTCTTCGTAATAATATTAAGAAGTATGGTGCACCGATAATTGCAATGATAACCCCTACAGGAATATCCAGTGGCGGATGAATGCCACGGGCTAAACCATCTCCAAATGTTAACAATATAGCACCAATTAACCCCGACATGATAATAACGTGTAATGTTTTATTTCCTATTAATTGTCTCGCAATATGAGGTGCAATTAATCCTAAAAAGCTAATACCACCGACAACTGAAATTGCGGATCCTGCTAATATTACTGCTAAAATTAACAATAGCATTTTAATAGTTTTAACTTTTAAACCGAGTGCGGTTGCAACAGCATCACCTAGATTCAATACATCTAATTGATAACTCAATAAAATGATGATTGGTATCGTTATTAAAAACCAAGGTAATATAGTATAAATATTCGACATATCATGTCCATATAGGCTACCTGTCAACCAAACAAGCGCTTTGTTTGCTTCCAGTGGATTTCTGATTAATAAGAACTGCACAATCGCCGTACATATTGCGCCTATTGCTAAACCAATTAAGGCAAGCTTTGAACCTTTAACATCATATTTTGAAATTAAAAATGATAAAAATAAACTTACTGCAAAGGCACCTAAGAATGAACCTATAGGTAATACAAACAATGGTGCTGTTGGAAAGATCATAATAATAATCACAGCAGCTAAACTGGCACCTTTAGAAATACCTATAACATCAGGTGAGGCTAACGGGTTTCTTATTACAGCTTGTATAATTGCACCTGATATAGCCAAGCTACTACCGATAATAATACCAAGTAATGTTCTAGGTATACGATACTCATTTAAAATAAAATCATCTTGTGCAAAGATTCCCTTAATAGCATCAATCGGATGAATCATGACAGACCCTACACATAAACTTATGAATATACTCACAATTAAAAGGATTGTGATTAAACTATAACGACGTATAATTTTCGTTGTCATCATATTCTTTTCACCCCTTTAATCGTTATAAATAAGAAGTAAAGTGCACCTACGAATGATGTAACAATCCCTACTGGTGATTCATAAGGATATGTAATTAAACGACTTAATACATCTGATAGTAGTAACAAATCTGCACCTATAATAAATGTTAATGGAATCATGACTAAATAATTCTTACTCACATAGCGTTTGACTATATGCGGTACGATTAAGCCAACAAATCCAATTGGTCCTGCCACTGACACCGACATACCTGTAAGAATAATGACTAATAGTCCAATGATAATTCTAACTTTATTTATATTTTGACCCAATCCCTTAGCAATGTCATCGCCAAGTTCCATTATCGTTAACTGACGCCCAATAAAGACTGTTGCAATTAATGCACCAATAAGCCATGGTAGAATGGTTAAAATCTCATCCCACTTCATACTGGATAATGAACCAACAAGCCAAAACATCACTTGTTCATTAGAATTCTCATTTAAAATAATAATACCTTCAGTCATACTACTAAAAAACAAATGGATCGCCATACCAGCCAATGCTAATTTAATGGGTGTCATACCTTTCGTAGCACCTGAAAGTGTATAAACAGTTAAACCACCTATAAATGCACCTATCACACCCAAATATAATGCATAATATTCTAATGATGGAATAATAATCGTTACTAATACAATGACAAATGACGCGCCAGAACTAACACCAAAAATTTTAGGTGATGCTAGCGGATTGCGTGTCATTGCTTGCATTAACAAACCAGATACCGCTAATGCACCGCCAATAAATAACCCTGCAATCATCCTTGGCATACGTACATTGTGCAATAAAAACGTTGCTTTCGTATCTGTATGACCAGTAACATAGTGAACGATATCGCTAAAATTAATTTTCGAAGAACCAATCGCCATATTTAAATATATACAAATAAAAAGAAAGCACAAACTCACTATATACGTGAGTGTTGTGCGTCTTTTTCTTTTATGATCTATGGCAGATTGGCTACTTATTTCTTTTATAGCCATTTACTTCCACCTTACTTTTGTTCTTTTTTTGATAATTCAACAAGTTCTTTAGCCATTTCTTCAGAAGAAATTAAGCCACGAGATCTTGCCCAAACATCACGGTCAACAATATCCACGCGATTATTTTTAACTGCATTCAATTTTTTCCATGTTGCATCTTCTTGTAATTTCTTGAATTCAGCAGAATCTTTTTTAGCGTGATCAGTCATAATGATCATACGCTCTGGATTTAAATCAGCTAAATGTTCAGTGTCTAATTGTAAGTAAGGTCCTTTCAAATATTTACTTAAACCTTTTGTTACATCGTCACTTAATGCATTTTTAAATCCTAATTCGTTTAAAAATTGTCCAACATATGAATAGTTTGGATGTGCTAATAAACCAGCTTTAGCAACAACTGCTGGAAGCACTTTTTGATTTCTATCAAATTTAATTTCATCTTTATACTTATTGATTAATTTATCATGCTCAGCAAGACGTTTTTCGCCTTCTTTTTCTTTATCTAAAGCTTTCGCAATTGTCTTGAAAGCATCGATATTTTGCTTGTAGTCACCATCAAAACTCTTTAATGATAATGTTGGTGCAATTTTGTTTAATTCTTTATTAATACCTTTATGTCTACTGCTATCAGCGATAATTAAATCCGGTTTTAATTTACTAATTTCCTCTAAGTTTGGCTGTTTACGTGTACCTACAGAAGTATAATCCCCAATTTTTTCTCTAACTGGTTTAATGATACGTTTTTTCTTACCATCATCAGCAATACCAACTGGTTTAACGTCTAATGCTGCTAATGCATCTGCAAATGAGTACTCTAATACAACGATACGTTTTGCATCTTTAGGTACTTTTACTGTACCATTTTCATCTTTTACCGAAATAGTATCTTTAGTTGATGATTCTTTTTTACTTGAATTATCCGTATTACCACAAGCTGCAACTAAAAATAAGGCAACTATTAATCCCAATATACTAAAAGTTTTTAGACCTCTCATCGTTCCACTCCTTAATATGTATAACTTCATTTATTATTTTATTGATAACAATTATCATTGTCAAGTAGCGTTCAATCTTTTTATATTACTAAAATGTATGACTATATATATTTCCTCTAATAATTATGACTACAATTAGCACATTTCCTTAGACAAAATACTGATAATGTATCATGGCTATATCATCTTTGCATTAATGCAATTGACACCATTTAGCATGACCGTTATCCCTGTAATTCAGCTGATATTATCTGTTGCAATTTTATGTGACGAACTGTTGCACTTTATTTGATAAATCAACAAATACAAAAAATCTAAGTTGAACAATTATGATACAACCGTGTAAACGATATGTAGTATAACTTGTCAACTTAGACTTATTGATAAATATATTAATATTGGTTTACCATAGCGGGAGATTTCACATCAAAATTTTGAAGTAGCGTATCAATCTTTGAATCATCAATATATACCTTATGTAAATTTTTCATATACATCGAATGAGAAAGTGCTTCATAATTTAATGAAAAAGATATATGATCTCCAACTTGATAGTGTCCTTGACCATTTAAATCAAGCATTAAATGATCACTCGAAGCGCCTAAAATATTGATATGCTGATCCATAGGTGAAATATTATCGACTTTAGTGTCTAAATAGCCAATATCTACAATAGCTTGTAAGAATGATTCATGCGTTTGTGTATTAACTCGAGGTTTAATTTCTAAAATCTCAGCCTCCAATGTAATCGCATCTTGATATAACATAGCTATCGCTTGATTTGTCGTTGTATCAACACCTCTAAACAACGTTTCACCTATTCGCAATTCATTTATTTTACCCAAATCATTATATAAAAGTTGTGGTAACATGCTCGAATTACCACCTGAAATAATTTTCAATCGATATCCTATTTCTCTTTCAACAGCTGAGACGAATCGATTAATCATAAAGATATCATCATCACTTGGCGCATCAGATTTAAAGCACATAAAATTGAATGCTAAACCTACAAAATGGATATTTTTCAAGTGAATAATCTCTTTAATATAATCTAAAACATCATAAGTCAGAACACCTTCACGGCCATCTTTCCAATCTATCATTAATAAAATCTTATGTTTTTTTCCTAAAACTTCTGCTACTTCATTTATTTGATGTATGGTAGATAATTCTGTTTGGATACTCATATCAACTTTTTCTATCATATCTGAAATCTCTTTTTTGGCAGGCGTACGCAATAACGTATATGTTAAATCCTGATCTGCAATACTAATTATGTTATCCAATCTGGATTCTGCAACATGATTGATACCTAACGCTTTTAAGCTTTCTACAATTGTACGGTCACCAGCTATGCACTTAATTACTGGTGTGAATTGCATATTTTTACTTTGAAAAACTGTTTGAAGTACTTTGGCGTTATATTTAATCTTCGATATATTTATGTTAACGTGTGCCATGTAGTACTACACCTCTTTTTTTATCGGATTATCTAACTCAATATTTAAATATTGCTTTACTTTATTTTCCATTCTCATATTTAACAACGCTTTGACAGTAATTGTTGGTCCAAACAAAATATCTTTTAACTCATTTGCATGTGGTAGTGTTGGGTTAATGGCATGCGCTACTACTTGCTGTACTATGTTAAATAATTCGGTTTCTTCAACACAATCATACTGATTAAAATGATGGATTAATTCTGCCATTTGATTTTGAATAACAGCATGTTGGAATTTTGCAATCACTGCATCTATAGAATCAGCTATTAAACTATCATTTGTAATTTTAATATCTGATACACGATGTTGTAATGTTTCTAAATCAATTCTAGAACCACCTAAATCTCTCACTAAAAATTGAATGTCAAAATGTGGCCCCAAGTTCACTACTGTATTTTGCATGTGTGCTTCTAATGCAATTCCATAATTTTGAATAAAAGCAATTAAAGGCGGGATTAATGCTTGAGAGTATCGTTCAATAAATGTCGTAATACTTTCTTTAGTAATTCCTTGATTTAACCACTCTAAGTAACTATCCACGATAACTTTTTGATCTATTGGATTTTTATTAACTAGACTTGCACTAACAACTGTTGCACCTTTTCCATCAATTTCAGGTTTTTGTCTTATAATACAAGCAAGCTGACGTGCCATATCTTTATCAACATTTGCATATTCACCGAACGGTTCCATAGCAACTTTAAATCCTGGATATTGATTCAACATGTTTTGTAAAGCATAACTTAACTTTGGTCCATCTACAGTAGTCACAGTTGAGACTGTTCTAACGGCACTTGTTGCTTGTACATCGACGGGCAACTTAACATGGTATGGTTTATCAATTAAAGACATCGTCCTAAATGATAAAGTTGCTTTTGAAAGTATTGTAAACGGCGTTGGAATTAATATTTTTTTAGCAATCCATGCTTCAAAATATTTCCCTATCGTATGATCATATTGCCAAGGATGTACTAAAATCGCTCTATAGTCTTCACTTTTCAAACCTAAACTCTTCAAAAACACACGAATCTGATTGTAGTATTCGGGAATTATTTCATCAATAATAAATTGATCATTACCATCCATAGCTGTGCACACAACATGGTCTTTTTCAATCATCATAATTTGCAAAGGGATTTCTTTTTCAAACTCAGGTGCATATGCTCGTACTTCTTCCATAGTTAAGGGCAATTTCGTTTTGGTTAAAGGGTGTGTTGGATGCCCCTCTGGTACCAAACTCTCAGAATAAGTTAAATCATCTGTCTTATCACTATCTTTTACATGTTGTAACCATGAAAAAAAGTTAATATCTTGTGGTAATCTTGAAAATTTAAAACTTTGACTTATTAATGTTTGTCTATGAGACATTTGCTTATATGTTTCAACTAAACTATCTCGACTGTGTATTAACTCTTCGCGTAGTCGCTCTGAAATAGGGATATCAAAGTCATGATTCAACACATCTAACAAACCTTCTAAAGTTATAATTAATGACGTTTCACCTTTATTTAAATAAGTAATATCCCCTGTAAACTCATAGCGTTCTAATGCACTTTTTCTAACAACTTCAATAGTCAACACATGCATATGATACTGAATTTCAATTAAAGATCCTTTTTGCGAAATAAATGTTTGCTCGGGGTAAATACGTTCTTTAATAATGGCGTTAATTACACGATATTGAATATTTCTATCTGCCTTTGCCCATTCAAGATATACCATGATTACTTTCCTCCAACTTTAACTTCAACTTTCTATTTATAAAATAGAATACCATTGTAATGCATATAGTACTTATTCCCATTATTGAAAAAGTTCTAACAATGCCAAACACATCTGCACATATACTCATTAACAGACTTCCCAATGGAATCATACCTCTATCCATCATAATAATACTCAGTACTTTACCACGTTCATAATCTTTAACATTATTTTGAAAATAAACGCGATTTGTCGTACGTGCCCATTGACTAAATAACCCAATCAATGTAATACAAATGAACATGATGACAATATTGTGAAATACCACACCTAACAAAGCAATGCCAAATAAAAATGAACTTAAATAATACATATTTACCATACCAATATATTTAAGTACTTTAGGTAAAACTAGCGTTGCAATAATACCACCAATGGCACACATCGTCATAGCGATACCAAATATTTCAGATTTCCCTGGAAATACTTTGTTTGTCAAAACTGGTAAAAGTGTCGTATATGAAAAACCTGTCGCCATAATCAATAATGATGTTATAAATATTTGTCGACCTTCCATATGTAATTTGAAGTAATCTATAATGACTTTTAAAGGCATATATCTTGTTGCATCTTCAGGCATTTTAGTTACTTTAAAATGTAATGGTAAACATAATAAAACTGCGATAAAATAACAAATTGCCTGTGCAAGAAATGTTGTTGGCGCATGATAGACTGCTAATATGACACCAGCAATGGCAGGCCCTATTGAACGACAAATATTAATGATGAATGAATGAAATGATACAGCTTGTGTAGTAGATATTTTATCTGATAAATCTGGTAAGATTGCTTGTCTTAAAGGTGTTTCAACCGCACTTAAAATCCCTCTTAATGTCGCATATATAATAATGATGCTAATTGGAATTGCAGTGAAACTATACGTAAGCACACATAAAATTGCAGTTACTAAAAATGATGATGAAATTGTAATTCTCAGCAATCGCCCTTTATCATATTTATCGGCAATTGCCCCTGCCCACACACTTAGTAATAATATTGGTACAAGTCTGCAAAAATTGACAATCCCCAGATAAACTGCGTTATGATAAGTGGTAAGTACAAACCAATTTAGCCCTATTTGTCCAATCCAATTACCTAGAAATAGTAGAAAAGAACTGCTAAAAAAATATTTTGTCATAAAACTTACACCCGCATTCTGTTGATAATAAGAATCATTATCATTAATATGGATTATACAAATCTATCTTGCTTTTGTAAAATATTTCATAGAGGTGAATTATGAACTTGAACTTAATTTTTAAAGAACAGACATTAAAATTTAACAAAGAAGAACAAGAAACATATTTATTTTTACAACAACATAATAACGATTGGGCTAATATTTTTAAAGAGATGATTTTACAAGGAAGAGATAAAGTCACTCAGAGATTAGTCACATCAATGCATCGCGAAAACTTAGTTAAAGCGCGCACTCAAAGTAAGAAAATATTGAGTCGTGATTTGATTATGTTAGATATCTCAACGACTCATATACTAGAAATCCAGTTCCCACAAGCTAAGCAAACATTATATGCTCCTATCACTGGAGAACATGCCTTTGATCGAATTGATGTTGAAGGCCCTTTCTACATTAAAGATGACATTACAAATACGATTACACGAGTACACCATCCAAATGAAATTCTTGAGTGTATTTTAATTGAAGCACCAGATTTAAAAAATGCTGCTAGTGATCAATTTCAGCAAGATTTAATAAACAGTGCAACTAATATGACATTTGCAATTAGCTATCAAGCACTGTCAATGCAACATGATTCTACACCTTTATTTAATATTATCGAAAATAGCGAAGATAGTTACTTGCGTTCAGAGCAAGCCGTTATTGAAGGTCATCCGCTACATCCTGGGGCTAAATTACGTAAAGGTTTAAATGCATTACAAACATTCCTATATTCTTCAGAATTCAATCAACCTATTAAGTTGAAAATAGTACTGATTCACAGTAAATTAAGCCGTACTATGTCACTGTCTAAAGATTATGATACAACTGTTCATCAACTATTTCCGGACTTAATTAAACAATTAGAAAATGAATTTACGCCAAAGTTTAACTTTAATGATTATCACATTATGATTGTACATCCATGGCAATTAGATGACGTATTACATTCTGATTATCAAGCAGAAGTAGATAAAGAATTAATCATTGAAGCAAAACATACGTTGGATTATTATGCTGGTTTATCTTTCAGAACATTAGTTCCTAAATACCCAGCTATGTCGCCACACATCAAATTGTCGACAAACGTTCATATTACAGGTGAAATTCGTACATTATCAGAACAAACAACGCACAATGGTCCACTAATGACACGTATTTTAAATGATATTTTGGAGAAAGATGTCATATTTAAGTCCTATGCATCAACAATTATTGATGAAGTTGCTGGTATTCATTTTTATAATGAGCAAGACGAAGCAGACTATCAAACTGAACGAAGTGAACAATTAGGTACATTATTTAGAAAAAACATATACCAAATGATTCCACAAGAAGTCACACCAATGATTCCTTCAAGTTTAGTTGCAACCTACCCATTTAACAATGAATCACCTGTCGTGACATTGATTAAACGTTATCAATCAGCTGCATCATTGTCTGATTTTGAATCATCGGCGAAATCGTGGATTGAAACTTATAGTAAAGCATTGCTTGGTCTCGTAATCCCACTAGTTACTAAATATGGCATTGCATTAGAGGCTCACTTGCAAAATGCTATTGCAACATTTCGGAAAGATGGTTTATTGGACACGATGTATATTAGAGACTTTGAAGGTTTAAGAATTGATAAAGCACAACTAAATGAAATGGGATACAGTACATCTCATTTCCATGAAAAATCAAGAATTCTTACTGATTCAAAAACGTCTGTGTTTAACAAAGCCTTTTATTCTACCGTTCAAAACCATTTAGGCGAATTAATTCTTACAATCTCTAAAGCATCAAATGATTCAAACTTGGAAAGACATATGTGGTATATCGTTCGTGATGTACTAGATAACATCTTTGATCAACTTGTGCTTTCGACACACAAATCTAATCAAGTAAATGAGAATCGCATAAATGAAATTAAAGATACCATGTTCGCGCCATTTATAGATTATAAGTGTGTTACAACAATGCGTCTTGAAGATGAGGCACATCATTATACTTATATTAAAGTTAATAACCCTTTGTATCGAGAAAATAATTAAGGTTATAGAATTTTATTAATCGTGAGCTCAAGGATTACATTAACTTATTAAATACAATCTAAACAAATGAGAGAAAGATACATTTCTCATATTCAAATTATTAAAAATCACAAAAAAGCTCGGCACTAAAATGGTGTGCCGAGCTTTTTTATCGAATAACTTATTGTAAACCTTGTCTTTCTTGGTTATTGTTTTCATTATTTTTTTCGTGTTTTTGTTTCCATTCTTTTTGAGTCATTACATCGTCAACTTGCATGTTAACTTCAACAACATCTAAACCAGTAATATATTTAACTTGTTCTTTTACTAATTCAGTTACTTTACGGAAAATTTTAGGTGCTGATTCACCATATTCTAAAATTACTTTTAAGTCTACAGCAGCTTGTTTTTCACCAACTTCAACAGATACACCTTGTGTAACGTTGTTGCCACTTGAGAATGCATTAGTGAATGTATCAGTTAAGCCACCTTTCATGTCTAAGATACCTTTAACTTCACGTGCAGCGATACCAGCAATTTTTTCAACAACTTCATCAGAGAAAGTTAATTTATTTTTGAATTGAGGTTCTTGATTTTGTTCTTGTTGTTTTTGACGCTCTTCTCTTTCTTTTTCGTTAACACCAGTTTGATTGTCGTATGCTTGTTTTGCTTTATTGTTATCTACAGTCATAATAGATTCTCCTTTAACTTATTGTTTTTTATATTTTTTTAATTAAATTCTAAATTGATGAATTAACTCCATCGATTTAAAAAATTCATAAAATCTTGCTTACGGTCTTTCATATACCCAATACCTACACCAATTAAACATAAAACGATGATAAGTATTGTTTTCCAAAAACCTAACGTTAAGAATAATATCGCGATTAATAGAAACGCTAAGAAACCAACGATTCTCCATTTAAATACTTTTAAAAAATTAATCACTTGTTGTGTAGAGTCTTGTCCGTTTTGGTTATGATTGTTAGCCATGATATACCTCCCTTACAACACTCGTGGACCAGAAGTTTTCTGATCTCTCACATTAACTTCTAACTTACGTACTGGCATTTCTGTGAAATATTCTACATTCTTTTTAATATCTGAACGAATTGCTTCAGTTAAAGATTGAACTTGAACATTATTTGGTACGAAAAAGTCAGTTTTAATGTCGATATAAGATTTATTTTTTTTGTTATATAGTTTTGCAACTACATTTGGTTGTCTTACTTGATCATATTTTGCAACCGTATCGAATGCCGTCTTTTCAACAGCTTTACGAGATACGTAAACATGACCATCATCGAAGTCTTTGTATAATCCAGGTTTTCGATGCGTAGGTTTGAAGATACTAAATACTAATATAAGACCTATTAATATCAATAGTGCAGCAAGTGAAATAAGTAATGGTTGGAACCATTCAAATTGAAGGAAGTAGTCTTGATATTCAGTTATACGTCCATCTTGGATATACATGAATAACAGGAACCCCACGATTACTACTATTAATAAGCCAAGGATAAAGTTTTTAAGTCGTTTCACCCCTAACGACACCTCCTTAGTTAAAGTTAATTTAAAAACATATTAAATATGTACCCATCAGATTTTTTCTTAAACATAATAAATTAATAACTATAAATTTATTTTTAATATATAAGATGAAGTACCATTTAGTAATATATTCCCTAGTTTTTGTAAATAAAACCTCATTATTAATTAATTTTCGTCAATATGTTTTGAAGAACGATATTCTAAAATATCTGGGTCACGATGTTTAATTAAAACCTTATTACTATTTCTCGGTTTCTCCTCACTCAAAGATTTTAAAAGCGACCATATCATCGCTATAATGACCACGGAAAATGGTAACGCAGCAATGATTAATAAATTTTGAATCGCTTGAGTACCACCTGTGTAGATCATGATAATTGCAAATAATGCCATAATGATACCCCAACTCACTTTGACAAATGACTTCGGATTAATATCACCTCTTGAACTCAACATACCTAAAACATAAGTTGCCGAATCCGCTGATGTAACAAAGAAAATCATAATAACAAGTAAAGTAATTAAGCTTAATACAAAACCTAGTGGGTAATGTTGTAGCGTTGCAAAGGTTGCTGTTTCTGTCGCAGCTTTAGCAATATCAGCAATATGATTATCTTGTAAGTAAATTGCTGACGCGCCGAATACCGCAAAGAATATAAAGCAAACTAATGCCGGGACAAAAAGTACACCTAGAATAAATTCTTTAATCGTACGTCCTTTTGACACACGTGCAATAAATATACCTACAAATGGTGCCCAAGATATCCACCATGCCCAGTAAAAGATTGTCCAATTTTGTAACCATTGGAATTTTTGACCGCCTGACGGAATGCGTAAACTCATACTAAAGAAATTTGCAATATAATTACCTAGACCATTCGTAAATGTATTTAAAATGTATAGCGTTGGCCCAACAATAAAAAGACCAATAAGTACTACAAAAGCAAGTAACATGTTGATATTACTCAACGTTTTGATACCTTTATCGATACCTGACCATGCTGACCAAGTAAATAATATGGTTGTAATGACAATCAAGATTACTTGCATCGTGAAGTTACTCGGTACATTAAATAAAAAATGTAAACCTTCGTTTATTTGCAATGCACCGAAACCTAATGTTGCAGCAACGCCTGTTACTGTAGCTATGACTGCCAATACATCAATGGCACCACCTAAAGGTCCACGCATTGCCTTTTCACCTAATAAAGGCGTCAATGTAGCGCTGACTAAGCCAGGATATCCTTTATGAAAGCTAAAATATGCAAACACAAGCGCGACAATACCATAGACTGCCCATGCATGAATCCCCCAATGGAAAAATGAAAACTGCATTGCATCATTAATTGCAGATTGCGTGCCAGCTTTATGAATAGGCGTTAATTTGAAGGCATGACTGATTGGTTCTGCTGTTGTCCAGAACACAAGTCCTATTCCCATACCAGCACTAAATAACATAGCAAACCAAGACGGCAATGAGAATTCAGGATCTTCGCCTTCTTCACCTAATGTAATGTTTGCGTATCTTGAAAATAAAATATACACACAGACAAATAAAATAACTAAAACGAGCAATAAATAATACCAAGAAAAATGTAGCGCAATAAATGTAGTAATGTTTTGCGTGAGTTTTTCTAACTGTTTCGGAAATATTGCACCAAAAGCAACAAATATCGTACAAATCACTAACGATACCCAAAACACTAGACTTACTGATTTATTTTTCATAAATACAAACCCTTTCTGTGTAATGGTAAATTCATACCCACAACCGCAACATTTTAATCATTTGTAATTTTATATAGACACAATTAATAATGCTTCATCTTTTAAAAATGATATATAAAACATACTCAAATTATTTATCATTGAACAACAAAGTATTTTATTGTATTTAAGTAATGCCTTTCTAATGCATTATTGAATTGATACCTTCTAAGTTGTCATATTTCCCTTTAGAATCAATAGTCGCTAGACACAAAAATAAGTCGCCCCATACAGTATTTTCTGCATAAGGCGACTTTACTTACTAAACTATATATTAATTACTAATTTCCCAATCATTGACTGTTTTTCCAACAATAGATGTGCTTGATATAAGTTTTCAGGTGATAAACCTTCAAAAACTTGTGTCGTTGTTGGTTGGTAATGTCCTGATTCTATATTTTTCGTAATATCTTCTAAATACTCATGTTGTTTAATCATATCAGGCGTTCGATGAATTGGACGCGCAAACATAAATTCATGTGTAAATGTTATACTTTTTAATTTTAATGCATTTAAATCTTGATCTTCATTAAAAGCTACGATAGTTGTAATATGCCCTAATGGTTTTATCAGTTCAATCATAGTATTGTAATACAAGTCTGTATTATAGGTACAAAATATATAATCTACTAATGGAATTTCTTTTTCTTTAAATTGACGCACTAAATCCTCTTTATGATTCAATACGATATCTGCTCCCATCTTTTCACACCACTCTGTTGTTTCTTGTCGTGATGCTGTTGTAATGACAGTTAAACCATACCGTTTAGCAATTTGAGTGGCAATACTTCCTACACCCCCAGCGCCATTAATGATTAACACGGATTTACCTACATTTTCAGAAGGATTATGTGAAATTTTAAATGTATCAAAAAACGTTTCATATGCCGTAATACCAGTTAGCGGTAGACTAACCGCTTCATTAGCGCTTATGTTGTGTGGCGCTTTTGCAACTATAGCTTCTGAAACCAATTGATATGTCGCATTTGATCCTTGTCTATTTGGCGATCCAGCATAAAATACAACGTCACCCGGACTAAATAATGTAACGTCTGGTCCGATAGCTTCAACAGTACCAATAGCATCAAACCCAAGTACACGAGGTGCTTGAGTGACTTCCATTTGTCGTTGCTTTGTATCTACGGGATTTACACTAATGCTATTTACTTTGACTAAGATATCATCGTTTTCTGGCGTTGGCTTTCTTTGTTCGTATACTTTAAATAAATTTCCTTCTTCCAATTTAAAGGGCTTTTCAAATCCTATCATTTTCATATCGTTTCACCTCATTTATGAACTTATTTCTTATTATACAAAATAGAAGCCATGTGTGCTTTTATCGCAGCATCATGACTCCTTTTTCATCTGAATATATAAATAATTACAGACGACTTTCGTATTACATTTTAGACTTATTTCTACCATGTTACTGAACAAATTTGCTTTAGATAAAAAATTATTAAATTTTGGTCAATTAACAAAGTTAGTTTGTTAAAACGTATACTTTATTATTCCGTTACTTTAATAACTTGTTTACCAAAGTTATCGCCAGTAAATAAATTTTTAAATGCATGTGGCGCATTTTCAAAACCATCTTCAATGGTTACTTGTGACTGAATTTTACCTTCTTGAACCCATGTTGCGAGCTGTTCACTAGCTTCTTTAAAAGCATTGGCGAATTCACTTACTAAGAAGCCTCTCATCATTACTTGCTTCTTAATAAGCGTACCTTGAATACGTGGTCCGATATCGGCTTCAGGATGATTATATGACGAAATTGCGCCACATACTGGTACACGTGCAAAACGATTTAAATGCTTAAATACTTCATCGCCAACTGTACCACCAACATTTTCAAAATAAACATCAATACCATCTGGTACTGCTTGTGCTAACGCTTCTGCAAAATCCTCTTTCTTATAATCAATACCAGCGTCAAAGCCCAGTGTCTCTGTTAAATAATTTACTTTTTTGTCGCCACCCGCAATACCTACAACACGGCAACCTTTAATCTTAGCAATTTGACCTACAACTGAACCTACAGCACCAGATGCAGCTGAAACCACAACAGTATCACCGGCTTTAGGTTGTCCAATATCAAGCAGACCATGATATGCTGTTTGTCCTGGCATTCCTAAAACACTTAAATATAAATCAAGTGGTACATCTGTCGTTGGAACTTTAGTAATTTGATCCGCTTGGACATGATTAATGATTCGCCAAGGCAACATACCTACAACGACATCTCCTTTTTTATAATCTGCGAGTGTCGAATCAATTACTTTTGCAACGACATGGCTAACAATCGGTTTACCAATTTCAAAAGGCTGTACATACGAATCTGCCTTAGTCATACGTCCTCTCATATATGGATCCACTGAAATATACAGCGTTTGTACAAGTACACCATCGCTCTCAAGTTTAGGCGTGTCAATCTCTTCAATTTTGAATGTATCCTCTTGAGGCATGCCTTCTGGTATTTTGTTAAAAAGAATTTGTTTATTTTGCATCATTAATCACCTTTCTTTATTTGAAACTTTTACTTATTTGTTACTTAAGCGTTAAGTTTGAATTGTGTCTTCGTGATGTCTGTATGCAAATACATTCTTAGTTGTTATATTTTGACTTAAGCACTGATTCATTCATGTAACTTCAACCACATTATATTTGCTATAATCATAAATTTAAAATGTTACGACTTAGACATTTTATGGAAACTCTCAAACAATAGATAATTTTTGAAAAGCTCTAATATTACAAGCTTTTTTGCCCCAGAAAAACTAGCAGTTGCTTTATTTTTTCCATAAGAAGTCGATTAACTCATTAGCAACATTTTCATTCTCATGAAGCTGACTATGTTGTGCAGGCTCACCTTCATATTTAGATTCTCGATAACTTTTCGGACTATTTCCCAGTAAATATTTTAATGATTTCGAAGAACTATTAGACACTCTGCCGTCTGAATGTGTACCATCTTTCAAATCTCCATAAATATTTAGCACTTCGATACCTTTACCTTTATAAATATCTTTTAGCACGCGTAATTGCTGATAAGGTTGATTCATTCGACTTGGTTTACCATCTTTATCAACTGTAATTTCATTGACATCTTCATTCATATTTAAAACACCATTAAATGTCCCTGCAATATTCACTTGTTTGTTTAACTGTGGCAGTGACTTGTCGTTACCATATGTCATCATATATTGTGCAAATGTTAAGTTCCCCATTGAGTGACCGACAAAGTTGAATTTATCGAAATTGTATTCAGATTGTAACTTAGTCAGTACATTTTTAAACCACGCAGCATTCTTATCCAAATAGCCTTGTCTGTTATTTTCAAGTTCAATTTTCACAATAGGATTCACTGCATCTTTTCTTAGTTTCCCTTTAAATGTCACTGCACCATCCTTTGAAACGTAAGCAGTGATGATATCTTTAGTTACCCCTCTTTTTTCTGCTTGCTTCACCATAAACTTTTCAGAATTGGCACTACCACCAAATCCATGTAAGAACAATGTTGGAATTGGCTTTTTAACAAATTGCTGTTGTTGTATTTTAAATGTTTGTGCCTGTCGTTGACTAAACACCACCGTAATAATAGAGCCTATAATAATAGCGACCGCTAACAATGTCGTAATAATTACAAAAATTTTCTTCACACTTTTAACTCCCATTCATGTCTTTTATATAAGTATAAAGGATGTGATTAAAAATGTCCTTTAGTTGATTTTGAATACATCATTAACTTTTAAGATGACTTTGGAAAGTTGTCCGTTAACGTTTGTTAATTGATTGCTTCTTTAGCTTTCAATGGTGTGTCACCCATTGATTAATATATAAATATGTATATGCATGTTTAATTTATCTCTTTCTATAAATAAAGACCTACCAGCACTCGACTGATAGGCCTTTTAATATCTATAATTATTTAATTTCTTTTGTTTCGGCTAACTCTTTGTACCAATAAGCACTTTTCTTAGGATAACGTTCTTGAGTCTCAAAATCGACATAGAATAAACCATATCGTTTTTCATAACCATTTGACCAAGAGAACACATCCATTAATGACCAAATAAAGTAACCTTTAACATTTGCACCATCTTTAATAGCATCTGCAATAACGTTTAAATGTTGTCTTACATAATCAATACGTGCATCATCATGAACTGTTTTTTCAGATTCAATAAATTCATCTTTATATCCTAAACCATTTTCAGTGATATAAATCTTATGATAGTTAGGATAATCTTTAACAACACGCATGATTTGATCATATAAACCTTGAGGATAGATCATCCAGTCCCAGTCTGTGCGAGGTACGTCGACATCAAATTCACGTTGTCCGACACCTTTAAGTTGGTATTTAGAACCGCCTTTATCACCTGTCGCATTATGCGTGATTTCAGATTCTCCATCGTAACCTCTCATCCAATCACTCATGTAGTAATTGATACCTAAGAAGTCGTTTAAATCTTTGGCTGCATCTAAAATGGCATAATCTTCATCTGTAATGTTTAATTTACCGCCATTAACAGATAAGATATGTTGCACACCTTCCATCGTTTCACGAGAATACTTACCTAAATATGTTGCATCTAAGATGAATTTATTATGGATGATATCTTCTAATTCTGCTGCACGAACATCTTCAGGATTTGATGGATCGAACGGATATTTTGTTGGCAATGCGTGTACAACACCAATTTCTCCTTGATAGCCGCCATCTTTAAATAATTTTACTGCTCTTGCATGAGCAACCATCATATTGTGATGAGATTGGAAAACTTTTTCAAAATCATATTTAATACCTGGAGGGAATTTACCTACTAAATATTGACCATCACCAATAGGTCCAATTTCATTGAATGTAGTCCAATATTTTACTTCTGGGAATTCTTTAAAACAAAATTCAGCATAATCTACAAAGTAGTCAATCGTTTTACGATTTAGAAAATCGCCATCTTTGTGTAACACTTCTGGTGTATCAAAATGATGCAATGTTACAAATGGTTCGACATGACGTTTATGACACTCTGCAAATAACTTATGGTAATACTCAACACCTTTAGGGTTAACTTCGCCATATCCATTTGGGAAGATACGAGACCATGCAATTGAAATACGGATACCATTAACACCGAATTTTTCACTTAATTCTAAATCCACTGGATATCTGTTATAAAAATCACTCGCTGGTTCTGCAGTGTACCAATAGTTTTCTTCTAAATACGTATCCCATGCTACACGACCTTTACCATCCGTATTTGTCGCACCTTCTGCTTGATATGCTGCTGTTGCTCCACCAAAAATAAAATCTTCAGGTAATGTTTTAGTCATATGAAAAACTCCTATTCTTAATTTTCAAATTGTTGTTGAACGAAATCAAGGGCTGCTTGGCCATCTCGTGTCAATTTGATATATTCAGCACCTTGAGTCTTCGCTAATTTAATACCTAATCTATCTGTATCTTGCTTAATATCTTCATAGTTAGACGCAACTTGTGGCGCTAAAATGATTAATTGGTACTCTTTCATAATGTCCATATGTGCGCCATATCCGCCAGCTGCTGCTTTCACTGGCACATGATATTCTTCAGCTGCTTTATTAAGTGCGTTGGCTAATAATCCACTTGTACCACCACCGGCACAAAGTACTAAGACATTTGTTTGTTCTGTGATATTTGAAGCTTTAGCTGCATCGTCTGATACACCACTTGCCGCTAAAATTGAATCAGCTTTTTTCGTATCAAAGTTTGCTGCAACTTTTTCTTTTAAATCTGAATTACTTTCTTTACGTCCTTCTTCTTCATCAAGAATTTCACTATCATAAACTTTTAGGAATGGGTAGTAAATAATGATATCTACAACAATCAAAGTAATAGCTAGTACGAATGACCATAAACCAAAACCTGTACCCATGATAATGCCCAATGGACCTGGTGTTGTCCAAGGTAAATTCACACTAAAACTATTCATTCCTAACACTTCAACGAAAAGTTTGAAAATCCATACGTTAACAATTGGTGCTAATACAAATGGAATAAAGAACACAGGATTCAATACTAGTGGTGCACCAAATAAAATTGGTTCGTTTACACCAAAGAATGTTGGTACAACTGATGCACGTCCAATCGCTTTGTTTCGTTTAGATTTCGTCATCCACATAAACATGAATGGGACGACCAATGTCGCACCCGTACCCCCAAAAGTAACGATAAACATTTGTGTACCTGATGTAATAATTTTATCTGCGTGTTCTCCAGCTTGAAGCAACTTGAAGTTCGCTTCGATATTCGCATATGTAATGGCTGCAATTGCTGGTTCTACTATTGATGGACCATGAATTCCTACAAACCAGAATAATGCAAAGGCACCAAAGATAATTGTGACACCAATCCATCCATCTGCTGCTGTAAATAATGGTTCGAATAATTTTAAAATACCTTCCGCTACATTTGATTTAAAGCTGTTGCGAATGACTAAATCTAATGCATAAAGAATGATGATTACCGCTGAAAATGGAATTAAGTCCTTAAATACTTGTGAAATATTCGGCGGTACTTCTTTCGGCATTTTAATTGTAATATTGCGCTTCACACAGAAGTTATAAACAATAACAGTTACAAATGCTGATAAGAATGCTGTTAATAAACCTTTAGTTCCCATAAATGCACTTAAGAATCCACCATCTTTGGCTGGATCAGAAGCTAAGAACAAGAATCCACACATCGCTGCTAGCATCGTAGAAATAAAGTTAATTTGATTTGTACTTTCTAGCTTACGATTAAATGAATCTGTTAAAGATTTCGCTGTCGTTCCTGCTACTAAAAATGCTACAAGTCCCATCGTATAGTTATATGGTTTCATTAAAATGGCTTCCATGCCTTTATCCCATTTAAAACCAAATATATTTGGCACGTATGCAATTAATAGAAAGATACTTGAGAATAAGATGACAGGCATTGCAGAAATAAATCCATCACGGATGGCTCTTAAATATATGTTACGTGATAATTTCTCGAAAAATGGCTTCCCTTTTTCAATTTGTGCGATCAATTTTTGCATCATTGTCATCACCCTCTTTTATAAAATTCTAATAAATGCTTCATTAAATCTTTCAGTAAAATTGTTGTCATTAAATGGTCTTGACCATGCATCATCGTCACACTATATGCAATATCATCACCTTGCGCTTCTTTAGCCAACAGGCTTGTTTGTGCTCTATGCGCTTCCGCAATGCAATTGTTTCCTTCTTCTATCAGTGCATCTGCTTTTGCAAAATCTCCAGCTTGAGCTGCTGTTAATGCTTCTAAAAACTTAGAACGTGCATCCCCTGCAAATGCAACAATTTCAAAACCTAATAATTGGACTTCTTCTCTATTCATAGCATTAATCCCCTTTTATACTTATTTTCTTTGTTTCCAAGATGTCGCAGTATCTTTTAATACTTTGTTTAAGTCATCAATATTTTTGAAACCAGTTGTACGTAACCATTCACGAGCAGCATCTTCACCTTGTTCAATGTATACTTGAACAGCACCAGACCATGTAGCACGGCCACAAAGTACACCGTTGAATTTAGCACCAGCTTCGTGAGCAAATTTTAAAGTTTCTTGGAATAATTCCGCAGAAACACCAGCACTTAAGTAAATGTATGGTAAATGAGTTGCTGCATCTTGATCTTTAAAGTGTTGTGCCGCTTCCTCTTTTGTATAAACCACTTCACCTTCAGCAAAGCCTTCTACATATTTCATGTTTACTGGTACTTCAACTTTCAATACATCAACGTTAAAGCGTGGTTCTGAGAATAATTTCATTGCTTCGTTAACCTTTCTAGGCTTAACTTTTGCGAATTCAACACTACCGTTATCAGGAATGTTGTCATCGTATGTTAATACTTCTAAAAAGAATGGAATATCTTCAGCTACACATTCTGAACCGATTCTTTCGATATATGCTTTCTTTTGAATATTGATTTCTTCTGTATCATCTACATCATAGTAAAGTAAGAATTTAACAGCATTTGCGCCTTGTTCTTTTAATCGTTTTGCAGACCATTCAACTAAACAGTCAGGTAAACGACCTTTAGCATTTACGTCATAACCAGTTTTTTCATAAGCAAGTAATAATCCACAATCTTTGTTACGTGCATCAGAAGCTGGTAAACCGTATTCAGGATCTAATAAAATTGAAGATGCATATTGTGTTAATTCTTCCGCAACTAATACTTTTAATTGTTCAATTTGAGCTACAGTTGGTTCTTCAGTTTGATGTTTTGCCATCATGCGTTTTAAAGCACCACGTTGGTCAAATGCTAATGCAGAAATGATACCTTCGTTGTTACTTAATTGTTCAATTGATGCGATTTTTTGATTCGATTTTGACATTTTTTACACCTCTAAAACTTCAATTTGATTGAATAAATCATCATAATTATTTAAATTGACATAACCTGTTTGTGCTTCTTGCGCATTCAGCATGCCTAAAGTATTGGCTTTTTTTAGTAAATCGTGGTCGTTTTCATGATTGAGAATTGCTGAAGTAATTCCAGCAACCGTAGAATCACCTGAACCAACCGGATTTAATACACTTATTATCGGAATATTCACTCTATAGAATGTATGATTGTGCTTAGCGAATGCACCTTGTTCACCTAAAGACACAATAATCCACTCAATCCCTTCGAATAAGGGTTGTGACACTGCCTGTTTCAAACTTTCTAAACTTTCATCAAGTGGCTGGTTAAGCAATTGATATAGTTCAGAAATGTTTGGTTTAATGACTGTTGGTTTGTATGGATTTTCCAAAACTGTTTGCAAAGTTGCACCCGAGCAGTCTAATATTACAGGCACACCTTTGTTTTGGCATCGTTCAATGATTTGTGCATAATAATCTTGATTTAATCCTTTAGGTAAGCTACCTGAAATAGCAACTGCTTCAACTTTTTCTAATAATTGTTCAAAATGTTTAATAAATCCTGCAGCCTCTTGATTATCAATCTCCGGTCCTTGCTCTAAAATTTCTGTTTGTTGCCCTTCATGTAAAATTGCAATGCAGTTTCGTGTTTCACCCTTAATGTTATAAAATGCATGCTTGATACCGGCATGATCTAATTTTTTAGCAATAAATTGACTTAATTCACCGCCAATAAAACCACTCGCAAGGACTGGCTCACCTACTTGCGCAAGTACTCTTGTTACATTTAAACCTTTACCACCAGCTGTTTTACTTACTTCTTGAACACGATTAACATCATCTAATTTCAATGCTGTTAATGGATATGAAATATCAACGGATGGATTTAATGTTAAAGTTAAAATCATATGTGTCGTCCCTTAATCGTGGTATTCGCCTCTGTCCCATTTTTCTAAGAATTCATCAAAGAAATGTGGATCAGCTTGATCTGCATTGCTTGTTTCTAAATGTTTAATTTTAGCGATTAATTTTTTGTTCTCTTCAGTTGGTTTATATTCAGCATTAATAAATGCATCGATAATATCGCACATTAATAACTCACCTATAATACGTCCACCAAAGCCAATAACGTTCGCATTTAATTCTTCTTTAGCATATAAAGCTGATGTCATATCACGTACTAGTGCTGAACGAACGCCAGGTACTTTATTTACAGCATTGTTAATACCAACACCTGTTCCACAAATACAAACACCTAAGTCTGCATTACCGCTAACAACTTGTTCGCCAACTTTTTTACCAAAAATTGGATAATGTGTTCTTGTGAAATCGTATGTTCCTACGTCAATGACTTCATGTCCTTTTGATTTTAAAAATTCAGATACACGCATTTTTGTATCTGTAACAATATGGTCGCATCCTAATGCAATCTTCATAGTAATTTTTCCTCCCTAGCACATTTTATTAAGCATATCTACACGGATTTGGTGTCTACCACCATCGTATTTACCTTCAACAAAACCTTTAACGACATTTTTCGCTAATGTGTCTCCAACAATTTCAGACCCCATAGTGATCATTCTTGAATTGTTATGGCCTCTAGTCATATATCCAGAGCGTTCATCTGATACTTCAGCAGCAATCATGCCTTTGATTTTTGTAGCAACCATAAAGCTACCTGCACCAAATGCATCGATAACAATACCTAAGTTACCTTCTTGACTTTGAACATCTTTTGCTACAGCCAAAGTTGCATCAACAAAGTCAACTTCCTGTCCTTCTGTTACGTCAACAACATCATATTTATTGTCTAATAAGTATGATTTGATGACTTCTTTTAATCGTTTGCCAGCTTCATCTGAACCAATAATAATCGCCATAATAAGACTCCTTTTTACTTTAATTTTGAAATACCTTTCTTAAAATATGACATGTTTATTTGTAGGTTATGAAAATCTTGAGAAAAGGCTTTCAATTTGATTACGTTTAAATTATAAACATAAACAAACAATAAATCAACATAATATGTTTATAATATGTTTGTTTATGACATATTTTCAAACAATAAGTGAACATTCATACTGTGGTGTTGTTTTAATTAGGTATTCGTCTGAAATTGTAGTAAAACTTTGTCGAGGTTCCCGTTTACATAAATTTGCATAAAAAATAGCCCATAAATGAATGCAAATTCACATTCACTTACGAGCATATAGACACATATTTTAACAATGCAGTTATATTTTTAATTTAGTCGACTACTTCAATATATGTTTTAATCGTTTCTACCTTTTCTTCATCTTCATAATCCATGACCACTGCAGTCAATTCGTTTAACTGACAAAATGATGTAAAATCTTCTTTGCCAACTTTCGTATGATCGATTAACAAGTATTTTTCAATTGAATTACTGAGTGCCAGTTGTTGCGTATAGGCTTCATCTAATGTAGATGTCATCACAGCACCTTTATTTACTGCGTTACTACTAAAGAACATCTTGCTAAATCTTAGTTTTTCCAACATGGCATTCGCCATTTCACCTACAAATGCTTCTGTAATATGGCGCATTTCACCACCAATTAAATAGACACGAAAATGTGCTGTTTGTTTTTCTAACAAAATTTTATACACCGGCAAACAATTCGTAATAATTGTGAGCGTATGATGATTGACTTCTTCTGCTAATAGTTCCACTGTTGTTCCTGGTCCGAAAAACAAAGTATCCCCATCTTCAATTAATGATGCAGCTTTTCTAGCTATAAATCGTTTTTCTGCAATTTGACGGGTATGTTTTTCTTTATGTGATATTTCTTTATACTGAAATGTTGAATTACTGCGTGCACCACCATGAATCTTCGTTAAAATCCCTTTATTTTCCAATTCAATTAAATCTCTTCGAACTGTCATATCAGACACATTTAAACCTTCGACGATTTCATTCGTTCTTATCGTGCCCTTTTTATTCACTAGTTTAGCAATTTCGTCCAAACGTTCATGTTTATTCAATGTAAAATTGCCTCCTTTATTTAGGCGATGGGTCATTATCCTTTATGTTTAGACATCAATTTTAATATACATGCTTATTCTATAATAAAAATTGCGTAAAAACTAATATAATTTAACTGTTCGATTATATGTATAATTCATTTTTAAAAAGAACTGTTTAAACTGCGCTTTTGATAATCGTAAAATGAATATACTATAATAAAAGCAAAAGACGTTATAAATCATTCATTATTTTGATGGGGTGTTTAATTTGGAAAATGATTTAGAGACATTAAAACATATTATAGATAGTTCGAATCGTATTACATTTTTCACAGGTGCTGGTGTATCTGTCGCAAGTGGTGTTCCAGATTTCCGTTCAATGGGTGGCTTATTTGATGAAATTTCAAAAGATGGGCTTTCACCAGAATACTTGTTAAGCCGTGATTATTTAGAAGATGATCCTGAAGGTTTTATCAATTTCTGCCATAAGCGTTTACTATTTGTCGATACGAAGCCTAATATCGTTCATGATTGGATTGCAAAATTAGAACGTAATCAACAATCTTTAGGTGTCATCACGCAAAATATCGATGGTTTGCACTCAGACGCTGGAAGTCAACATGTTGATGAATTACATGGCACGTTAAATCGTTTTTATTGTAATGCATGTCATAAATCTTATACGAAGTCAGATGTCATTGATAGAACTTTGAAACATTGTGATAATTGTGGTGGCGCCATTCGACCGGACATCGTATTATACGGTGAAATGTTAGATCAACCTACCATCATACGGGCATTAAATAAAATTGAACATGCCGACACCCTTGTTGTACTAGGTTCATCACTCGTTGTACAACCTGCCGCAGGATTAATATCAAATTTTAAAGGCGACAATTTAATTATTATCAATAAAGATCGAACACCTTATGATAGCGACGCTACTTTGGTCATACATGACGACATGGTTTCCGTTGTAAAATCATTAATAACAGGGTAATCAGTAGGTAAAAAGCATTTCCCGAGTAACAGGGAGATGCTTTTAATTTTGGAGTTGCGTTTTTGGAATTTGGAGTTTCGTTTTTGGAATTCGACGTTTGAAGTTCCAAATTAAAATGAGTGGAAAATTTTAATTATTGCGTGTTTAATGACTTGGTTTTATAACGATTTTCATTTGATGAATTGTTTTTTGTTTGATGTTGGGATGTTACTTTTAATGGTTTGTCATTTGTTAGATTAAAAAATAAACATAAAACAAGTAAAAAAATAATAGCTGCGAATATTAAAAAATTAGATATCTTCGTTATCAAATTCTGATATTAAATCATTATATTTTTCAGAATATCTTGCATAATCTTCATTATTATTAAAAGCTAGCCATAGACCTCTATCATCATATAAATGATATATTACGTTTTTAGTATTGTTAATTATGTATATTTCAGAATAATTATCATTCTGATTGATATTTGGAACTAACCCTTTAAAGTCTTGATTGGATATAGCTTTTAATAATTTTTTATATTTTATATCTTTTATGGAACACTTATATGAAAACTCCTCGCACAAAATATTATCATCCTTCTCCTTTTTATATTCTTTAAAGTAATACAATTCATCTATTGTTAACGATGTAAATTTTCTTATAACATTTGTTTTCTTATAAGGTTCATTATAAACATATACTACATGAACCAAATTTATAGAATCAGAAGGCGAAAACAAATCTTCAAAAATGTTTATTGCATTATCATATACAGCTAAAAAATAAGTATTATTGATAGTTTTACCGTCCTCCAAAAACTGGTATTTATCGCCACTTAAACTTAAATGAATTGCGTTTTTTACCTTTCTAAAATTCAACTTTTTTATATTCAAATTATTTATATCAAAGCACATAATTTACAACACCTTATTCCCTTAAGATTTTTTCCTTCTTTAGTTAAAGAATCTATTCTGTTTCCTTTGTTATTTATTAACTTCCAATAAGAATCACCATGTGGTTGCCCTTTATTTTTGGAAATAGTCCATTTAGTTTTTGGATCTCTCTAGGTAGGATTTTTCCCTTTAACCTTTTGAATAAATTTACCAATACTCACCCCCTTATCATTTAACAAACTTTTATTAACGTTTTTGGCTATATTATGAGTCTTTACTGCTTTTAGATTGTAAAAATAATCTTCATGAATAATGGCATTTTCCAACATTCAAATTTTACAAAGTACATTGTCATATGCATAATGATACCTGTAATTAATGTAATAATAGAAAAGGGTATATATGTCATATCGCCACCTGCTATACAACTTATTAGATAATTAATTCCAAGACATATTAATTATCTAATTATAACCTTAGGTAAGTTATTGCATAATATAAAAATATATAATAACTTATTTGCTTGCTCCTTTCACTTTTTAAGAGTAAAAAATAACCTGAAACATAGACTTTAACATCCAAGTTTCAGGTTAGTGTAATGTAAATTATTTACTTTGTTATATTATGATTAAACATCTAATTCTCTGCTTGTAAGTGCTTTAATCATCTCTGGATCAGCATGTGAGAAAAATTGGCTATTACTTTCTTCTAATGTCGCAATTTGTTGTTTATCTTCTTCTGTAAGTTCAAAATCAAATATATCTAAGTTTTGAGCCATACGTTCTGGATTCACTGATTTTGCGAGTACAACGATGTCACGTTCTACTAACCAGCGTAAAATAACTTGTGCAATTGATTTGTTATATTTATCTGCAATGGCCTGCAACAATTGATTTTGGAATAATTGATTTTTACCTTCTGCAAATGGTGCCCAAGCTTCTACCACAACATTTTCTTGTTGAAGTGCTGCAACTTGTTCTTCTTGTTGATGGAATGGATTAATTTCTATTTGGTTCACTTGTGGTTGAATTTGATTGTGAATACCTAAATCTACAATTCGATCAACGCCGAAGTTAGATACACCGATTGCTTTAATTTTACCATTTTCTTTTAACTCTTCTAATGCACGCCATGAGCCATATACATCATTATAAGGTTGGTGAATAAGCACTAGATCAAGATAGTCTAAATTTAATCGTTGTAATGATCGTTCGATTGATTTGATAGTATCTTCATAGTTAACATTTTCAATCCATACTTTAGTCGTAATGAATAGTTCACTTCTATCAATACCTGAAGCTTCAATACCTTGACCTACTTCAGTTTCATTTAAATAACTTTGCACTGTATCAATATGTCTATAACCCGCTTTAATTGCTTCTTTAACCGCTTCTGCTGTTTGTTCTTGAGGAATTTGAAATACTCCGAAACCTAATACTGGTATCTTTACATCTTTACTTATTTCAATATGATTCATAAAATGAACCTCCTTTTTCTTGTAAGCTCACTATAAACCATGGAGCAAACTCTATAGCAAGCCATAGGTTTACTTTCTCTCCCAAAGACGTTCAACATTGGCATCATGATTATCACTAGCATTGATTTTAGCAATATGATTATCATAATTATCAATTTTATATTGTAGTAAGTCTCTCGCATCATGAATTGTCTTTAAGTTTTCATTTAATTCTTCGAGTTGCTTATTTAAAATTTGCTTTTGCTGTGCTTGAATATTTTCATTTTTAGGAAGCTGCGCTAACCTACAAAATTCGATAAGCGATTCAATACTGACGCCTGCATTTCGCAAATTTTTCACTAAATAAATCCAATTTAAATCACTATCATTATATATTCTATATCCATTTTCATCTCGATTAACAGGTGGAATCACACCAACCTTTTCATAATATCTTAAAGTGTCTTGAGATATATTCATGAGCGCTACGACTTCTTTAGTTTTCATTGCGACTATCCTTTCAGTTATGTTTGGTCGTCTAAAGTTATGTTGGTTTATATATTGCCATCTTCGTTTGAATACTTCTTATTTTATTACTCAAATTTAAATTTGTCTCTTTTTTAACATTTTACATTTCATCGTTTTTAATTACTTTAAAAATTGTATAACTTAAATATTTAAAATGATATAATCACTAAGATTGATAATATTTAATTTTTTAAAAATTATTTTCGTTGCAATTTTTGGGTGATGCGGAAAATTTGGGTGATCGATTGTTTATATGCATCAACATTCTTTGTGGATTGTTTGACAGTAAACAGTCATTTGTATACGTTAACGAATTTTGAAAAATTGAATCATTATTTAATCATAATATTCATTGCGCACGCGCAACACAAAAAGGAGACATGTCAATGACATATAGAATGAAGAAATGGCAAAAAATATCTACCATTACGTTATTAATGGCTGGTGTGATTACTTTTAATGATAGTGAATTCAGAAGTGTTGATAAACATCAAATCGCTGTGGCTGATACGAATGTTCAAACGACAGATTATGAAAAGTTGAGGAACACATGGCTGAACGTTAACTACGGTTATAATCAGTATGATGAGAATAATGATGCAATGAAAAAGAAGTTTGAGGCTACGGAGAAAGAGGCGACGAATTTACTAAGTAGCATGAAAACTGAAAGTGATAGGAAATACTTGTGGGAAAACTCAAAAGATTTAGATACGAAGTCTGCGGATATGACTCGTACCTATCGTAATATTGAGAAAATCGCAGAAGCGATGAAGCATAAAAATACTAAGTTGAATACTCCGGATAATAAAAACAAAGTTAAAGATGCCCTTGAGTGGCTGCATAAAAATGCATATGGAAAAGAACCGACTGATAAAGTAAAAGAACTGACTGAGAATTTTAAAAATAAAACTTCTAGAAATACCAACTTAAATTGGTGGGATTATGAAATTGGAACACCTAGAGCATTAACAAATACACTAATATTACTGAATGGTGATATTTCAAGTGATGAAAAGAAAAAATACACTGCCCCTATCAAAACTTTCGCCCCAGAAAGTGACAAAATATTATCATCAGTAGGACAACCTGAACAAGCTAAAGGGGGAAATTTAGTAGACATTGCTAAAGTAAAACTTTTAGAAAGTATTATCGAAGAAGATACAACTATGATGAAAGAATCAATAGATGCATTTAATAAAGTCTTCACTTACGTTCAAAGTAATGCAACTGGTAAAGAACGTAATGGATTCTATAAAGACGGCTCTTATATTGATCATCAAGACGTCCCATACACTGGTGCTTATGGCGTTGTACTCTTAGAGGGTATTTCTCAAATGATGCCGATGATAAAAGAAACATCTTTTAAAGATAGTAATCAAAATGATACAACATTAAAGTCGTGGATTGATGAAGGATTTATGCCACTCATTTATAAAGGTGAAATGATGGATTTATCACGTGGTAGAGCCATTAGCCGTGAAAATGAAACGAGTCACTCAGTATCTGCAACTGTAATGAAATCATTGTTGAGATTAAGTGATGCCATGGATGATTCAACAAAAGCTAAATATAAACAAATCGTTAAAACTTCAGTTAAATCTGATTCAAGTTATAAACAAAACGATTATTTAAGCTCTTATTCGGATATAAGCAAAATGAAGTCTTTAATGGAAGACAGCACTATTTCTACTAACGATTTAACACAACAACTTAAAATATATAATGACATGGATCGTGTCACCTATCACAATAAAGGCTTAGACTTTGCATTTGGTTTAAGTATGACGTCGAAAAACGTCGCACGTTACGAAAGTATCAATAATGAAAACCTAAAAGGTTGGCATACTGGTGCTGGAATGTCTTATTTATACAATAGCGATGTGAAACACTACCGTGATAACTTCTGGGCGACTGCCGATATGAAACGTTTAGCAGGTACTACAACTATAGAAAATGAAGAACCTAAAGGTACGGATGTTAAAAAGTCGAGTAAAACTTTTGTAGGCGGAACAAAATTCGATGACCAACATGCTAGTATCGGAATGGATTTTGAAAATCAGGACAAAACTTTAACTGCCAAAAAATCATATTTCATATTAAACGATAAAATTGTCTTCTTAGGAACTGGCATTAAAAGTACTGATTCATCAAAGAATCCAGTTACAACGATTGAAAATCGCAAAACGAATGGGTATACGTTATATACAGACGATAAACAAACAACCGCTTCCGATAATCAGGATACCAATTCCGTCTTTTTAGAGTCCACCAATAAACCTAAAAACAATATAGGCTATCATTTTTTAAACAAATCGAAAATAACTGTAAAAAAAGAAAGTCATACTGGTAAGTGGAGTGATATAAATAAAAGTCAAAAATCAGAAGACAAAACTGATGAGTATTATGAAGTAACTCAAAAGCATTCTGATAAAGACAATAAATATGGATATGTGTTGTATCCAGGTATAACAAAAGATAATTTTAAATCCAAAGCAAGCCAAGTAACTGTCGTTAAACAAGATGATGACTTCCACGTTGTGAAAGATAATGAATCGGTTTGGGCTGGTGTCAATTATAGTGATAGCGCTAAAACTTTTGAAATTAATGGTACTAAAGTCGAAGTTAAAGCCAAAGGAATGTTTATTCTTAAAAAGAAAAATGATAAAACTTATGAATGTAGCTTCTATAATCCCGAATCTACAAATCCCGCTTCAGATATTGAATCTAAAATTTCAATGACTGGATACTCTATTACAAACAAAGATACATCGACTACAAATGAATCCGGCGTACGCTTTGAATTAACTAAATAAGCAAGAAAATCTCGGCACTATACCATTTTTATAGTGTCGAGATTTTATAAATATCGCCATCATTCACCTTGTAATCCGCAGACCACATCACCCTTGATAAGTTCTCGATTATTTATAAATCGAATTTTCAAAGATGTACATGCTTCAATATTCTTATCATTCATTACTTGAAAATGTATATGAGGTTCAGTAGAATTGCCAGAATTCCCAACCTTCCCAATGATGTCACCATATTTAACATTTTGCCCCTCATTCACAATGATTGAATATTGTTGTAAATGAGCTATTAGGCTATACTCATTTTCTGCGTGCTTGATTACAATATAATTTCCTAAAAACTGTGATTCATTCGTGCTTCCAATACTGTTGTCTTGAACCCCATTCGCTACTTTTTCAACTGTACCATTTGCTGGCGCAATGATATCTTTTCCAAAATAAAAATAATCAGTATTTACTTTTCCTTTGTTCTTATATGTTTTATGATTTTCTTTAATAACTAAATCAATAGCATACCTTTGATGTGGGTATAAATAGTGATAATTATATAATTCATTATCTCCACCCCAAAAAACCTCATAGCAATCTGTTGTCGGCACTGCGTATTTTAAAGTCGTTTCATTCTTAATAGCATCATAATTGATTAACGGACGCATAACAAATCCAATAATACTATTATCTTTCCAAGTCACTGCCACTCCAAATTGATTTGCTTTATCTATCCATATTTGCTCCATAGTACCATCATTTTGAGTACACACTTTTAACTCATGTACATCAGACTGCCTTGTATAAGATTTGAAAAGTTTCCTAAAGTGCCAATAACTAAACTCTCGCTTCAAATTTTGATCAAAAATCTTATATATTTTCCTGCTCTTACTTTTATTTAAATAATCCCCAAAGTTTGTTTTATTCATATATTCTTAACCTCTTATGTTTATTTTGGTATCAATTCTTTCTCCAGTTCCTGCGTCATTTTTACGCTACCTTATATTTTTTGCTTCCCCTGGAAATTTTATGAATTTGCTTTTTTACATTTCTCGTCGAATATGTTGGAATGAATAATCACGTTTTTTTACATCATCCTATCCGCTTTCAAAGACACAAAATACCTCACACATATACGTTGCCTGAATCTTGTGGAAGTTTTTGTCTATGAAATCAAAATTGCTTTTTATTCTTTATTAAAGATGTGCATAACCTTTTTTTATTATATGTTCTTCTAAAACTTTAAGTCTTTTTGATAGATTCACATCATTTTCCAATTATCTGCAAAAGCATTTCCTCTATTTTTATAACATTTAGTTAACCACTTTGATATTTTTTGAATAGGAATTCAAAGACGCATTAAGACATCAGTAACATTTATACTTGATACAACGAGTTGTATTACTTCTATTTTAAAGTATATTCACATTTTTCTCTTAGTCATAACGGTCAGTCCTACAATTTGAAATTTTTATTGCAACTTAGTCACTGTCAATTCGCTGTGTTCGATAATCAGTTTACCATCAATAAGTATTTCAAACTAAAAATTTTTAAATAGAAAGAATCTAGTTCCTCATAATATCCTGTCAATACTTCATTACATTATTTATCTTTAGTAGCTTTTACAGCATATCAGCTGAAAAGTTCCAACAACATTGACAACCAACCTAATAAATAAGGAAATATAATTGTACATAACCTAAAATGCTATAAATAATAAAATGATATTATCTATTTACTTAGATAAATAGATGGGCATCGAATAAAATTTTAATGATGGAGAAAACAGGGATTTATCAACATGACATTAAATGAGTATAATTACAACAATGAATTAATATTAAAGTTAAACAAGATTGAAGTACAAAAAAATAACGAAAAAATTTCTGAGGTTTTTAAGGATTATGAAATATTAAAGCCCAAAATTGTTTTTAATGGCTCTAATCCTTATTTAGCATTAAATCATATTATAGTTGCTGAAATAGAAAATTACAGTTCTTTAGAAACGTTCTCCAAAATATATGTAGATGAAGATTACTACTATAATTACGGAGAATTAATTATCAAGTGCAAGAAATAGGAGGAAATTATGACTACTTATATGTTAATGTATTCAATACCAGAAAAAGCAGGTGGTATAACATCAGTTATGTTAAATAGATCTAAACTTTTAGCTGAAAAAGGCTATTCATGTGCCTTATTAACTTTGGATGACAAAAACTATGATCCATTAAGAGCTAAGCTAACAAATTCAGGACGGTTACATAAACAAGTAAAAATTGTTAACTTATACGAAGAATTGAAGATGCTGTATGATGTTGAAAATACAGAAATCGAAAATAAAAATATGCAAACATTTGAAAAATTAAATCTTTTAAATCAAGAAGGCTTTTATATTCAAAAAGACGAATATGAAGAAAAAAAATATGCTAGATACTTTAAAGATAACCATTACATAATGTATAAAAAATGGATAAATGGTCAATTATCACACATTGATTATTTTCAAAATCGAAAACGCTTTAAAAGACATGTTTTTCAAAATAAAATACTTCGAAAAGAAATAACTTTCAACGATAAAAATAAAATGAGTGAAGTTAAATATTTATCAAATGACGGCTTTTGTTACTTATCATATTGGTATGGGGATAACGAAAATATAGTCAATATATTTTATTTTGATAAAAACAGCAAAGAAGTATTAAACTTTAAAAATAATAAAGCGTTCCATTCATATTGGTTGGATAAAAACTTAACTTCAAACGACGTATTAATACTAGACGGTATAGGTACTTATCATAAAGTAGAGAACATGCAGAATAATGATATCAAAAAAATATTTACTATACATACGAATCATTTCATGTCCCCTTACTCCTATGGCGCTGAGATTAAACCAGAGTTCAGAAACATGTTACTAAACCTTAAAGAGTTAGATACTTTAGTTGTATTAACTAAAGAACAAAAAGATGACATTATAAAACAATTTGGTGATTACAATAATATAAAGGTTATTCCTAATGCTATATCTTTTGAAGAAAATTTAACACAAAATATTCGAGAAAAAAATTCTATTATTGTATTACAAAGATTTGTAGCTATGAAAAATATCACACATATCATTTCCGCTATAAATATTGTAAGAAAAAAAGTAAAGGATGTTAAGTTACACATATACGGTACCGGTACGCAAAAAGAAAATTACACAAAACTTATTAAAAAACTTAAATTGCAAGATAATGTGTTCATCCATGATTACGCATTTGACATACGTGCTCTTTATACAAAAACCTCTCTAAGTGTACTGACATCAGATTATGAAGGTCTCCCAATGAGTTTACTAGAGGCCATGAGTTACGGTGTTCCAGTTATTTCATATCCTATTAATTATGGTCCTAAATCTATAATCCAAAATAATATAAATGGAATAATAACAAAAAAGAAGGATAATATTAATGAATTGGCAAAAAAATAATTCATGTATTAAAAAAAGAAACATTGATATCTCAGTTTTCTGAAAATGCTAGAACAACAATAAAGACAAACTTTTCTTACGAAGCAGTATCCAAAAAATGGATTGAATTAATCGATGAAAAAAGCCAATAGAGATCAAAGCCCTCTATATCTTCAATAGTATCAATATTAAATGTTTATTTAATTTACAAAGTATTCAAATATATTGATTAAACTATGAATCGTCTACACTTAGTTAGACAAATCAACTTACAAATAAATTTTTTAAAACTAAAGTGTAGTCGATTCACCATATTATCTAATCATTCCTCAAATTTTAAATATTAATATTTGCACTTAAAAAGTATACATATCACTCAACCAATCAATAATCATACTTACCTTCAACAAATTCTTTAACATGCAGTGTTATCCCTTGATAATATGGATATTTTGTTAATCTAAATTTCTGCTTTAATGCTTCATCTCTACTATTCGACATCAAATAGGCATGTTCAAGATAGCTTAAATATGCTTCGTCATTGCCGCTATCTCCAAAACCTAATATTGATTTTACGGGTATATTATATTTCTTCATCAGAAATTGAGTAGCATATAATTTTCCAGCATTTGACGGTGTAAAGTCAATATCATACGCATTTTCAGGATCACCAGCTAATGGATTGCTTCGACTAAATCTCGCTGTATAGTTTTGGTCATTTGCGTATCTGACAAGTGCTTCTAGAATACGCCTATCATTGTTGTGATTACCTGTTGAATGAAAATAAAAATTATAATGTGTTTCATTACCTTCAAATGCTCTTTGTGGAATAAATTCGACATTATATTGCGCAGAAATATGACGTAATATATCCTCAATATCTTCAAATAAAAATGGTTCGCTCAAGACTTTCTTTTTATATGTTTCTGATTCAACATATTCGCCATTATTCCAAGTGAACATTTTAGAACTCAAATCAGAAAAGATATGTAATGGTTTAAACGTCATATTAACTTGATCCATTTTATCCATGACACTTTGAAATGTACTTCCTGTCAATACAGCAGTGATCACTTCATTATTATTAGTTAGTTTTTCCAACAATTTTTCCATTTCTCTTAAATGACTTAAATCTTCTTCATTTGTATTATGTTTAAAATATGTTTCATCAAAATCAAACAATAATAGACGCTTTGACATACTCATTCCTCCATAATATTTTAATGAATTTATCTATAACTTAAATACACTATAAGTCTCAATTAAAAGTATAAGATCGACTATATGCTTTTCATGCTTATTATATACAACTAATGAATCCCTATAAACTAAAAACATTGCTTACCACTTTTCAAAATACACGGGTCATATCCCTCGTTAAAAACTATTACTAAAAATCAAAAATATAAAAAAATCAAAAAGTATGTTTTAAACTTTATGAAACGTGTTATATAAATAGTGTAATATACCACAATTTTAAAAGGAGATTGAGATATGAAACTAAAATCATTTGTTACTGCCACTTTAGCATTGGGATTATTATCAACGGTCGGAGCTGCATTACCTAGTCACGAAGCATCTGCAGATAGTAATAACGGCTATAAAGAAATGACAATGGATGGTTATCACACTGTTCCTTACACGATTTCAGTAGATGGTATTACTGCATTACATCGAACTTACTTTGTTTTTCCAGAAAATAAAAAGGTACTTTATCAAGAAATTGACAGTAAAGTAAAAAATGAATTAGCTTCTCAACGTGGTGTTACAACAGAAAAAATTAATAATGCACAAACAGCAACTTATACACTTACTTTGAATGATGGTAATAAAAAAGTAGTGAATCTAAAGAAAAATGACGATGCTAAAAATTCAATTGATCCAAGTACAATCAAACAAATACAAATTGTAGTTAAATAATAATTTGAAAATAGTTTTATAGGGCAAGCGCTGAAAAATTGGCGTTTGTCTTTTTAGTTATTGAACTTGCAAATTATTGTTGTTTGCTTCTCCAGACAATAGATTGGCCTATACTAAAGTAAATTCTATATTATTGTCTTCCTCAATTTATAATCTAAACATAACAGCAAATCTCAAATATCTGAAACCTAAATAAATCCCCTCACTACAGCTAATAGTGAAGGGATTTATTTTATTACATAGACGTAATCATAAATATATTTGTTCTATTGTAGTCATGATTAATCATATTAACAAACTACCATTTCTAAATCGCGCATTATGAAGTCAATTTTCATAAACTGATAATACATTTACGCATTCATTATACAGTTAATGTTATTCAGCTTCTCTAATTTCATCTGAAATATCTTTATAGTCAATATTTGCATTAGTGAAATCTTCATCATGAATTGGAAAATGCTGTTCAAATGTTTCAATATTTTGGATTTCTACTTTAACATCTTCTACTTCAAAGTCTAAGACATGCCCACCAAAGTTACGATCATCATTGGCAAAGTGTACATGGAAACCTGCTGATCCAATACCATGGAATAATTCTGGTGTAAAGAAACCAACAACTGAACCTTTGACGTACGTTTCAGTTTGTTCAGGTTGTCTTCTAGCTGAATCAATTAAACGTGTATATGGTGGCTCTTGAGCCGGCATCATACGTACATGCATTTTTTTAAATAAGCCTGAAATTTTTACTGCAGAAAATAAATTTTCACTCAACATCTTTTCCTTAATTTCTGCAAAAACTGCTTCAGAAGATTTATCTTTCGTTTCATAGCTTGTATCTGCTACGAATTTAGTTACAGTTGCATATGGTGTTAACTCATCACCTTTTAATTCCACAAATTCTTTGTGTTCATTTGCATGATAGGCTTTTCCATCTAAAAAGATGACCTCACCATTTGAACCTGTTAGTGTAGCGATACCTAAATCACCATGCTGCAATAATTCATTTATTGATGCAGTTCCTTTTAATAAACCTGCCATTAATGTGCCTAATGTACCATGTTGATATAAAACACTAGCCATAAAATTTCCCACTCCTCATTAACATTTATCTGTATTTTAGTTAAATACGTCAGGTAACATATTTGTTGAAAGTTTGATATTATCTTTGTAATTTACAGGTATATCAATTAATACTGGGCCATCTGTTTCATACCCCTCTTTAATTGCCGCTTCTAATTCTTCTTGATTAGTAACTCGTAAACCTTTTGCGCCAAATGATTCAGCATATTTTACGAAATCTACAGGACCGAAGTCGACACCTGATGAACGTTTATATTTCATTTCTTCTTGGAATTCAACCATGTTATATTTTCCATCGTTCCAAATAAGTTGAATAATGTTTAGATTTTTACGTACGGCCGTTTCTAAATCTTGTGATGAAAATAAAAAGCCTCCATCGCCAGCAACGGATACAACTTGCGTATTAGGGCGTACAAGTGCAGCTGAAATTGCCCACGGTAATGCTACACCAAGTGTTTGCATACCGTTACTAAATAATAAATGTCTTGGATTGTAACTTCTGAAATTACGTGCCATCCAAATATAGTGACTACCAACATCAACTGTCACTGTTGTTTCATCAGTTAATACCTTTTGCATAGATTCTATAATTTCAACTGGGTGTAAGATGCCTTCTTCATGTGTCGCTTTAATACCAGTTTCTTGATCAATATGCGCTCTTAACTGTTCTAATTCATCTAAATGTTGTTGATTTATAAATGGTTCATCTACTTTGTCAGAAATCATTTCAATCGTTTTAGCAATATTACCAATCAACTCTTTTTTCGGTTGCATATAATTAGTAATTTCAGCTTGAACTTCGTCAATATTGATTATTTGCGTATCTAATTCTTTATTCCAGTTACTAGCCTCATATTCTATAGGATCATAACCGATTGTAACAACTAAATCACTTTTACGTAATAATTCATCACCAACTTGATTACGGAATAAACCCACTCGCCCAAAGAAATGATTTTCTAATTCACGACTAATTAAACCTGCACCTTGGAATGTTTCTACAACTGGTAAATTCGTGCGCTCAACTAATTTGCGAATGGCATTTGTTTCGTCTGCACTTGAACTTCTCATACCAGCTAATAAAACAGGAAATGATGCATTTTTAATCGCTTCAATGACATCATTAATATCTTGTTCACTCGGTACTCCTAAATTTGGTTTTTGGCAAAGTGATATCGCTTTAGATTCAGCTGGTGAAGAAATAACGTCTTGCGGAATACTAATAAAACTTGCGCCATTTTTTCCTGAAGTAGCAATTCGAATTGCATTTGTCATAACTTCTGATAATGATTCAGGATCTTGTACTTCTTCACTGTATTTTGATGAATATTTTAATAGCGCAGCATTATCAATACTTTGATGCGTTAATCGTAATAAATCATTACGTTTCACTTGGCCACCTAACGCTAATACAGGATCCCCTTCAGATGTAGCTGTTAATAGTCCAGTCGTTAAATTACTTACACCAGGGCCACTTGTAACAAGTACTACACCAGGTTTGCCTGTTAATCTTCCAATACCTTGCGCCATCATTGCGGCATTTTGTTCATGACGCGTGACAATAAGTTCAGGACCATCATCAATTAAAGCATTAAATAGATAGTCTATCTTTGCACCCGGAATACCAAAAACATATTCTACCCCATTATTTTTTAAAGTATCAATAACCATATCGGCTGCAGTGTACTTTTTATCAGTCATTTATATTCATTTCCCTTCAAATGTGATGTGTAGATGTGTATTACATGTAATTGCATTGTGATTTGTAATCTAATGATAGTTACGCAAAATTAATGATGTTTTTCAAAATTTTACATGTACGATTAGATTTGTAATACATAAAAATTGCCTTCAGTACATTATATATCCTTTGTAAGATGAATAAAAATCGTTATTTGTAATACTAAGTATTCCAAAAATGCATGAGTAGATTTTGTGCAGTGTGATAATGAAGAATGTCGGATTGATTGATGTGGAGGATTGTTAGCATATTTGGGAATGAGGTGTTTAGTCAATGGCGGTTTGAAATTGTCGTTTTATGGCGGGCTGAAAATGTTGTTTTATGACGGTTTGAAAATGCTGTTTTATAGCAACATGAAATTGTCATTTCGATAAAAAAAGCCACAGCAAGACTTAGATCTAATTGTGACTTATTCATTTCATACTTATATTTATCGATTGTTTTTATAGTTATAAATGATAGATGCAGTTCCTAAACAAATTAAGAAGATAATCATTAAATACATAGAAAAGTTGTCTGTTTTAATATAAAACCTAAAAAGTAGAAACACCAGCATCGCAACAATAAAATAAACAGGAATAAAAGCTTTCTTCCAAAATATAGAATCTTTCAATTAAGTCACTCCTTATTTTGATAACACTCTTAAATCATGGTTCTTGAGTTATCGTCCGGTTTTCATCCGATAGCCCTTTCCCTTGAACCACTATGATTAGAACATTATCGACCGGTTATCGTCCGTCCTCCGCAAGCTAAATGACAATTTAATAATGTACACTTTTGATTGTGTAAGCATGTACAAATTATACGTGTAAATCAATAATTCATAGTTGAATTTATTCTATTCCTGAGACATTAAATAAAGGAACGTTCATTTATACTACATACTTTTCATATTCCCCACACAAACGCAAAAAAACACCTCGACATAACATCGAGGTGTTTTGTGTATATATCGTCCGACAATTAACGTTTTGAGAATTGAGGTGAACGACGAGCTGCTTTAAGACCTGATTTACTTTAGGGTTTCGTATAGTTGCATATATTGTCTTAAGGCATGATATTATAGGATTTCTGATTTTTTCGATTGCATAGTATTGCACCAAATATCACTCCGGGGTAACTAAAGGGTAACTAAATAAACTGCTGTCCGGTGGTATATACTCTCGTATCGTCCGGTTATCGTCCGGTCGTAAATATATTGATTTATCAATGTTTTTATGTATATCAATAGGTTATCGTCCGGTTATCACTTGATGAATTTATTAGTCTCTAATTAAATAATATCTAGTTCCCGGACCTCTACCTTCAGATCCGATAATCTCTAACTTCTTCAGTTCAGCAATTAACTCAGATGTATAACTTTTTTGAAGTCCCATTGTTTCTTGAATTTCTAGCCTACTTGCTAACTTTCCATCTGATAGAAATTCTACAATCTCTGTCACCTTCTGATTAGTAGGTATTTTATTTAACCTGTAATTCTTATTAAATAATACTACTCGAAAATCCGCCTCTTTACTCGAAAGCTCACAAAACCCTTGATATCAATGATTTCCCATGATTTTTTAGTATTTTCTTTTGAGTTACTCGAAAATTATCCTCTTTACTCGAAAGCTCACAAAACGCTTGATATCATTGGTTTCTCATGATTTTTTTATATTTTTCTTTTGAGTTACTCGAAAATTTTCCTTTTTACTCGAAAGCTGTCCTTCAACCTCAGTTTGCAAACATTCAATACGATATCTATCGAATATCATTACAACCTCTATCTACTTGTCGTACGAATCCCAAAGAAAAACAAGGTCATTTCATATGGTTTCCTAAAGTTTCATATCATTGAATTTTAAGCAGAATTGAAACAAATTAGTTCCCTAGGGGTAACTAAATGGTGTCTAAATGACTCTATAAAAATACAAAAAACACTCTTTGGAATAATCCAAAGAGTGTTGTAAACGTTTCTTCAGTTGAACACAAATTGCTGACGCAATTTGCGAACTCCATCTGTAAACGAACAAGTTCGCAACAGTTGCAGCTTAACGTTTTGAGAATTGAGGTGAACGACGAGCTGCTTTAAGACCTGGTTTTTTACGTTCTTTCATACGTGGGTCACGAGTAAGTAATCCAGCGCGTTTTAAAGAACCTCTGTATTCAGGATCTGCTTCTAATAATGCACGAGCGATTCCGTGACGGATAGCTTGAGCTTGTCCAGTGAAACCACCACCATGAACGTTAACTAAAACATCATAGTTACCTTTAGTTTCAGTTACATCAAATGGTTGGTTTAAGTCTAAAATTAATGATTCGAATGGTAAGTATTCGCGTACGTCACGGTTATTAACTGTGATGTTACCTTCACCTGGTACTAAACGTACACGTGCTACTGAGTTTTTACGACGGCCTGTGCCTCTATATTCAACTTGTGCCAAAGTCATTTCCTCCTTCTAATTAACCACGTAATTCGTAGTTTTCTGGTTGTTGTGCAGCGTGTGGATGTTCAGCGCCACCATATACAAATAATTTTTTACCTTGTTTTTCGCCTAAACGAGTGCTTGGTAACATACCTTTAATTGAGTTTTCAATTAAACGTTCTGGATTAGTTCTTCTTAATTCACCAGCAGTGATTGATTTGATACCACCTGGGTGATTTGAGTGACGGTAGTAAACTTTGTCAGTTTCTTTGTTACCAGTAAATTCGATTTTTGATGCATTAATAACGATTACATAATCACCAGTATCAACGTGTGGTGTGTAAGTTGCTTTATTTTTACCGCGTAAGATAGATGCTACTTCTGATGATAAACGACCTAATGTTTGGCCTTCAGCATCGATAACATACCATTTGCGCTCAATGTTTGATTCATTTGCCATAAATGTTTGACGCATAATAATTGTCCTCCTAAAAAATAAATGCTTCTATTCAAGCTATAAACAGTTTCATAACCTAATAGATGATTTCATTTGTTTCATTTTTAAAACGTTTAATTTCATTTATTTTGTTAACTGTTGTTCGTTTCTGCTTATATATCTTGTAACACAATAAGTTTCCGGGGCTTATCGTGGGGTGGATATAAAACAATACCGTTAATAATCTTATAATTTCACAAGCTTTTTGTCAATGGCAATCAGTCATTTTGTAATGATTTTTTACGATGTATTTTGATATCGTTACCAAAGTCTTTTAATAACTCATTTTCATCTAAATAAATTTTCTCTAAATATAATCCTTCAGCCGGTGCAGTAAAAGGTACATTCTTACGATTCTTTGATTCAAGAAGTTTTGGTACATCAGATACTTCGTGACGCCCTTTTCCGACTTCTATTAAAAATGCAACTAAGACACGCACCATGTTATATAAAAATCCAGATCCAGTGACAATATAATCAAAGCCATCATCGGTTTTCACAATTTCACTTTGGTATAATGTTCTAACTTTGCTTTCTACTTCAGTTTTTTGCGAACAAAAACCCGTAAAATCATGTGTACCTATGAATTGTTGTGCCGCTCTGTTCATTTTATCTAAATCCAACGTTTCAGGAATGAATGTTTTCAAACCACTTTGAAATGGATCGCGGTGTTGTGCTTGATATACTTTATATCGATAGCGTTTACCAACACAATCGTAACGACAATGAAAATCGTCATCGACTGTAACTACATTGTTGACATAAATATCATCAGGTAACGTTCGGTTCATTGCATATTGCCATTGTGACATAGGTATATTCAGCTCTGTGTCGAAATGAAAGTATTGCTGTATCGCATGTACACCTCTATCAGTCCTACTTGAAGGATGGATTCTCACATGTCTTTTATGCATGCGTTGTAATAGCTTTTCAAATTGTTGCTGTACCGTTCGACCATTTTGTTGAATTTGAAAACCTAGAAAATTATTTCCTTGATACGCAATTTCTACTAATATACGCATGAATTTACACTCCTGAATATTTTAATACGAATAAAATAATTGCAAATGGGATAATCATGATTAAAGATAATGTATCTCTCAATTGCCATTTAAGCTGTCTGTAGCTCGTTCTTTGAACATTGGCATCATAACCCCTAACTTCCATTGCAACCGCTAATTCTTCTGCACGTTGGAAAGCTGAGATGAATAGTGGCACTAGTAATGGAATAAATGATTTAATACGTGTTGCAATGTTCCCTGAACTTATTTCAGAGCCACGCGACTTTTGCGCCAAAATGATTTTATCTAACTCATCCATTAACGTCGGGATGAATCGTAACGCAATGGACATTATCATACTTAATTGATGAACTGGTAATTTAAACATCTTTAGTGGTGCAAGTAATCTTTCAAACGCATCTGTTAAATCAATTGGACTTGTAGATAGTGTCATAATTGTTGCAATCATCACAATACCAATTAAACGCAGTGATATATATAGCCCTTCTAAAATACCATTAGTTTCAATCGTGATGCCATGCCATTCAACTAATACATATCCACCTTTAGTTAAAAATATATGCATCATTAATGTGAAGATTAAAAAGAAAAATATTGGCGTTAAACCTTTGATTAGGAACCATAATTGAATTTTTGCTAATCTCATAAAGAATAATATAAGTGCAAACACCCAAAGATATGTTAATGGTGAATGACAGAAAAATATTAATATAATAAAAAGAAAAACAAACATTAACTTTGCTCTTGGATCAAGATGATGAACAAAAGAATTAATTGGTAAATATCGCCCTATAATCAATTTATTTTTCATGTTGCCACTCCTTATACAAGCTTACAAATGCTTCTTCAGTTAAGGCAATATCTTTTAATTTTGTTTGATGTTTTTGTTCAAAGTCATATTGTAACTGAACAATTTCTGGCAAACCAATATGCCAATCCGCCAATTTTTCTTTATCTTTGAAGAGCTCTTTTGGTGATGTTTGCGACACTATACTACCTTCTTTCATAACGATGACTTCATCTGCATAACGCGCGACTTCATTCATATCATGTGAAATTAGGATAATTGCCTTATTTTCATCTGTTTGTAGTGACTTTAGTAATCGCATTACTTGTCGTTTACTTTGTGGATCAAGTCCTGCTGTGGGTTCATCAACCACGATAATATCAGGATTCATTGCCAATATCGATACAATCGCTATTTTACGCATTTGTCCACCTGACATTTGAAATGGTGATTGTGACATTACATCTCTTGAAAAACCTAAATCCATCAACAGACGATGGGCATAGTTTTTGGCTTCATCTAAATTCATTTTAAAGTTTTTAGGTCCAAATATCATTTCACGCTCTACTGTGTCCTCAAATAATTGAGATTCGGGAAATTGAAATACCATTCCAATTCTTTTTCTTACAGGTCTAATATATTTATCTTTGGTCTTATGTGTAATAGTAATGTCATCAACTGTAACTGTCCCAGTAGTTGGCTTTAACAGTGCATTAATATTTTGTATCAATGTTGATTTACCACTACCCGTTTGTCCAACGATGGCGTAATATTTACCTTGTTCAAATTCTGTATTAACATCATGAATAGCTTGATGCTGGTATGGTGTCCCTTTTTGATAGGTATAACTTACATTGTCAAAGCGTATAGTCATAGTTGATCCACCAGCCCTTCATAAGTTAAGAATGATGTTTGGTATCCCAGCATTTGATTTATTTTGATTGGGAATGGCAAATCTAAACCTATTGTTGTTAACTCTTCTGCATGGTCGAAAATTTCAATCGCTGTACCTTCTTTATATACAGTCCCTTTATTCATAACGATAACATGATCTGCTTCCATCGCCTCAGATAAATCATGCGTAATAGAAATGATTGTAATATTATGTTCTGATTTAACTTTTCTCACTAAATCCAATAAATTTTGACGTGCATCAGGATCTAACATAGAAGTCGCCTCATCTAATATAATGACAGAGGGGTTAAGTGCTAATACACTTGCTATAGCCACACGCTGCTTCTGGCCCCCAGATAATGCATTAGGTTCATAATCTGCACGTTCTAACATATCAACTTGTTTAAGTGCTTCGCTGACTCTTCTATGCATTTCGTCATGTGGAACCGCATGATTTTCGAGTCCAAATGCCACATCGTATTTTACAATTGAACCAACAAATTGATTATCCGGATTCTGAAATACAATTCCTATGTCTTTTCTTAACTTTTCAAAATTATCATCTGTTATAGCTTGATTATTATAAAAAATTTCTCCAGATTTAACTTTCTCTATGCCAATCATTAACTTGGCAATTGTAGATTTTCCAGAACCGTTATGACCAACAATAGATGTCCACTGACCTTTAGGTATATTAAAAGAAACATCTTTCAATGTGAAGGATGCATCACTTTGATATTGAAATGAAACATTTTTAAATACAATAACTGAATTCTTATCCTCCACTTGTCTCTCTCCTTTACGATTCGTGTATCTATCATATTTTACAATATTTATAAATCGCTGTATATGACATTGACTGGGTTTGCTATATATTACTAGTATTTTCTGACTCATTTCTAATCATTAAAGGGTTGTTTAACAACTAATGATAAGGACATTTATTCCTCTCTAACAATTATGAATAAACGTTAATAAAATAAATGATTTACTAACATAGGGTTGGCCGCGTTTGATTCAACGATAGTACTTTCACTTCATTCAGTTCTAGAGAAATTGATCAAACTAGCTTGATCATATTTTTAGATTCACACTCAAAAAAGTAGATATAAAGAAATCGGACTTGTAAACATTTCTGTTCAAAAGTCCGATAGCTTATACAATAAAAAAGCGCGCACCCCATCATAAGTTTGTTGAGTTCACGCTTTAAATCTTTATTTAGTTGATGGGGTACTCTGAGCTAGACAATATTTGTATGTGGCAAACATTATCGTTGCACTCATTTGCTTTATATAAAAGTAGTTAGTGTATTTATATAAATTCTTATACTAATTCGATAATTACTGATTCAGCACCGTCACCGCGACGAGGGCCTTGTTTAAGGATACGAGTGTAACCACCTTGACGTTCTGTGTAACGCTCTGCGATTTCACCAAATAATTTTTGAAGTGCAGTTTGTGTAGTTTCATCTTCGTTTAAGATTTCAACATTACGTAAAGTTTTAGCTGCATTACGACGAGAAGCTAAATCTCCTTTTTTACCTAAAGTGATTAATTTCTCAACAACACTGCGAACTTCTTTTGCACGAGCTTCTGTAGTTTCAATACGTTCACTAATAATAAGTGATGTAGCTAAGTCACGTAACATAGCTTTACGTTGATCAGAAGTACGACCTAATTTTCTGTAACCCATGAGTTAACCTCCTTTATCAATCTTCTTTTCTTAATCCTAATCCTAAATCTTCTAATTTGTATTTAACTTCTTCTAAAGATTTACGACCTAAATTACGCACTTTCATCATGTCAGCTTCAGATTTGTCAGCTAACTCTTGAACAGAATTGATTCCTGCGCGTTTTAAGCAGTTATATGAACGTACAGATAAGTCTAATTCTTCAATAGACATTTCTAATACTTTTTCTTTTTGATCTTCTTCTTTTTCAATCATGATTTCAGCGTTTTGCGCTTCATCAGTAAGACCAACGAAGATATTCAAGTGTTCAGTCATTATTTTTGCTGCTAATGAAACTGATTCTTGTGGTGTGATTGAACCATTAGTCCAAACATCCAATGTTAATTTATCAAAATCACTGCTTTGACCTACACGTGTATTTTCAACAGTATAGTTCACACGTTCAACAGGTGAATACAATGAATCAACAGGGATTACACCAATTGGTAAATCACTAGTATTATTTTGTTCTGCTAATGCGTAACCTCTACCCTTGTTAGCAACTAGACGAATTTTTAAGTGACCACCTTTAGATACTGTTGCAATTTTAAGCTCTGGGTTTAAAATTTCAACATCACTGTCATGTGTAATGTCGCTTGCTGTTACTTCGCCTTCATCACGTACATCAATTTCTAAAGTTTTATCTTCTTCAGAGTAAATTTTCAATGCTAATTGTTTAATGTTCATAATAATTGTAGAAACATCTTCAACTACATTGTCTACTGCTGAGAATTCATGTAAAACTCCCTCAATTTCAATATACTTAACGGCTGCACCTGGTAATGAAGATAGTAGGATACGACGTAAGGAGTTTCCTAGTGTAGTACCGTAGCCACGTTCTAGTGGTTCAACAACGAACTTACCGAATTTAGCATCTTCACTAATTTCAATTGTCTCAATTCTAGGTTTTTCGATTTCTATCATTTAAATATCCTCCTTATATACGTCGACTTAATTTAAAATGTTTGCTCAGTGACCTGTAACAATACCATCATAAATTATACACGACGACGTTTTGGTGGACGACAACCGTTATGAGGTACTGGAGTAACGTCTCTGATCGCAGTTACTTCTAAACCTGCAGATTGTAATGCACGAATAGCTGATTCGCGACCTGGACCAGGTCCTTTAACTGTTACTTCAACTGTTTTTAAACCATGCTCCATAGCTGATTTAGATGCAGTTTCAGAAGCCATTTGTGCTGCAAATGGTGTTGATTTTTTAGATCCTTTGAATCCTAATGCACCAGCTGATGACCATGATAAAGCATTACCGAACTCATCAGTGATAGTTACAATAGTGTTGTTGAATGTTGAACGGATGTGTGCTACACCATTTTCAATATTCTTTTTCACTCTACGTTTACGAGATACTTGTTTACGTGCCATTTAAAATTTGCCTCCTTTACCTATTATTTTTTCTTGTTAGCTACCGTTTTAACTGGTCCTTTACGAGTACGCGCGTTGTTTTTCGTTTTTTGACCACGAACTGGTAAACCACGACGGTGACGGATACCACGGTATGATGAAATTTCCATTAAACGTTTGATATTTAAGTTAGTTTCACGACGTAAGTCACCTTCGACTTTATAACCGTCTACAACTTCACGGATGCGACCTAATTCGTCATCAGTTAAATCTTTCACACGAGTATCAGCTGATACGTTAGCTTCTTCAAGAATTTTTTGAGCAGTTGACGTACCGATACCGTATATATAAGTTAATGAGATAACTACGCGTTTTTCACGTGGAATATCTACTCCTGCAATACGTGCCATATTAATTTACACCTCTCTTTTATTAACCTTGTCTTTGTTTGTGTTTTGGATTTTCACAAATTACCATTACTTTACCTTTACGTTTAATGACTTTACATTTTTCGCAAATAGGTTTTACTGATGGTCTTACTTTCATTTTTATACCTCCCTATATTATGGAGTGACGATTATTTATAACGATAAGTAA
>OFLL01000071.1_pt1 | contig 61349 bp, 54 predicted proteins | sample 1540861 | NCBI WGS metagenome assembly OFLL01 (sample SAMEA4413039, study PRJEB24355) | metagenome | biome: human; feature: gut; material: faeces | place: United Kingdom | collected 2010 | reverse complement strand
ATAATAAAATCGCCTACTTTCTTAAATTAACAATATCTATTCTCATAGAATTTGTCCAATTAAGTGTAGACGATTCATTTAGTTTAGTAAATATGTTGGAAACTCATATAAGAAATATTATTTTAGAAGTATATATGTTAGAAATTGAATATAATAACAAGCCTTCGACACTGTTCTATTTAGATAAAGATTTGTATTTTGAGAAAGTTAATGATGAGTATAAATATTCTGCCAAAAAGCTAAAAGAGTTCAATAGGTTACAAAATGTTTTTTGGAGAGCTATAGAAAAAAAGAAAAGTAACGATAACGTTAAACATAATATTAGAAAATACAATATTATACCAGCTTGGGTTTTATTCCAAAATTTTAGTTTTGGAGATTTGTCTACTTTTTATAGAACTACATTACCAACTTATAGAAATAAAGTAAGTAAGCGAATTGAAAATTTAATAGAAAAAAATACTGGTATAAGCATAAAACTTCCAGAAAAGTTATTGTGTGCATGGTTGAATAGTATCAGGTTTTTGAGAAATAGAATAGCTCACACAGATATAATTTATGGAATTAATTTTACAAACACCTGTGCAAAACATCATAGTGATGAGGAAATGTATGTAAATATAGAAAAGTATAAATATCAGCAAAGGTTAGTTACATTTTTATTAGCTATGAAGAAAATATTTATGAGTATGCCAGAAAATAATATTATTGAATGGAATGAGACTCTAACTAAGATAGAGAATAAATGTTCAGAACATAACTTTATTAAACTTTCTAGGTTAGGAGTTATTGAAAATAACCTTTCTTACTTTAAAATAACTAAATAAAAAATAGCGCACACTAATAACTAAGTGATTGTCTTTTTACGCTGAATAATGCCCTGTGTTGTAGTTAGAAAGATTTTTAAATAACACTATATTTATAAAAATGTTGAATTATAATATGGTCGGTTTATTTTATAGGAGTAATAAAAAGCATTTATCTTTTATCCGCCACAAATAATGAGTAAATGTACCTTGCTTTCAATGTTGATATTTTACAACCTTGTAGAGTTGATTTGATATATCATCTCATACGTTGTAGGCAATGAATACGTAAATTATGCAGTGACATGAACTGTTGAGAAGTATAGAGCATTAAAAATCTTGATATATCAATAGTTATAAACTGGTACAAATTAACGAAAAGTACTCTTGTCATCGAGTGGGAATAATTATATATAGCAAATGATAGGCTAGAAGTACCGTTATTACGCGGTTTCTAGCCTTTTTTGGTGCGATTGGTATGGGCAACATCATGTGATGAAATGATGGGAGTTATATCTGTAGAAATTGGCGTACCAATTTCTTTATGTTGGGGCTCCGCAGTCAACTACTACCAATATAAGATTGTAGAGCCTACGATTTGGATTTTATGTCCTGGGATCGGTTTCCTATTCTTATTAAATAGTATTTAAAAATCTATACTATCTATATTGAAATTTTTATTTATGGTTATGCCATAACTACTTTGTATTTCCGGTACTAAACTTTGCAATATTGGGTAATAGTTATTAGCGAAACCAATAATAATGGAATTAATCACATTGATACTAAGTTCTTTATCTTCAGGTAATGCATTTTCTATTATTTTGATTAAGTCTATATATTTTATTTCATCAGAATTTTTATGTGCTAAATACTTCATAAAATCAGTTTGCACTTTTTCGAAAACACTATATCTTAAGTCCATTTGTACAAATATTAAGCTGACAGTTTTAGTTTCGAATTGACTTTGACCCAAAACTGAAGCAAGTTCTTCTATTGATTGATATAGCAATCTGATATCGCCGTTATCTTCAAGCATATGAAACACTCCTTTATCATTTTAGAATAACCATGCAATGGCTTCTTTGACTACAGTTGAGATTATTCCAGCATCACCTTTACTTAGACCGGCATTTATTGCGCCTCGTTTAACTGCATCACCGACAGCGTTAGCTGGTACTTCTGACCATTTTAGCAATGGTTTCAATTCTTTTACAATACCTGAATACCCTTTATCAAAAATAGTTGCAGCTTTTTTGCCGCCAACTTGTTGTATGACATTTTTTGCTTTGCCCCTATTATTAATAATTAGCTTTATAGCAGTTTTAACTACTTTTGTTCCGCCAATTCGTTGTTGTGCTTCTGGATTCATTGGCAAGTTTGGATTGCGATTAATTTTCACACCATTTATATTTTCATAACTTTGGTGAGCAGTTTTTGTATTGTTTGTCTGTATTTCATTTGCGTTAGTTAAAGGTGAAACAGACGTTAATAAAACGGCAGTCAAGACTAGTGAACCAATAGTTTTTGTGATTTTCATTATACATTTATCTCCTTTAATAGTGAATTTGCAAAACCAAATGTTTGAAATATAAGTAAATAATCATTAAAAAACAAAGTGAGTGAAAGGTCCTAATTCGTATAACTAGCATTTAATAATTTAATTAATCGTTTGCACCAAAATAGAAAATGCCACTTAACACAATTATTAAAAGTAATGTAACTATGAAAGAAGTCCAAGCTAATACAAGTGAACATATTAAAAGTACTAATGAAGTGACTGTTTGTAAGAACCCAAAAAGTAAAGATTCCATTATATAAGCAAAATAAATAGTTAGTGAAAAAATTGCTACAGCAAATAACATTAGCCCTATGATTTTCAAAATTCCAGTTGTGTAGCCAGTAACTAATAAATTTTTCACATGAACTTGATTACCATATTGTCATCCCGTTCATAAAATAGTTTAGAAGAGATTGCTATTAAATTTAATTGTTTTGCATAAGTGTCAGAATATTATTCTTAACTGTTAAGAGTCGTTAATTTATTTAAATCCATTAAGGTTGTTAGAGATTATTATGCGGTGAGAAACGCGACTGTTACAGTGGAAGATGAATTTGTATAACTAGATATGTTAATCGTAAATGTGGCGTCGTGAAACACGACTTCAAACATCGAGGACCAATCTATCTTTGAGATTGGTTGAAGATTGAAACATATGTAAGAAAATGACATAGTTTATGGAAAGGTCGATAAGTAATTGAAAAATCAATCTAGATTGAAATCATGCATATCGTTTAATAAAATTTTTCGGAGAAATAAAAACTTACTAAAAATGAAAAGGTTTATTTGATTTATTTACTTGTATATTGTAAAAGGTTACAATGAGTCTATAGATTATGTAGAGAACTCTATTATGCTTTTTGAGTATATGTGGGGTTCTTTCTTTATATATAAAAGGAGTTCGGAGTGGCAACACTAAAAGATGTAAAGACTGGTAAAAAGGAAATTTTGCCATCAACTGCAAAAGATAAAAATGGTAAAAAAGTTACGTTAATTTATTTTGAAAAAGACGATAAATTAGGTTTTTATGTGCAGAAAACACAAAAAGAACGTGGAGTAGGGAAATGCGTTTCTGGTATAGCGGGTGGCGCAGTGACAGGAGGCACTACTTTAGGTCTTGCAGGTGCAGGAGTAGGAACAGTTACTATTCCAGTAATTGGGACAGTTAGTGGAGGCGTAGTTGGAGCTGTTGGTGGTGCTGTCGGCGGTGGTCTAACCGGTGGAGCCACATTCTGCTAATAGTGTAGGAGTGATACCATGAAAAAATTTTTTAATATATGGGTATGTTCGTTCTTATTTTTTAGTAATAATATCATGGGTGATAATTAGTATAAAATTTGGTAATATCAGCACGACGCAAATATTAATTTCAAATCTGTTTATATTTATCGCTTATATACTATATTTAGTTAAGTTCATTCGTTTCAAAAAAAGATGAAAATACGTTTTTTGCCCAAAACCTAATTGTGATAGCATATGAAAAGTGAGTAGTGTCCTTTTTTTAATCTAATTTACTTATGAAGCGAAAATAACGTGCAAGTAACGTGCAAGTAAAAAAACGACCTAAATCCCTTTAAAAACAAGGATTAGGTCGTATTTATTTGGTAATGAATTTGTCTAGCGAAAATAACGTGCAAGTAACGTGCAAATAAAAAAGCATGCGTAATATGGTATATATTTTATATGTCTAGGTAAAGTTTACGAACCTACAGATTTGAAATATTCTTCAGCAACTCCGTCTTTTATAATTCTTGAAATAACCGAGGTTTTTATTTTTACGTTGTTTTGAATTGTCTAAAATAGTCATACATAATCTGTTTAAACCCTTACTTAAGCTTGTAAAATGCGGAAATAAGTTTTCCTTTTTTAGTTATTTTTTCTTGGTATATTTTAAATCCACAATTATTGCAATAAAATTCTTTCAAATTCTTATTATCATACCAATCAACACAAATATGTCTTAGTGCAGTACGATCATAAATTTCAGAAGCAATAGATAAGGCATAGTCCATTACAATTTCTCCTGGTATATGCTTTTTGTGTTTATCGCTCCTATCTAATTTAGTTATTAATAATGCTTGAAATTCTCCATTCTTTTTAGCATCAGACGAGATTTTTCTTTTCGTTTTTCCACTAACGTCTTTTTCAAGCTTTATATTTATAATTTTTAAGCAGAAGTATCCCATTATTTCAAGGTCTGATTTATCTATAATTAAATACGTACGGAAGGAATTTTGATCGTTCATTGTTATTGCTTTATGTTTTAGGGAATGTGCTATTGAAGGGTTTAAAGATGTTTGAAATGTCTTGGTTTCTTGACTTATATAGTTATGAAAGAGGGCGTTGTCCTTTATAGCATTTCTGAGATTAGAAATGCTATAAATAAAGTTATTAAGATTTTTTGTTTTCATGTAATTTAAGAAATGGATTTGTTTTTAGTGGGTTATTTTTAATTCTGTTCTTAAATGGTTTGAATTTTGCGGTTGCAAATATGATAGCAGCTTCTTTTGACAAAGTAATAGAACCTTTTTCTTCTGGTACCATGATATTCACTCCTTGTACAATTGGATTTAAAGTTTATAAAATAATTTTACTATGTATAATAATTTGTGTAAATAGTTTCTTATTGTTACCGAATAATTTGTTTGGAAGCGTTATGTAATGCCAATCAACACCAAAGTCCTCATGTCCTCATTCCTTTTGCGACTACATATATTGTTAATAATATTGAAATTATAAACTGATAGTGATAATTTTGTTAACTGACCCATGAAAGTAGGAACCCCACCATACGGGAATTTCGAAATCATGGTTTTTTTGTTTTAAAGTATTGATGCAATAGATAAAGTAGCCATTCTAATATATGGAGTATTTATCAGCTAAAAATTAAAACAGATATGAATTTTCTTCATTAAATCATTTTTCCATATAGAAACAGAGGCAACGCTACTGTCACCTCTGCTTGAAATAATTAGGTTGAAATACTCTGGGTCTAAAGTCCACACCTAAATCACCCAAATCGCTCAAACTCTCAACCCCAGACTAAATCTCCAAACCCCAAAACACCAATACTTACCAAAGCATTGAAATGAGTGCCAATACTGGCAACGTACCTTGTTTGAAAAAGATACTAATATTGCTTGAAAGGCCACCATAAATAGCAACGCCAATGATATACACTAAAATAGCTGCGCATATTTCTTTTGGATTACTGCTGATAAACAAACCGTATATTAGCAAAACTCCGATTAAACCATTATATACGCCTTGATTCTTCAAAAGTACGTTAATATTTTTGTCTTTCAATTTATCGACGCTTATATTAAATGTCTCGCTAGTCTTTTTGGAAGTTGTAGCAATCGTTTCAAGGTACATAATATAGAAAAATTCTAATGCCACAAATATGATTAAAATTATCGAGATGATATTCACTGTAACGCTCCTTTAGTATTAAATATTTTCTTGTAAAAATGATTGTAGTGTCTGTGGTTGATCATTGACTAATTGTTGGAAATCATTGGATTCTTGGTCTAATAGTCCTCTTGCTCCTGCGTCGTACATTGATGCCAATAATGCACCAAAGCCTTTAGGTTCATCGTACATTTTTGCAAATGTCTCTAATGAAACGGGTTCATATTTAATTTCTGTGCCTGATGCCTCAGATAAAATAGCAGCAAGTTCTTTCATATCATAACTGTAGCCTGATAATAAATAACATTTGCCCCAAGTATCTGGATTTTTAATAATAGCAATGACGCCTCTAGCAATATCATTTCTAGTAATATAATTAATACGACCATCACCAGCTGGATAAATCAGTTTATGCATATTCATCAATTCTGGTAAATATGGTTTAAGTGGATCCATGTACATTGCCATTCTTACATAGGTATAGTCAATGCCACTTGTTGCCAATAGACGTGCTGCATAACCAAAATAAGGACTCATATGGAATGGATTATTATGCTGATCTGCGTAATAACCTATGAAAATGATATGAGCAACGCCACATTGCTTTGCAGCATATACTAAATTTTCCACTTCAGGAATACGTTTGAATGATGGATGGATAATACTTGGAATAAACACAACGGTATCCATTCCTTTAAATGCTTCTACCATGCTTTCTTGATTAAAATAATCTAATTGTCGAACAGAAACTTTTCCACGCCAATCTTCTGGAACTTTCTCAACATTTCTAACACCAATGTGAAAATGATCTATGTGATTTGCAATGGCTTGATTTGTAATATGTGTGCCTAAATGACCTGTAGCACCTGTTAACATAATATTCATTCACTTCATCTCCTAATCTTTATATACATAACATAATACTTATTCGATGGTTTTCAAAACATTTGATTTTATAAAAAATTGTAATCTGTATTTATTGTCGTCGTGTATAGTAAATACGTATATGTTATTAATGTTGAAAATACCGTAATGACGCGTTTTAGTTGATGTGTGTCACCATGATCTTTGAAATTTTTGACATGGTACTGCGACGATATGGTGTCATTTTTGTGTCTAAAAGTTTTACAGTTTTTAAAATTAAAATGGTATAAAGTGTGAATTGTATAAAAAAGAGTCTCGACGGATAAGAATTGATTAATAACAGTTAGCATTTTATTAATTACCTTAACAATGATTCAAGTTTAGTTAAATGAGGTTTAATTTGAAAGGGGATAGCGCCTCAATATAATGTAGGTAGATTGTTCATATTACGTAATTGAAAAATCAAATTTAAATAGATTGGGGCTAAAAATTATGAAATTTAAAGCGATAGCAAAAGCAAGTTTAGCATTGGGAATGTTAGCAACAGGTGTAATTACATCGAATGTACAATCAGTACAAGCGAAAGCAGAAGTTAAACAACAAAGTGAGGCTGATTTAAAACTTTATTATAGTGGACCAAGTTTTGAATATAAAAAAGTAACTGGATATGGATTTGTTGAAGGTAAAGATAGATTCATTGATTTTATATACAATGGACAATATAATAAAATATCTTTAGTTGGTTCTGATAAAGATAAATATAATGAAGAAGTTAATCCAGATATAGATGTGTTTGTCGTTAGAGAAGGAAACGGTAGACAAGCTGATAATCATTCGATTGGTGGCGTAACAAAAACTAATCGAGGAGTGTATTATGACTATATACACACACCAATCCTTGAAATCAAGAAAGGTAAAGAAGAACCACAAAGTAGTCTATACCAAATTTATAAAGAAGACATTTCGCTAAAAGAACTTGATTATAGATTAAGAGAACGTGCAATCAAACATCACGGCTTGTATTCAAAAGGTCTTAAACAAGGTCAAATTACAATTACAATGAATGATGGCACAACACATACAATCGATTTAAGTCAAAAACTTGAAAAAGAGCGTATGGGTCAGTCAGTAGACGGCAAACAAATACAAAAAATTCTAGTAGAAATGAAATAATACTTTCTAACAACAAAGCACTACGCTGAATAGCACTTGTTTTGGAATATATGGAAGTTAAGCGACGTACTGTTGCTTAGCTTCTTTTTTTGAGGGTCAAAGTTACAAAACTCACACAAACAGTCGCACCACGCATTATCTTTTACTTAACTAGCTTAATCATATTTTATGAATAGTTAAAAAAGGGTTAATGTGAATATCAGAATACAGCTCCTATAATATGGTTGTATGATTCAATTTACGTAATAAAACAATCTAATCTAATATATTGGAGCATACAACTATGAAAATGAAATCAATTGCAAAAGTAAGTTTAGTCTTGGGTATTTTAGCTACAGGTGTAAATACTGTAACGGAACAACCGGTGCATGCCGAAAATAAACCTATTCAAGTAAGCCAAAATAGTAAAAATTTAAAAGCGTACTATACTCAACCGAGTGTTGAATATAAAAATGTGACAGGTTATATCAGTAGTATTCAACCTAAAGCAGGTACTAAATTTATGAATATTATAGAAGGTAATACAGTTAATAATCTAGCTTTAGTTGGCAAAGATAAGCAACACTATCATACGGGTGTACATCGTAACCTTGATATTTTTTATGTTAATGAGGATAAGAGATTTGAAGGTTCAAAGTACTCTATTGGTGGTATCACAGAAGCAAGCGATAAAGCTGTTGACCAAATAGCAGAAGCAAGAGTTATTAAAGAAGATCATACTGGTGAATATGATTATGACTTTTTCCCATTTAAAATAGATAAAGAAGCAATGACATTGAAAGAGGTCGATTTTAAAATAAGAAAACATCTTATCGATCATTATGGTCTTTACGGTGAAATGAGTTCAGGAACAGTTACTGTTAAAATGAAATACTATGGCAAGTATACATTTGAATTAGATAAAAAGTTACAAGAAGACCGAATGGCCGATATCATTAAAGTCACAGATATTGACAGAATTGAAGTTATAGTTAAAAAAGCATAATGCTTAGACTGGTCGTCGTAATGAATTGAAATTGCAATAGAGAGGTTAAGTGATGATAAAACGTTACTTAACTTCTTTTTTATGTCTTAAAATCATTTCAATGATACGTAGTAACACCACATAAACCTCGAAAGTACTCATTATTTTTTGCTTAAATGACTTAATAATACTTCAACAATTGTTAAACGAGGGTTAATGTGAATAGACCAATATGTCCTCTATAATGAAGTTGTATGATTCTAATTACGTAAAGAACAATCGAATATAATTACGATTGGAGCATACAACTATGAAAATAAGAACAATTGCGAAAGCGAGTTTAGCGTTAGGGCTTGTAACAACAGGTGCAAGTATAGTAACAACGCAATCGGCCAATGCAGAAGTAGCATCAGCACTTAAAGCAGGACAGTTAGCAAAGATAAACGTATCATCAAGTGCAGTCACAACGACAACGCAAGCAGTGAACGCAGAACAAAATCGTACGGCTAATACTGAACAGGCATCAAAGTCTAATACAGAAAAAGTATCAACATCGCCTTCAATTAAAACAGAACAGACGCCAAAATCTAACACACAAAAGGCAACTCAACCAACACCAAGCGGAACAACTCAGCCTTTACCAAATGCACAACCGCAATCACCACAATCAACACCAAACGCATCAACATCGCCTTCATCTAGTGTAGAAACACAACAACCGCAATCGCCTACCACAAAACAAGCACAAAAGGAAATAAACCCTAAATATAAGGATTTAAGAACATATTATACGAAACCGAGTTTAGAATTCGAAAAGCAATTTGGTTTTATGCTGAAACCATGGACGACAGTTAGGTTTATGAATGTTATACCAGATTGGTTCATTTATAAAATAGCTTTAGTTGGAAAAGACGATAAGAAATATAAAGATGGGCCATACGATAATATTGATGTATTTATCGTTTTAGAGGACAATAAATATCAATTAAAAAAATATTCTGTCGGGGGTATCACGAAGACGAATAGTAAAAAAGTTGATCATAAAGCAAGAATCAGTATTACTAAAGAAGATGAGAAAGGCAAAATCTCACGCGATGATTCAGAATACAAGATTACTAAAGAAGAGATTTCCTTGAAAGAGCTTGATTTTAAATTGAGAAAGCAACTCATTGAACAACATAATCTGTACGGTAATATTGGTTCAGGAACAATTGTTATTAAAACGAAAAATGGTGGGAAGTACACGTTTGAATTACACAAAAAATTACAAGAACATCGCATGGCAGATGTCATAGATGGCACTAGTATCGACAGAATTGAAGTGAATCTAAAATCATCGTGATGGATACTGCATAGAACCTATGAACGATGTGCCGAGAAGTTGAGTGACAACTATTTACATGTTGCTCAGCTTCTTTCGTGTTGCGCAGTGATATAAGAAGACGAATATTTGATGTTGACCACACATAACATACTTATGTCCTAAATGTGTCTAAAAATCCCAATCTATCAAGCGTTGAAGTACAACAAAAGTCATTTTTATTTAACGAACATTATGGATTCCTTAATTTAATTAACGATGATTCAAATTTAGTTAAACAAGGTTTAATGTGAATAGAGTCATACGCCAACTATAATAAAGCTGTGTGATTCAATAAACGTAATCGAACAAGTCTAATAATTACGATTGGAGCATACAACTATGAAAATAAGAACAATTGTGAAAGCCAGTTTAGCTCTAAGTATTTTAGCAACTGGGGTTATAACATCAACGGCTCAAACTGTAAATGCGAGTGAACATGAAGCAAAATATGAAAATGTGACAAAAGATATCTTTGACTTAAGAGACTACTATAGTGGTGAAAGTAAAGCGCTTAAAAATGTTATCGGTTATCACTATAGTAAAGGCGGTAGACACTACCTTGTCATTGATAAAAATAGAAAGTTCACAAGAGTACAGATATTTGGTAAAGATATTGAAAGATTTAAAGCACGCAAAAATCCGGGATTAGACATATTTGTTGTTAAAGAAGCGGAAAACCGTAATGGTACAGTTTATTCGTATGGTGGTGTTACTAAGAAAAATCAAGGCGCCTATTATGATTATATAAACGCACCAAGATTCCAAATCAAGAGAGATGAAGGTGACGGTATTGCTACGTACGGTAGAGTACACTACATTTATAAAGAAGAAGTATCACTTAAAGAATTGGATTTTAAATTGAGACAGTATTTAATTCAAAATTTTGATCTGTATAAAAAGTTTCCTAAAGACAGCAAGATAAAAGTGATAATGAAAGATGGCGGCTATTATACGTTTGAACTCAATAAAAAGTTACAAACAAACCGCATGAGTGACGTCATTGACGGTAGAAATATTGAGAAAATAGAAGCCAATATTAGATAATTCAATAAAACATGGATAATAGTAAAATATGGATAGTATAGAGGAGTTAGGCAGCATAGGTTGCTTAGCTTCTTTTTTGTGTCGTTATGATCGGAAATGAAGCGGGTTGATGAAAGATAATAACGACAATAAAACTTGTAAAAATAGTTGATACCTATAGTCGCACGGTGTCGCATTAGTGACGTGAAACAATGTGGAAAACATAATTAAATTGAAGGAAAGTGTTAATGGTGAAAAAAATTAGCATAGTGTTATAAAAAATGATTAATACTGTTAGGAATCCATTAATTAGCTTAACGTTGGTTCATGAATAGTTAAAAAGTGGTTAATTCATAGCGCAATATCCGGCTTATATAATGATAGTAGATTGTTCGTATTACGTAATTGAATTAATCATATAAGCATATATTAAGTTAAATTTTAAAAATAGATTGGGAGAATAATACTATGAAATTAAAAACGTTAGCTAAAGCAACATTAGCATTAGGTTTATTAACTACTGGTGTCATTACATCAGAAGGTCAAGCAGTAAAAGCGGCAGAAAAGCAAGAGAGAGTACAACATTTACATGATATTAGAGATTTACATCGATACTACTCAGCACCAAGTTTTGAATATAGTAATATTAGCGGTAAGGTTGAAAACTACAATGGTTCTAACGTTGTACGCTTTAACCAAAAAGATCAAAATCACCAATTATTCTTATTAGGAAAAGATAAAGAAGAATATAAAGAAGGTCTTCAAGGTCAAAATGTCTTTGTAGTACAAGAATTAATTGATCCAAACGGCAGACTATCTACTGTTGGTGGTGTAACGAAGAACAATAACAAAACTTCTGAAACTAAAACACAATTAGTTGTTAATAAAGTTGATGGCGGAGATTTACATGCATCAATTGACTCATTTTTAATCCAAAAAGAAGAAATCTCATTAAAAGAACTTGATTTCAAAATTAGACAACAATTAGTTAATAATTACGGATTATATAAAGGTACATCTAAATACGGTAAAATCATTATCAATTTGAAAGACGAAAATAAAGTAGAAATTGATTTAAGTGATAAATTGCAATTCGAGCGCATGGGCGATGTGTTGAATAGTAAAGACATTAGAGGTATAGCAGTAACTATTAACCAAATTTAAAGTAAGCAATCAATGACTTTAAAGTAATAAATTTTGAAGCAGCTTAACGATGAAACGTTGAATAAATACGCATATCCTACAAGAGGAGCGTGTTTAAAGTAACGCCGTCGTTCGGCTGTTTTTTATATTTAATAACGCAGGTCACGAGTATACTAAAAAAACCAAATTAGACGTGAAAGCTATGTGCTTTGAATATTACTTAGATGTTCATTAACAATGATTCAAAGTTATTTAAACGCACGTTAATGTCAGTTTGTTTCGATGCACTTTATAATAAAGGCAGATGTTTCAAATTACGTAATCATAACAATCCAATACATTAAGATTGGAGTAAATAAATATGAAATTGACAGCATTAGCAAAAGCAACATTAGCATTAGGAATATTAACTACAGGTGTGTTTACAGCAGAAAGTAAAGCCGTTCACGCGAAAGTAGAACTTGATGAGACACAACGCAAATACTATATCTATATGTTAAAAGATTACTATTCTGAAGAAAGCTATGAACCAACAAACATTAGTGTTAAAAGTGAAGATTATTATGGTTCTAACGTTTTAAACTTTAACCATCGAAATAAAAACTTCAAAGTATTTCTACTTGGTGATGATAAAAATAAATATAAAGAAAAAACGCATGGTCTTGATGTCTTTGCAGTACCTGAATTAATAGATACTAAAGGTGGCATATATAGCGTTGGCGGTATAACAAAGAAAAATGTGAGACCCGTGTTTGGCTTTGTAAGTCATCCAGGTTTACTAGTTAAAAAAATCGATCCTAAACATGGCTTTTCGGTAAATGAGTTGTTCTTTATTCAAAAGGAAGAAGTATCGTTGAAAGAACTTGATTTTAAAATAAGAAAAATGTTAGTCGAAAAATATAGATTGTATAAAGGCGCGTCAGATAAAGGTAGAATCGTTATTAATATGAAAGACGAAAAGAAATATGTAATTGATTTAAGTGAAAAATTAAGTTTTGATCGTATGTTTGATGTAATGGATAGTAAGCAAATTAAAAATATTGAAGTGAATTTGAATTAATTAAGCATAATAGCATAATAGATTAAGAAGCGACTTAACAACAAAATGTGAATTGACATGCATGTCCTTAAATAAGGAACTGTGTTAAATACATTAATGTTGTTAAGTTGTTTTTTGCATTTCAAAGTGCAGAACAGAGTATCAACATTTGTTGTAGTAAACAATGATCCAGAAAAACAACCACATGTAAAGAGTGAAAGTTAATTAATCTGGCCATTAAAATATATTTGTTTTTCATTAATAATAATTCACGTATATTTAAATTGAGGTTAATTATCGCATTAAACGATGGACGTTATAATTAGAGTGTATGATTCAAATTACGTAATAAAACAATCCAATACATTAAGATTGGAGTAAATAAATATGAAATTGACAGCATTAGCAAAAGCAACATTAGCATTAGGGATTTTAACAACAGGAACTTTAACAACAGAGGCTTATTCAGGTCATGCTAAACAAAATCAAAAGTCAGTAAACAAACATGATAAAGAAGCATTACACCGATACTACAGTGGAAACTTTAAGGAAATGAAAAACATTAATGCTTTGAGACATGGTAAAAATAACTTACGTTTTAAATATAGAGGTATGAAGACTCAAGTATTATTGCCTGGAGATGAGTACCGTAAATATCAACAGCGAAGACATACAGGCTTAGATGTGTTTTTTGTTCAAGAAAAAAGAGACAAGCACGACATATCATATACTGTTGGTGGCGTAACAAAGTCGAATAAAACACCTGGGTTTGTTAGTGCACCATTATTAAATGTTACAAAAGAAAATGGTGAAGATGCTTTTGTGAAAGGTTACCCTTATGATATTAAAAAAGAAGAAATATCACTAAAAGAATTAGATTTTAAGTTAAGAAAACATCTAATTGAAAAATATGGTCTTTATAAAACAAAATCAAAAGATGGCAAGATTAAAATTAACTTGAAAGATGGCAGCTTTTATAACCTTGATTTAAGATCTAAATTAAAATTCAAACATATGGGGGAAGTCATAGATAGTAAACAAATTAAAGATATTGAAGTGAATTTGAAGTAAATAATTACGAATAAGAAAAATTAATTGAAGTGGCTTAACGATGAAATGTAAATTGGTGTGCACACCTTACCAAAGGGATGCATTAATCGATATCGTCGTTAAGTCGTTTTTTTCGTTTTATGGATTCTACCCCAATTTCCATAAAGATAAAATTTCCACCACCAACATCAAAATTCTCAACATCGTAACATCACCAAATGTTATAATAAATCTATTACACAAAGAGATAAATTACTTATTCAAAGGCGGAGGAATCACATGTCTATTACTGAAAAACAACGTCAGCAACAAGCTGAATTACATAAAAAATTATGGTCGATTGCGAATGATTTAAGAGGGAATATGGATGCGAGTGAATTCCGTAATTACATTTTAGGCTTGATTTTCTATCGCTTCTTATCTGAAAAAGCAGAACAAGAATATGCAGATGCCTTGTCAGGTGAAGACATCACGTATCAAGAAGCATGGGCAGACGAAGAATACCGTGAAGACTTAAAAGCAGAATTAATTGACCAAGTCGGTTACTTCATTGAGCCACAAGATTTATTCAGTGCGATGATTCGTGAAATTGAAACGCAAGATTTCGATATCGAACATTTGGCGACGGCAATTCGTAAAGTTGAAACATCAACACTAGGTGAAGAAAGTGAAAATGACTTTATCGGACTGTTCAGCGATATGGATTTGAGTTCAACGCGTTTAGGTAACAATGTCAAAGAACGTACTGCGTTAATCTCTAAAGTCATGGTTAACCTTGACGATTTACCATTCGTTCACAGTGACATGGAAATTGATATGTTAGGTGATGCATACGAATTTCTTATCGGGCGCTTTGCGGCGACAGCGGGTAAAAAAGCAGGCGAGTTCTATACACCACAACAAGTATCTAAGATACTGGCGAAGATTGTCACAGACGGTAAAGATAAATTACGTCACGTGTATGACCCAACATGTGGTTCAGGTTCACTGTTGTTACGTGTTGGTAAAGAAACACAAGTGTATCGTTATTTCGGTCAAGAACGTAACAATACCACATACAACTTAGCGCGTATGAATATGTTATTACATGATGTGCGTTATGAAAATTTCGATATCCGTAATGATGATACGTTGGAAAACCCAGCCTTTTTAGGCCATACATTTGATGCGGTTATTGCGAATCCACCGTATAGTGCGAAATGGACAGCAGATTCAAAATTTGAAAATGACGAACGATTTAGTGGTTACGGCAAGCTTGCGCCAAAATCCAAAGCAGACTTTGCCTTTATTCAACACATGGTACATTACCTAGACGATGAAGGTACCATGGCAGTTGTGCTACCACATGGCGTCTTATTCCGTGGGGCTGCAGAAGGTGTGATTCGTCGTTATTTAATAGAAGAAAAGAACTACCTAGAAGCCGTGATTGGCTTACCAGCCAATATTTTCTATGGGACAAGTATTCCAACATGTATTTTAGTATTTAAAAAATGTCGCCAACAAGACGACAACGTATTATTTATCGATGCATCCAATGATTTTGAAAAAGGAAAAAATCAAAACCATTTAAGCGATGCCCAAGTCGATCGTATTATAGCCACATATAAGCGTAAAGAAACGATTGATAAATATAGCTACAGCGCGACATTACAAGAGATTGCCGATAACGATTACAACCTAAATATACCGAGATATGTCGACACATTCGAAGAAGAAGAGCCAATTGATTTAGATCAAGTCCAACAAGATTTGAAAAATATTGACAAAGAAATCGCAGAAATCGAACAAGAAATCAATGCATACCTGAAAGAACTTGGGGTGTTGAAAGATGAGTAATACACAAAAGAAAAATGTGCCAGAGTTGAGATTCCCAGGGTTTGAAGGCGAATGGGAAGAGAAGAAGTTAGGGGATCTTACAGATAGAGTAATTAGGAAAAATAAAAACTTAGAATCGAAAAAGCCTTTAACAATATCCGGACAGTTAGGTTTAATTGATCAAACAGAATACTTTAGTAAATCAGTTTCGTCGAAAAATCTAGAAAATTATACACTAATAAAGAATGGAGAATTCGCGTATAACAAAAGTTATTCTAATGGATACCCATTAGGGGCTATTAAAAGATTAACTAGATATGATAGTGGTGTATTGTCCTCTTTGTATATTTGTTTTTCTATTAAAAGTGAAATGTCTAAAGACTTCATGGAAGCATATTTTGATTCGACACACTGGTATAGAGAAGTTTCTGGAATTGCAGTTGAGGGTGCAAGAAATCACGGATTATTAAATGTTTCTGTGAATGATTTTTTTACTATTCTAATTAAATATCCAAGTTTAGAAGAACAGCAAAAAATAGGCAAGTTCTTCAGCAAACTCGACCGACAAATTGAATTAGAAGAACAAAAGCTTGAATTACTTCAACAACAGAAAAAAGGCTATATGCAGAAAATCTTCTCACAGGAATTGCGATTTAAGAATGAGAATGGTAATGATTATCCTGATTGGGAAAGAATTAAATTTTTTGATGTAATTGATAAAGTAATAGATTTTAGAGGGAGAACACCAAAAAAATTAAATATGGAATGGTCTGACGAAGGGTATTTAGCATTATCAGCAGTCAATGTAAAAAAAGGCTATATTGATTTTAATGTAGAGGCGAAATATGGAAATCTAGATTTATATACTAGATGGATGAGAGGAAATGAATTATATAAGGGGCAAGTATTATTTACAACTGAAGCGCCAATGGGCAATGTAGCACAGGTTCCGGATAATAAAGGATATATATTAAGTCAAAGAACTATCGCGTTTAATTCAAATGAAAAAATCACTGATAACTTTTTAGCATCATTGTTGAGCTCTGAAAATGTTTATAATGATTTATTAAAATTGTGTAGTGGTGCTACAGCAAAAGGTGTGAGTCAAAAAAATTTAAATCGACTATACGTTACTATTCCACATTCCATATCAGAGCAAGAAGAGATTGCTGAATTCTTTAGAAAAATTAATCAATTGGTTGAGTTGCAAAAATATAAAATTGAACATACTAAAAGTCAAAAACAAGTGTTTTTACAAAAGATGTTTATTTAAGCATTTGAGCACATCTATCAATTAAGTATTAATAAAATAATCTTAAATTGGCCGATTTTCCTTATGTAACTTTTAGTAACTAAAAATACCCGATTCGCTATGATAAAAAAGCGAACATTAAATTTAGACACTGTGAAAGCGCAGTGTCTTTTTTGTGTCGAAATTGTGTACAGAATAAGTGGTTAAATAAAGATTAAGTTGAGATAAAGTGTTATTCGTAAATAAAAGAGAGTAGATCGATAGGAATTGAATGATATTAGTTAACTATTTATTAAATTACTTAATAATGATTAATTTTTAGTTAAAGTAAGTTTAATGTGAAGCACGACCATTGCTCATTATAATGAATGAGGATTGTTCGTATTGCGTAATAGAATAAATCAAATAGACTAAAAATTGGGAGCATAGAATTATGAAATTAAAAAATATTGCTAAAGCAAGTTTAGCATTAGGGATTTTAACAACAGGGATGATTACAACTACTGCTCAGCCAGTAAAAGCAAGTACATTAGAGGTTAGATCACAAGCGACTCAAGATTTAAAAGATTATTATAAAGGACAAAGTTTTGATCTGAAAAATATAGGAGGATATAAGGAAGGCAACAAGGTTACTTTCATATATCACAATCAACAAATTGATGTGACACTAACAGGTAATGAAAAGTTAGAATTTAATGACGATGGAGAAATATCTAATGTTGATGTATTTGTGGTCAGAGAAAATTCTGATAGATCAGGTATCACAAGTTCTAATGGAGGAATAACAACTTCAAATAAACAAGATATCATAGATAATGTCAAAAGTGTGAACATGCAAATAACTAAAAAAACTAGTAGTAATACTGAAACTGTAACTTCATCTTATTACAGTATAAGTAAAGAGAATATCTCATTAAAAGAACTTGATTTCAAATTAAGAAAACACTTAATCGACAAAAACGGTCTTTATAAAACAGAACCTAAAAACAGCAAAATTAGAGTTACCATGGAAGATGGTGGGTTTTACACATTTGAATTGAATAAAAAGTTACAAACAAACCGCATGGGTGATGTAATTGATGGTACTAAAATAAAAGAAATTAATGTTGAATTAAACTAATAATATTCGAGGGAGTAAATCATGAGGGAAAATTTTAAATTACGTAAAATGAAAGTCGGTTTAGTATCAGTTGCAATTACTATGTTATATATCATGACAAACGGACAAGCAGAAGCATCAGAAACTAATCAAAAGCCAAGTACAAATCAAGAATCAACAGCTGTTACACATACTGAACAAAATTCAAAAGAAACAAAAACGGCAGAGTCTTCTAAGAACTTTGTTAATTTAGACCCTATCAAACCAGGAGATCAAAAGGTAACAGGGACTACTATGCCGAATCATATTATATTACTTAACATAGATGGAAAAAGTGTTGATTCAGTAGATGGAGAGGACAGTTCATTTATAACTTCAAAAGAAGATGGGAAGTTTGAGTATCCTCTAAATAATCGTAAAATAGTTCACAACCAAGAAATTGAAGTATCATCTTCATCTTTAGATGATTTAGGTGAAGATGATGAAGAGGTAGAAGAAGATTCCACTGAAAAATCTGAAGCTGAAGAAGAAAGTACAGGTGCTAAAGTTACTTACACAACACCGCGATATGAAAAAGCGTATGAAGTACCGGAAAAACGATTAGAAGAAAAAGATGGACATCACCAAGTTTTCATCGAACCTATTACTGAAGGATCAGGTATTATTAAAGGGCATACGTCTGTAAAAGGTAAAGTTGCTTTATCTATTAATAATAAATTTATTAATTTTGAAACAAATTCTAATGGTGGCCCAAATAAAGAAGAAGCGAAATCTGGATCAGAAGGAATCTGGATGCCTATTGATGATAAAGGATACTTTAATTTTGACTTCAAAACGAAACGTTTCGATAATTTAGAGTTAAAAGAAGGTAATGACATTTCACTAACATTTGCACCTGATGATGATGAAGATGCATTAAAACCTTTAATTTTCAAAACTAAAGTAACAAGTTTGGAAGATATTGATAAAGCAGAAACTAAATATGACCATACTAAAGTCAACAAAGTGAAAATTTTAGATAATGTTAAAGAAGATTTACATGTTGATGAAATATATGGAAGCTTATATCATACAGACAAAGGTAAAGGTATTCTTGATAAAGAAGGTACTAAAGTAATTAAAGGAAAGACTAAATTCGCGAATGCAGTAGTGAAGGTAGACTCTGAACTAGGTGAAGCACAATTATTCCCTGATTTACAAGTAAATGAAAAAGGTGAATTTAGCTTTGACTCTCATGGTGCTGGTTTTAGATTACAAAATGGAGAAAAACTAAACTTTACAGTAGTTGATCCTATTACAGGTGAGCTGTTGAGTAATGAGTTTGTTTCTAAAGAGATTGATATTGAAGAAACACCAGAAGAAAAAGCAGACCGTGAATTTGATGAAAGACTTGAAAATACGCCTGCTTACTACAAGTTATACGGCGATAAAATAGTTGGTTTCGATACTAACGATTTCCCGATTACTTGGTTTTATCCATTAGGTGAAAAGAAAGTTGAACGTATAACACCTAAATTAGAAAAATAATTAATAAAATAAAACAGCTTAATGATGTAATGAAATTAGTGAGTTAATCACTGACTTCAACGTCATTGAGCTGTTTTTTGTGCTTTGTTACAAAGCATTATTGAATTTATTTTACGTGTTCATATTTTGAAACATCAAAGCCGTCTTGTTTAGCTTTGTTGATAATGTCTTTGATTGAATGTAGTCCTTTATCGGCGAAGTATGATCTTAAGTTGTCTTTTGTAGCTTGGTCAGCATTCTTATCTAATAACACATCAATATAACTTAATTCATGTTCTAAGAAGTTTGCATCATAATGTAGTACGAGTCCATTTTGAGAATAAACTTTCGCATCTGCTTGATTACCATATCCAACAACGCCAGTTGCTAAAACACCTACCATTGCCGTAGCTACTAAAACCTTTTTAAATTTCATATCCATCACTCCTCTAAAAATTGTAACTCCATCATAACACTGAATATTAAGAAAATTACGTTTATTAAGTCGATTTAATGATTTTTAATAAATAGTTAAAGTGACAAATATTGCTAAAAAGCAATTAATCTCTAATACGATACTTATGAATTTTCCTACTAAAACCTTGATTTCAAAGAGGGTTTAAATCAAATGAAACAATAATAAAAAAATGATGCAACTTAATAATAAGTACAAATTTAATTAAGAAATTAAATTGATTGTATATGTATATTTTGGTAACGTAAAAGAGAAATATACAAAATAATTAATTATTTATATGAAAAGAGAATATAAATGAAGTATAAAACAGAGAGACGTGAAGCGATGGGATATTTAAAAAGGTTTACATTGTACATAAGTATTTTTATTTTAATAGTTGTTATAGCAGGTTGTGGTAAAAGTGATGAAACAAAAGAAGATTCCAAAGAAGAACAAATTAAAAAGAGCTTTGCGAAAACGTTAGATATGTATCCAATCAAAAATCTCAAGGATTTATACGACAAAGAAGGCTATAGAGATGGCGAATTTAAAAAGGGCGATAAGGGTACATGGACTTTACTCACAAGTTTTTCAAAAAGTAACAAACCAGGCGAGATAGATGATGAAGGTATGGTGCTATATCTAAATAGGAATACCAAAAAGGCAACAGGTTATTATTTTGTAAATAAAATTTATGATGATATTAGCAAAAATCAGAATGAGAAAAAATACCGTGTTGAACTTAAAAATAATAAGATTGTTCTTTTAGATAATGTAGAAGACGAAAAACTTAAACAAAAAATTGAAAATTTTAAATTTTTTAGTCAGTATGCCGATTTTAAAGATTTAAAAAATTATCAAGATGGAAGTATAACAACTAATGAAAATGTACCGAGCTATGAAGCAGAATACAAATTGAATAATAGTGATGAAAATGTAAAAAAACTTAGAGATATTTATCCAATTACAACGAAAAAGGCTCCAATATTAAAGTTACATATAGATGGTGATATAAAAGGAAGTTCAGTTGGATACAAAAAAATAGAATATAAATTTTCAAAAGTTAAAGATCAAGAGACAACATTAAGAGATTATTTAAATTTTGGGCCGTCTGATGAAGATATCTAAAGTTTATTAGATATAGAAATAATTCTAAAACAGAGAGACGTGAAATGATGGGATATTTAAAAAGGATTGGATTGTGCATAAGCCTGTTGATTTTAAGCATTTTTGTAACATCTTGTGATAGTGATAATAAGATCACTGGAGATTCAAAAGAAGCACAAATTAAAAAGAGTTTTGCAAAAACTTTAGATATGTATCCAATTAAGAATCTCGAGGATTTATACGACAAAGAAGGATATAGAGATGGTGAATTTAAAAAGGGAGACAAAGGGACGTGGGTTGTTAGATCTGAAATGATAATTCAACCAAAAGGTAAAAGTTTAACTTCAAGAGGCATGATATTATACATGAATAGAAATACTAGGACCACAACTGGTTATTTTTCAATAGAAGAAATAGATTCAAGAAAAAACCTTGACGAGAGAGAAACAGAAAAAAGTATCCTGTGAAAATTATAAACAATAAAATTATTCCAACCGTAAAGATAAAAGATGAAAAGTTGAAAAAGGAAATTGAAAACTTTAAGTTTTTTGTTCAATATGGGAGTTTTAAAGGAATAGAGAATTATGAAAATGGTCACATTTCCTACAATTCTGAAGGTCCTATTTATTCCGCGAGATATCAACTGAAAAATGATGATTATAATGTTAAAGAATTACGAAAAAGATATGATATACCAACAGAAAAGGCGCCCAAATTATTGTTGAAAGGTTCGGGGGATTTGAAAGGGTCTTCAGTTGGATATAAGGAAATTGAATTTATATTTCTAGAAAATAAAAAAGAAAATATATATTTTTCAGATGGATTAAACTTAATTCCAGGTGACTAAAAATAACACAAAGGTTGATGGTGCTCAACAAATATTAACATGATAGAGAGAAGTGAAAAAATGAGGGATTCAAAAAGAGTAGTATTGTACATAAGCATTATGGTGTTGAGTATTTTTATAATTGGTTGTAATAGTTCAAGCGAGAATGCAAAAAAATCAAAAGAAGACTCAAAAGAAGACCAAATCAAAAAGAGTTTTGCGAAAACGTTAGATATGTATCCAATTAAGAATCTCGAGGATCTATATGACAAAGAAGGATATCGAGATGGCGAATTTGAAAAAGGTGATAAGGGGACGTGGACGATATATACAGATTTTGCCAAAAGTAATAAAGCGGGTGAATTGGATAGTGAAGGTATGGTATTACATTTGAATAGAAATACGCGGACGGCTAAAGGATATTATTTTGTAAGAAAAACTTATAACGAAGAGGATAAGATGCTGCAAAGGAAAGATTATCGTATTAAACTTAAAAATAATAAAATTGTCCTTTTAGATAAAGTAGAAGATAAAAAACTCAAACATAAAATAGAAAATTTTAAATTTTTTGGGCAATATGCAGATTTTAAAGACTTGAAAAATTATAAAAACGGGAAAATATCGAGCAATGAAAATGTTCCATATTATGAAGCAGAGTACAAAATAGAAAATAGTGATAGAAATGTAAAAAAACTTAGAAATGTTTATCCAATTACAACCAGTGAATCGCCAACTTTAAAATTTCATATAGATGGGGATATAAAAGGTAGCTCGATAGGATATAAAAAAGTGGAATATATCTTTTCAAAGCAAAAAGATAACCAAATTTCTGTCAGTGATTTTTTAAATTTTAACCCATCAAAAGATAATCAGTAGAGATTCAATAAAAAATCAGACAAGAAAGATGTGGAATAATGAGAAATTTAAAGAGAGACGTATTGTACATAAGCATTATGGCTTTGAGTATTTTTATAATAGGCTGTGATAAATCTAGTGTTACTGCTGAAAAAGCAAAAGAAGACTCAAAAGAAGACCAAATCAAAAAGAGCTTTGCGAAAACGTTAGATATGTACCCTATTAAGAATCTCGAGGATTTATACGATAAAGAAGGATACCGTGATGGCGAATTTAAAAAGGGTGATAAGGGGACGTGGGTTATTAGATCTGAAATGACAACAGAACTAAAAGATGAAAATATGGAATCCAAAGGTATGGTCGTACGTTTAAATAGAAATACCAGAACAACTACAGGTGAGTATTTTGTTAGGATAATCAAAGAAGACAATGAGGGCAAGGTATATAGTGATGAACGAAAATACCCAGTCAAAATTGATAATAAAAAAATTATTCCATTAAAATTAATCGATGATGAAAAAGTTAAAAAAGAAATTGAAGAATTTAAATTCTTTGTACAATATGGGAATTTTAAAGAATTGGAAAACTATAAAGATGGTAAAGTGTCATATAATCCAGAAGTACCAATTTACTCTGCGCAATATCAATTGAAAAACAGTGATTATAATGTAGAGCAACTACGTAAGCGATATAATATCCCAACAAGAAAGGCGCCTAAATTGTTATTGAAAGGCTCAGGTAATTTAAAAGGATCCTCAGTCGGATATAAAAATATTGAATTTACCTTTGTTGAAAATAAGGAAGAAAATATTTACTTCACAGATAGTATTAATTTCAACCCAAGTGAGGATAAATAAGTATATTTAGTATTATAAAAAACACGTTAGAACATTTAATAATAAAGTTAAATGAATTACATGTATTAAATTGAATAAGTTAGTTTTGTTTGATAACATAAAAGTGCAATAATCACTATTTTATTAAGTTGTATGAAATATTCAAATGTTTATAAAATTAAAGCAGAGAGATGTGAAATGATGGAGTATATAAAAAAAATTGCTTTGTACATGAGTGTATTACTTTTAATCATTTTTATTGGGGGATGTGGAAATATGAAAGAAGAACAGAAAAAAGAAGCAAATACAAATAAAACAGATTCAAAAGAAGAGCAAATCAAAAAAAGCTTTGCGAAAACGTTGGATATGTATCCTACTGAAAATCTAGAAGACTTTTATAACAAAGAGGGATATCGAGATGGAGAATTTAAAAAAGATGATAAAGGTACTTGGCTAATTAGATCTGAAATAGTTAAACAGCCAAAGGGCAAAGTGATGAAAACAAGAGGTATGCAATTATATATTAATAGAAATACCAAAACAGCCAAAGGTTTCTTTGTTTTGAAAGAAATAAGTGAAAATAATAATCGTGTAAATAAAGATAAGGAGGAAAAATACGAAGTGAAAATGGTAGGAAATAAAATTATTCCTACTGAACAAATTAATGACGAGAAAATAAAAAAAGAAATTGAAAACTTCAAGTTTTTTGTGCAATATGGAAAGTTTAAAAATTTCGAAAAATACAAAAATGGTGAGTTTTCATATAATCCAGAAGCACCAATTTATTCGGCTAAATATCAATTACAAAACGACGATTACAATGTAAGGCAACTACGTAAAAAATATGACATTTCAACAAAAGAAGCGCCTAAGTTACTTTTAAAAGGTGGAGGGGATTTAAAAGGTTCCTCAGTTGGTCAAAAAGATATTGAATTTACATTTGTTGAAAGAAAAGGTGAGAATATTTATTTTAATGATAGTGTTGAATTTATACCAAGTGAGGATAAATAAATATGAGTAAACCAGAATATCAACTAAACCCAGGTAAAATAAATGCAAATACAGAAGAAACATCTGCTATATCCTATTTTAGTTATCAAATTGAAAATGCAAATATTAGTGGTTTGGATAAAGTAAAAATGTATCAGCAAATTGATATACTAAAAGATAGATACAAATTCCCTTCTAATCTTGAATATGTTGATAGTTACACTGATTCTCTTACTGGAGTAACAACTTCTGCTTTTTTAAATAAAGATACAGGCAAAGTAACTCTCGGGATGACTGGGACTAATTTACAAGACGAAGCCTTTAAAAAGTTAAAAGAAGGTGAATTTTCAAGACAAAATTTTACCAATGCTTTGGAAACAGTTAAAGATGGATATGCAGATCTTAAAATATTATATTCTCCTGCATCTGATCAAAACTATAGATATGCGAATACACAAGAATTTATAAATAAAATAAAAAGTAAGTATGACATTGATTTTATTACTGGTCATTCACTAGGTGGAAGAGATGCAGTAGTTCTAGGAATGAGTAATGGTATTCCGAACATTGTGGTTTATAATCCAGCTCCTATTTCTATAACTAGTTTGAATCCTAATTCCCCAGATGGAAAACGATTGTTAGAGTTATATAAAAATTATAAAGGTAATATTACTAGGTTTGTTGCAGAAAATGATGCATTGACAGAAAATCTGAAGAAATATAAGCATTATGTTTTTTTCGGTAATGATAAAGTCTTTAAAAATGGTAAAGGTCATGGAATGGAAGGCTTTCTGACCAAAGAAGAACAAAAAGCTATAAAAAAAGAACTAAAAAAACTACAAGGTTATGCAGAAGAAAATAATAAGTCATTTGTAAAGCATTCAAATAATGCTATCTCTAAATTAGCTAGTATAGAATTACTTAGAGCAAATATGATGACTACAAATGGAGGAGGATTATCTTCTTCGCAGCAAAAAGTTTTAGAAAGTTTAACAGCTTTAACAATTGCGCAGTCATTCAGTCAACTGATAGACGATGAAATTAATCAAATCAAAAAAATGTATAATGAAAAGAAAAAGAAATTTGGAAAAAATTGGGAAGACGCTCAAAAAGCTGGAAAAGCTGTAGGTGAAGATTTGAGTGTAAATGGAGTTCTCAATGCTTTAGATGAAGGTCAAGTGAATGAAAGTAGTATGGTAAGAGAACCTGAACAAATGATATCTGCAAAAGAAAGACAACTTTCAACGATAGGGTCTTCTGTATCAAATTATATTATGAGAGTTAGACTCAGTATTAATGAAATCGTTGATAAAGATCAAGTGCTTGCATCACAAATAGGTGGATTACTATGATGTTTAATCAAATTAATAATAAAAATGAATTAGAAGAATCATATGAATCTGAGAAAAAACGTATAGAGAATGAACTGCAAAATTTAAATGAACTTAGGCATAGAACTCGAAAAGAAAATGAACGTAGTTATGATGTTTTTCAATATTTGAAGCACGAAATGAATTATAGTGAAGATGCCCAAAGGAAAATGACGAGAAATATAGAAGCGTATGAGCAAGAAATCAATGAGATAATTAGAAAGCAAGAATGGAAATTAGAAGAATATAAAGAAGACTTAAAAAAGTCTTATGAAAAGCAGTTAGATAAACTAAGTGACTGATAATTTGGAGGAGATTAAATGACTCTAATAGAACCAGATATGAACTTAAGAATGCCAGATATAAGTACTACAGTAGAAACACTTAATCTCATATCTAAAATGGAAGCGCAAAAAGAAAATATTCGCACAGTTATTGCACCTGAACATAAGCATAAATATAAAGATATTGAAAATGGGTTAAAAGGTGAAGAAAAAGTATTAATTGAACAAATGGCGCAGCATTGCGAAGCTTTTAAAGCTAATTTTAAAGGCGCAGCTCAAGGAGATTGGGTTAAAAGTGCTATGTCTGAGATTGACAGCATTAAGGATGACCTGAAAAAAATTAATAGCTAAACTACATATCATATTAATAAATAAAGCTCCCTTCAAAATTTTCATTTTTTCAATGTCTACTTTGGAGGGAGCGCTTCAGTATATTCACAACTGACACTAGGCCGCTTCTTTTTAATTTATTTTATTCCCATGTAAAGTAATTCGAACCGAATGGACATACCACACTCACAATTGTAAAAACACAACTTAAATTACTGTCCCGCATTAAACATATCCACATTCCAAACAGCAACAACAAAATCCTCAAGTACCAAAAGCTATGACCACTTTATCAAAATCAACGCAAGTCAACATCGACCGAACTACTTGCCATTAATCATCCTCACCTTACAAACCATAAAGCGCTGCAGTTAAGTATTGAATGGCATAGCCAATTGAAATGAAAATAGCAATCGTTATAATAGCACTGCCAATGGTATATAACGTATGTTTCGTAGATAATCCTTCAGTCTTTGAACCAAAAACACTGAGTAGAATAAATGCAATACCAATGACATATAAAACTAAAATGACAAATAGCATGTTTATACACCTCGATTCTCTTTCGTGAGATATATCTTTGTCTCCATTATAAAGTAAAGCGCTCAATAATTTAATTAAGTATACTATTTTTTTATTATCGAAGATTGCGAAAGATGAAACGCTCCTATATAATGCAAAACGGAATTATTCCTATTTACAAATAAATTGAAGTGAGGGTATATATATGGCTAAAATTCCAGTTACGGTATTAAGTGGTTATTTAGGCTCGGGGAAAACAACATTGTTAAATCATATTTTACAAAATCGTGAAGGTCGACGTATCGCGGTAATTGTAAATGATATGAGTGAAGTTAATATCGATAAAGATCTTGTCGCAGATGGTGGGGGACTATCGCGTACAGATGAAAAATTAGTCGAACTCTCTAATGGTTGTATCTGTTGTACACTTAGAGATGATTTATTAAAAGAAGTTGAGCGTTTAGTGAAAAAAGGTGGCATCGATCAAATTGTTATTGAGTCAACAGGGATTTCAGAGCCAGTACCTGTTGCACAAACTTTCTCATATATTGATGATGAACTTGGCATTGATCTTACAGCGATTTGCCGTTTAGATACAATGGTTACAGTTGTTGATGCTAACCGCTTCGTACATGACATCAACTCAGAAGATTTATTGATGGATCGTGATCAAAGCGTTGATGAAACAGATGAACGTTCGATTGCTGATTTATTAATTGACCAAGTTGAATTTTGTGATGTATTGATTATTAATAAAATTGATTTAATTAGTGAAGAAGAACTTGCAAAGTTAGAAAAAGTGTTAAGCGCATTGCAACCTACTGCTAAAATTATTAAGACAACAAATTCTGAAGTAGATTTAAAAGAAGTCTTAAATACGCAGCGTTTTGATTTTGAAAAAGCGAGCGAGTCAGCAGGATGGATCAAAGAACTTGAGTCTGGTGGGCATGCATCGCATACACCTGAAACAGAAGAATATGGTATATCATCGTTTGTATATAAACGTCGACTTCCTTTCCATGCTAAAAGGTTCAATGATTGGTTAGAAAGCATGCCAAATAATGTCGTTCGATCAAAAGGTATCATATGGCTAGCACAATACAATCACGTAGCATGTTTATTATCTCAAGCAGGGTCATCTTGCAATATTCATCCAGTTACATATTGGGTGGCTAGTATGTCTGAAGCGCAACAAACACAAATATTAGCAGAACGTCAAGATGTCGCAGCTGAATGGGATCCAGAATATGGCGATCGTCATACACAATTTGTCATTATTGGTACAGAATTAGATGAAGAAAAATTAACAAAAGAACTCGACGCATGCTTAGTCAATGCGCAAGAAATTGATGCAGATTGGCAACAATTTGAAGATCCATATCAATGGCAAATTAGACCAGCACGATAAGTTGAATGAAGTATAATCATTTTTAAATTGTGGCTTAATTGTTTGCAATTTATGACAATTAATAAAAAGTTAAGGTGTTCTTAGGATCTTTTTGTTTTCAATCTATTTAAAGTGTGATAGTTTTGATAAAGCAGAAATTTGCATTTTATCCATAGGGCTAGGACATGTATGTGTCTTAGTCCTTTTTATGTTTGCTTTGATGAAAAATGGCAAAACCATCGTACCAACTGTTAATTGAAGGTACAATCATTGTTTAACAGTCATAAAAATGAGTGAAGTAAATGCAGCTATCAATGTACTATTAACACTTACGGTCACACGAGTGTTTCAGTCTAAACGTGCAACGCAATTCCGCACGTGGCCAATATATCTTGCGCTAGATCATGAAAATCATTAAGATTTCGCACGCCAAATCATGAATGTCTCAGACCTCGAGTATCAAACATAAAACACGCCACAAAAATATAACGCGTCAGACTACAAAGATCACGAATATTCCGTACGTCCCACGAAGAACATCCTATACAAAAAAACCAAGACCATTTATTTGCAACAAACTAACAAGACTAACCTCACATCAATAAATCAACACAAAGCAAAGCCACCATCCCTATTGGCATAGTGGCCTGAGAATTTTAAGTATTCAATTCGCTTAAATTATTTTGCGAAAATGTCGATAATTGCTTTGATGATTTTAATGATAGTACCTACAATAGCCATCGTTTTGTCCTCCTGTATGTTGATTTAACATAGTGATGAGTTGTTGATCGTTAATGTTTGAGATTAGTTGTTACCTAAAAATTTACCAAGTAAATCTTTAAAGAATTTGAATAATTTTGCTACGAATTCCATGTGAATGGCCCCCTTCAAATAAGATGTTCATATCTATGAGATTTTTATAACTTACTTACCAGTGAATTTCTCAATTAATCCTTTAATGAATTTAATGATTCCTGCAATGATACCCATGTGAAAGACCTCCTTTGTTTGTTATGAAATCTTATTTACCAGTGAATTGTTCGATTAAGCTTTTGATAACTTTAATGATGCCAGCGATGATACCCATTAAGATTACCTCCTTTGCTTATGAGTTAACTTCATTGTACATAGTTATCTTGTGCGTAATTGATTTTTTTCCTAACTTGAATTGTTATGATCATAACTGCGAATTTTTTATTTTAAAAGGACGGGAAATACTGCCTAACTGTACAGGTGCATTTACAAAATCTTTACAATCATTGGTTTAATAGAGGTTAAGCTGATGAATTTGACATGAAGCAGAAATTTAATTATATTTTATGTTATAAGTTTAAAACGAATAACACGTTAGGTCTCGTCTAGGCAAAGCATATTTATGAAGATGAATTGAACAGACAGAAGTAACATTTTATATACATATGTGCATGGGAGCACGCTTAAAGAGAACACTGCAACAAGGTATATCAACGTACCGTGATGCAGTGTCTAGTTAAACTGAAACCTGCAATAGTAAATTTTCTGCCATTATGTACAGAATCTACTATTGTAGGTTTTTATTTTTATACATAAGCAATTATGCGAGAGATTAGAAATAAGGAGGTTATGCAGTGTTAAGTTTTCAATTGCTATTTTCACTGTTTGTTATTGCGCTTATCATTGCATTGATAAGTGGCTTGTTGTTTTTAGCACCAGTTATGCCAATGAGATATATTAAATTACATTTATACATACTAGTCATGCCAGTATTATTTGCAGTCATTGGCTTTTTCGGTATTCATGGTCAACATGTCTTAGGTCCATTTAAAATAGATCGTTTATCTTGGTTATTAGCTGGCTTTGTAATGGCGCTTGGCTTTATTATTCAAAAGTTTTCAATGCGATATTTACTAGGTGATCATCATTATAGACATTACTTTCCATTGTTCACTGCGATTACGTCGTTTGCATCTTTAGCATGGATGTCTGAAGACTTAAGACTGATGGCACTCTGCTGGGGTATGACATTATTATGTTTAACATTGCTGATGAACGTTAATCGTTTTTGGAAAGTGCCACGTGAGTCTGCGAAATTATCAAGTATGACATTTTTATGTGGTTGGCTTGCATTCGTTGGAGCAATTGTAACTATTTATATTGCGACTGGCGAGTGGCGCGTGCCTCAACATATGTCTAATTCGACATGGTCATTGTTGACGAATGTACTACTTGTATTAGCTGTCATGATACCGGCAGCACAATTTCCTTTTCATCGATGGTTGATTGAATCTGTAACGGCACCAACGCCAGTATCGGCAATTATGCATGCAGGAATTGTGAATGCAGGTGGTGTTATTCTAACTCGTTTTGCGCCGATATTTGATAATGGATTTGCGTTATCATTATTACTTATCCTTTCTAGTATTTCTGTATTGTTAGGATCGGGTATTAGCTTAGTTCAAGTTGACTATAAACGCCAATTAGTGGGCTCTACGATGAGTCAAATGGGCTTTATGTTAGTTCAATGTGCATTGGGTGTATATTCAGCAGCGATTATTCATTTAATATTGCACGGTATTTTTAAAGCAACATTATTTTTACAATCAGGTTCTATCGTGAAGCGATTCAATATTCCAAAACAAGCATCTGCTAAAGACGCTTATGGCTGGATTGTCATGGGACGTGTATTAGCTATTATCGTGGCATTTCTATTTTGGATGAGTAGTGACAGAAGTGCATATGAAGTGTTAAGTGCACTCATTCTAGCATGGTCATTACTTGTATCTTGGAATCAGATGGTAGCCTTTAGTAAAGGGCGCATGGCACGTCTTGTTGGCATGATTTTGATTGCAATTGTGACATTTATCTACATCATCACACATAATTATTTTTACGATGTATTGCGAAATATAACAACACATGCGACAACACCGCCTACAGTGAGTGTCATCATTAGTGTTGTCATTTTAATCTTTGGTAGTTTATTAAGTATTTGGGTGGCGCGTCATCGATACTCTAAGGGTTTTGCGGTATTGTACGTGTGGTTAGTTAATCTAGGTGAAGCACGCTCGAAAGCGATAGAAAGTCATCCGAATTATTTGAAGAAGTATTTATAGGAGGTGAAAGGTATGACAACACAGTTAAATATCAATTCAGTCATTGAAAATGCGAAACGTGTTATTACACCATTATCACCAATTTCGATTTTTGCAGCACGAAATCCATGGGAAGGATTAGAAGCGGATACGTTTGAAGATGTTGCAAAATGGTTACGTGATGTTCGAGATGTGGATATTTTTCCAAATAAAGCATTAATAGAAAGTGCTGTGGCACGTGGTGAATTAGACGAAAGTGTCTTTAATCAACTTGTTACTGATATGTTACTTGAACATCACTACAATATCCCGCAACACTACATCAATCTTTATATTGATAACATTAAAACATTAAAAGACGTACCTACATCATATATGAATCATTCAAATGTTGATGTTGTTGCTGATCTACTATTAGAAAAATCAAAACGTGATATGGCTGAATCATATCATCACTATGATGTACGTCCGATGAGTGATGCAATAATAGATGAACAAGGTGAGCCACTTAGCGAACAAGTGAATCGTCAAATGATTAAATGGACGAAACTTTATATCGATCAATTTCTATCGAGTTGGACAATGCCGAAGCGAGAGCAAAGTTTTTACCATGCATGGTTGCATTTAGCGCAACATGACCATAGTTTTACTAAAGCACAGCGCCAAGTGATTAAAGGCTTACCCAATGATCCTGAAATGACGATAGAGTCAGTATTAACTCATTTTTCAATAGCGCAGGAAGACTACCAAGCTTGTGTTGAAGGACATCTTTTGGCGTTACCGGGTTGGGCAGGTATGTTGTATTACCGTTCACAACAGCATCACTTTGAACAACATTTGTTAACGGATTATTTGGCCATTCGGTTAGTTGTCGAACAATTGCTAGTTGGTGATGAGTTTAAGTCAGTCACTAAAGATTGTGAAAGTAGATCGGAAAATTGGTTTAAGCAAACTGTTGCATCATGGTGTTACTACAGTGATATGCCTAGCGATGTATTACTACAACATGACGTCAATGAAATTCAAACGTTTATTCATTTTGCAGCAACTATGAATAAAAATGTATTTAAAAATTTATGGCTAATTGCCTGGGAAATGACATACGAATCTCAGTTAAAACAAAAAATTAAAGCAGGTCATGAGAGTGTGGCGGGCGCATTAGATGTAAACCAAGTAAATGTCTCAGAAAATGATAACGCTAATCAGCCACATTCAGTATTGTTAAATGACACACAAGCAGTTGATGAAAATAATAGCGAGCTAAATCAGATGGGCACATCAACGAAAGCGCAAATTGCATTTTGTATAGATGTTCGTTCAGAACCATTTCGTAGACATATCGAAGCGGCAGGGCCCTTTGAAACGATTGGTATTGCAGGTTTCTTTGGATTACCTATTCAAAAAGATGCCGTAGACGAACAATTCAAACATGATTCATTACCTGTCATAGTACCGCCGGCATATCGCATTAAAGAATTTGCAGACCGCTACGATATGAATGTTTATCGACAACAGCAACAGACAATGTCATCGATGTTTTACACATTTAAATTGATGAAAAATAATGTCATGCCTAGTCTGTTATTGCCTGAATTAAGTGGGCCATTTTTAAGCTTGAGTACCATTGTCAATTCGATTATGCCTAGAAAAAGTCGCGCGTCTTTACAAAAAATAAAACAAAAATGGTTGAAAAAGCCTGAAACAAAGTTAACGATTGATCGTGAGTTTGACCGAACATCAGACTTACCTGTTGGATTTACTGAGCAAGAGCAAATTGATTTCGCGTTACAAGCGTTGAAATTGATGGATTTAACCGAAGCATTTGCGCCGTTCGTTGTGTTAGCAGGTCATGCTAGTCATTCTCATAATAATCCACATCATGCATCACTTGAATGTGGGGCTTGTGGTGGCGCATCAAGCGGTTTTAATGCTAAGTTATTAGCGATGATATGTAATCGTCCAAATGTCAGACAAGGATTAAAACAAGCAGGCGTAGTAATTCCGGAGACAACTGTTTTTGCGGCAGCAGAACATCATACGTCTACTGATACGTTGGCATGGGTATATGTGCCAGACACATTATCAGCTTTAGCTCTAGATGCATATGAATCATTGAATGACGCGATGCCGATGATTTCTGAACACGCGAATCGCGAACGTTTGGACAAACTGCCAACGATTGGTCGTGTGAATCATCCAGTGGAAGAAGCGCAGCGGTTTGCGAGTGATTGGAGTGAGGTACGTCCAGAATGGGGCTTGGCTAAAAATGCATCATTTATAATTGGACGACGCCAATTAACAAAAGGCATTGATTTAGAAGGGCGGACATTTTTACACAATTATGATTGGCGTAAAGATAAAGATGGCACATTGTTAAATACCATCATTTCTGGTCCGGCACTTGTGGCACAATGGATTAATTTACAATATTATGCGTCGACAGTTGCGCCGCATTTTTACGGAAGTGGGAATAAAGCGACACAAACCGTCACGTCAGGTGTTGGTGTCATGCAAGGTAATGCGAGTGATCTGATGTATGGCTTATCATGGCAATCTGTTATGGCTGCTGATCGAACGATGTATCATTCGCCAATTCGTTTGCTTGTCGTTGTTCAGGCACCCGACTATGTTGTAGCAAGACTACTCGCGAATAATGACCATTTCGCTAGGAAGGTGTCTAATCATTGGCTGCGTTTAATGAGCGTTAATGAGGAAGGGCGTTTTAAAAGTTGGATTTAACGATGATATGTTGCGATGCTAAGTAACTAATATATCATCATATCTACAATGTTCTAGCTTCTTAAAATATACTAAAAATGATAAACTTAATGTAATAGTTGATGTCGTGATAACGATACAAAGATGAAGTAATCAATTTTAATATTATTGGAGTTAGTGATATGAAAAGAACGAAAGGTGAAATCGAAGCTGAAATCAGTAAAGCCATTACGCAATGGGAAAAAGATTTCCTTGGCAGAGGTTCCTTGTCAGTTAAATCAGACATTTTAAGAGATATGGTGATTATTAGTTTACAAGGTATCTTAACGCCAGCAGAATATCGTGTGTGTAGTACGAATGAAGGATTATTAAATATTAAACGAACACGTTCTGAATTAGTTGAATCCGGTGAGCAAGATTTGAATGATATCATTCTTAAAATTACAGGTATCAAAGTGATGAGCTTCCACAGTGATTTAAGTACAGTTACAGGTGAACGTATTATCGTATTCAAACTTGAGGATAATTTGGAAAAGCATATTTAAGAAGGTTAGGTATGCTTCTGCTGGCTTATTAAAGCTATAGAAGTATGCTTGGTTAAATAGCGCAACGCCATATATTTGGGTGTGCTGTTTTTCTATTATATGATGTGTTTATTACGTGGATGAATGCGTGGGTCTGAATATAGCCCGTGAAAGGCGTATGTCATAAAATTTGCGAATGGTGACAAGTCAACGCAAGCATATTTGTTGCGAGACATGCCCACTATCCTTTTACATAAAGAGTATATGTGTGACGTATGCATATAATCGATAAAGTATACCTAAAAAATTAGGTATAATGACCATTGTTGCAATAAGTTTTTCGGCCTTGAAACCGATAACGCATAGTATAATAGGAATAAAATATAATACAAATATCCAGTAAATCAAATTTGAAAACGATGGATGAATAGGGGTAAAGAATCTAACTAATGTAATGATTAACGCTATATAGACAAAAATAACTCTATTGATACGCCTTACCCCCTCTGTATAATAACTATAAATCGTACTAAATTGAAAATAGCAAAATATTGTTATTTCAATTATACAATGTTTTATTTGCAATATACATAACAATATGAACTTTATAATTTTGATATTGTCGGTAAAGTGAAATTTGTGGCACATTGATATTATGGATAACATTTGTAAAATGAAAATGATGATACGAGGAGATTGTAAGATGATAGATAAAAAATTAACATCACCGAAAATGACAGTGCCTTTATTTTTAATCGCGCTGATTGTATTTATAGGTATGTTTTACAGTGTAGTGACAAATCAAGAATGGCTTAAAAATATAGATATGGGATCATTAACATGGTTTACAGATTATTTCGGTGAGCCACAACGTCAGTATGTTAACAATTTATTTAATTACTATATGACGTTTAGTGCGGAAATTGGAGATGTCAAAGGTGTCGTGTTGATTTCCATTATCATCACAATCATACTGTTTATTAAACAGAGGCATTTAGCGGTTTGGTTTGTGACATATTTGGTTTCAGGCGTCATCATGAACAAATTAATTAAAGATACTGTTTTACGTCCAAGACCATATAATCATTTAGCCGTTGATACAGGCTTTTCATTTCCAAGTGGACATTCCAACGCCAGCACATTATTATATTTCGCCTTAATGATCATAATTATTTCACTTGCTGCTAAGACAATAACAAAAGTGTTGAGTGCGCTAGTTATGGGAATATTATGGCTTAGCATATTATTTTGTCGCCTTTATTTTCATGCGCATTACTTTTCAGATGTCATTGGCGGCACGTCACTAGCAATCATTTGGGTAGCGTTATTCTTAATGGTATACCCATACTTTATTAATCATCGACGACAACGCGTTTAGCAAACATCTTTAGACATAGTGGAGGTATATAGAAAAATGAGAATTAAAACACCGAGTCCATCGTATTTAAAAGGCACAAATGGACATGCGATATTATTATTACATTCATTTACAGGTACAAATCGGGATGTGAAGCATCTTGCAGCTGAGTTAAATGCACAAGGATTTAGTTGTTATGCACCGAATTATCCAGGTCATGGCTTACTGTTGAAAGATTTCATGACATATAATGTAGATGATTGGTGGGAAGAAGTTGAGAAAGCTTACCAATTTTTAGTCAATGAAGGTTATGAATCTATCAGTGCAACGGGTGTGTCTTTAGGTGGATTAATGACATTAAAATTGGCGCAACACTATCCTTTGAAACGTATCGCTGTCATGTCAGCACCAAAGGAAAAGAGTGACGATGGCTTAATAGAACATTTAGTTTATTATAGTCAACGCATGTCGAATATTTTAAATTTAGATCAGCAAGCATCGAGTGCGCAATTAGCAGCAATTGATGATTATGAAGGTGAAATTACGAAGTTTCAACATTTTATTGATGATATCATGACAAATTTAAATGTTATTAAAATGCCAGCTAATATATTATTTGGTGGTAAAGATGCGCCATCCTATGAAACAAGTGCACATTTTATTTATGAACATTTAGGATCAGTAGACAAAGAATTAAATGGTCTGAAGGATTCGCATCATTTAATGACGCATGGAGAAGGCAGAGATATTTTAGAAGAAAATGTTATTCGCTTTTTCAATGCTTTAACATAATTGAAGATTTTAAAAATTAACACTTGAGTGACGATGTTATTATATTTGTCATTTGAGTGTTTTTTGTGGCGTGATAGTATAGGGAACTTAGCTAAAGTTAATTTGTAGTGTGATGTCGTGGAAATTTTATGGGCATTGTACCTGAAGTTGTTATGTGGCGAGATGTTGGGGATATAGATGGTGTTGTATGTGGCGAGATATTGGCGTACGTATACAGCGTTGAACCAGAAAATTTAATGTAGCGTAATGACAACACATTACAAGAGTTGATTATATTATGATAAATCCAGGTGCTACCGTACTAATGAAACAAATTTGATGCAGGTGTATTGCATGTTATTTACATACATGTTAGAGTGTTACTTAAACACGTAGACGCTTTAACGCTTTAAAGGAGATGCGAATGATGAAAAGACAACAATCACAATGGAAGTCATCAACTGGATTTATTTTAGCTAGTGCGGGTTCTGCAATCGGTCTTGGTGCCATGTGGAAATTCCCATATATGGCAGGGATTTATGGCGGCGGTGCCTTTCTAGCTATGTTCTTAATATTCACCATTTTTGTTGGGTTGCCATTACTCATTATGGAATTCACTGTTGGGAAAATGGGACGGACATATACAACACAAATATATAGTAAATTAACTGGTAAAAAATGGCTCAATATCATTGGCTGGAACGGTAATTTGGCAGTGTTTATTTTATTTGGCTTCTATAGTGTTATCGGTGGTTGGATTGTCATTTACATCGGACAAGTATTATGGCAATTAGTTATATTTCAACGCATCAATCATCTCCAAGAAATGAATTTTGAAGCGGTAATATCAAATCCTTGGTTAACTGTTCTAGGGCAAGGTATATTCATATTCGCTACGATGATTATTGTCATGTTAGGTGTTGAAAAAGGATTAGAAAAGGCATCGAAAGTTATGATGCCATTGCTGTTTGTCTTTTTAATCATCATTGTGATTAAGTCTTTAACATTAGATGGTGCCTTAGAAGGTGTGAAATTTATTTTACAACCAAGAGTATCAGAGATTACTGCTGACGGTATCTTGTTTGCGCTAGGCCAATCATTCTTTACGTTATCATTAGGAACTACAGGTATGATTACTTATGCGAGTTATGCCTCTAAAGACATGACGATTAAGTCATCAGCTATTTCTATCGTTGTTATGAATATCTTTGTATCTGTATTGGCAGGTCTAGCTATATTTCCGGCGTTACATAGTTTTGGCTATGAACCACAAGAAGGGCCTGGATTATTATTTAAAGTACTGCCAATGGTCTTTAGTCAAATGCATCTAGGCACATTATTCTATTTGGGATTCTTAGTGCTGTTCTTATTTGCGGCTTTAACGTCATCTATTTCTTTATTAGAATTAAATGTTTCTAACTTCACGAAGAATGACAATACAAAACGTAAAAAAGTCGCAGTGATCGGTAGTATTTTAGTATTTATCATTAGTATTCCAGCAACCTTATCTTTTGGTATCTTAAAAGATGTAAGATTCGGTGCGGGAACGATTTTTGATAATATGGATTTCATCGTTTCGAATGTATTGATGCCATTAGGCGCATTAGGTACTACGCTTGTCGTAGGACAATTATTAGATAAAAAATTATTACAACAATATTTTGGTAAAGATCGATTTAGATTATTCAGTGGTTGGTATTACTTAATTAAGTATGCGATGCCTGTCGTTATTATCTTAGTCTTTATCGTGCAATTATTTAGTTAATATATAGAAGCATCTGACACACAAGTATTTGTGTTGATCAGGTGTTTTTTTGTTTGGAATTGAAAAGTTAGTACTGGTTCTGAATTAATCGAAACTTAGATAATTGCAAAATAACAAAATGTCGTTTATAATTCTTATCTGAAAAGTAAGAATTAAAATTGAGATATGAAGAAAGGTTTCATTCATTTGATCGGCATGTCAGATGAGGGTGCATCTATGATTACTTATGATTTAATTGGCAATACACCATTAGTACTGTTAGAACATTATAGTGATGATAAAGTTAAAATTTATGCCAAGCTTGAACAATGGAATCCTGGAGGCAGTGTTAAAGACAGACTCGGGAAATATTTAGTAGAGAAGGCAATTCAAGAAGGGCGTGTGCGTGCAGGTCAAACTATTGTTGAAGCGACTGCTGGTAATACAGGCATAGGGTTAGCTATTGCAGCGAATAGACATCATTTGAAATGTAAGATCTTTGCGCCGTATGGTTTTTCAGAAGAAAAGATTAATATTATGATAGCGCTTGGTGCAGATGTTTCAAGGACGAGTCAGTCTGAAGGTATGCATGGGGCACAATTAGCTGCACGTTCCTATGCTGAAAAATATGGTGCCGTTTATATGAATCAATTTGAATCCGAACATAATCCGGATACATATTTTCATACATTGGGACCCGAATTGACTTCAGCATTACAGCAAATTGATTATTTTGTGGCTGGTATTGGCTCTGGCGGTACATTTACAGGTACCGCACGTTATTTAAAGCAACATCACGTGCAATGTTATGCCGTTGAGCCAGAAGGGTCCGTGTTAAATGGAGGGCCAGCTCATGCACATGACACTGAAGGTATCGGTTCTGAGAAATGGCCGATATTTTTAGAGAGACGTCTTGTAGATGGGATATTTACGATTAAAGATCAAGATGCCTTTCGAAATGTCAAAAGTTTGGCTATAAATGAAGGGTTGTTAGTAGGCAGTTCTTCAGGTGCAGCATTACAAGGTGCATTGAATTTAAAAGCGCAATTATCTGAAGGTACGATTGTTGTCGTATTTCCAGATGGTAGCGATCGATATATGTCTAAGCAAATATTTAATTATGAGGAGAATGATTATGAATAAGAAAACTAAATTAATTCACGGTGGACACACAACGGACGACTATACAGGTGCAGTTACTACACCAATTTATCAAACAAGTACATATTTACAAGATGATATTGGTGATTTACGTCAAGGATATGAATATTCTCGTACTGCGAATCCGACAAGAAGTTCTGTAGAAAGCGTTATTGCGGCATTAGAAAATGGCAAACATGGCTTTGCATTTAGTTCAGGTGTTGCAGCAATCAGTGCAGTTGTTATGCTGTTGGACAAAGGTGATCATATTATTTTAAATTCAGATGTATACGGCGGTACTTATCGCGCATTGACAAAAGTATTTACACGATTTGGCATTGAAGTGGATTTTGTAGATACAACGCATACAGATTCAATTGTACAAGCGATACGCCCAACAACAAAGATGTTGTTTATTGAAACACCTTCTAATCCATTATTACGTGTTACTGACATTAAAAAGTCTGCTGAAATTGCGAAAGAACACGGTTTGATTTCAGTCGTTGATAACACATTTATGACACCTTATTATCAGAATCCATTAGATTTAGGTATCGATATTGTTTTACATTCTGCAACGAAATATTTAGGTGGACATAGTGATGTCGTTGCTGGTTTAGTTGCAACATCGGATGACAAGCTTGCAGAACGTTTAGCATTTATTTCAAATTCAACAGGTGGCATTTTAGGACCTCAAGATAGCTATTTACTTGTGAGGGGTATTAAAACATTAGGTTTACGTATGGAACAAATTAATCGCAGTGTTATTGAAATTATTAAAATGTTACAAGCACATCCAGCTGTGCAACAAGTGTTCCATCCAAGTATTGAAAGTCATTTAAATCATGATGTCCATATGGCTCAAGCTGATGGCCATACAGGTGTGATTGCATTTGAAGTGAAAGATACAGAAAGTGCCAAACAATTGATTAAAGCAACATCGTATTACACATTAGCTGAAAGTTTAGGTGCAGTGGAAAGTTTAATTTCAGTACCTGCACTGATGACACATGCATCCATTCCAGCAGATATTCGAGCTAAAGAAGGTATTACAGACGGACTTGTAAGAATTTCTGTAGGTATTGAAGATACTGAAGATTTAGTGGATGATTTAAAACAAGCACTAGATACGTTATAAATAATAGCAGCACTGGCATATATTTTGAGTTCAACGTTTGTTGTTCTTGAATATGCTAGTGCTTTTTTGTGCGATGTTAATATTTCGTAATTGCGTTGTGGAGGATTGCTGGTCATTTTTATTCATTTAATTCGATAAATGTCATAGTAGCCTCACAATTCATCATTGTCACATGAATTGCTTATTTTTTAATTTTTTAGAAAATTCGGCAAATTGTATTGACGATATATGCAATTTTACATATAATGCTCTTATTCCTAGTGGATTAATAAGAATTTGTAGGAGGGGCGATGATGATTGAGTTTCGACAGGTAAGTAAGACCTTTAATAAAAAGAAGCAAAAAATACATGCTTTAAAAGATGTATCATTTAAGGTCAATCGCAATGATATTTTTGGTGTGATTGGATACAGTGGTGCTGGAAAAAGTACGTTGGTAAGACTCGTGAATCATCTTGAAGCTGCCTCAAGTGGTCAAGTGCTTGTAGATGGACATGATATTACGAATTATAGTGAAAAAGGCATGCGAGAAATAAAAAAAGATATCGGTATGATATTTCAGCATTTCAATTTATTAAATTCAGCTACCGTATTTAAAAATGTAGCAATGCCACTCATTTTAAGTAAGAAAAGCAAAACAGAAATTAAGCAACGAGTAACGGAAATGCTTGAATTTGTAGGATTGAGTGATAAAAAAGACCAATTTCCTGATGAATTATCTGGTGGGCAGAAGCAAAGGGTGGCTATTGCAAGAGCGCTTGTTACTAATCCGAAAATACTCCTATGCGATGAAGCAACAAGCGCATTGGATCCAGCAACGACTGCTTCGATATTGACGTTATTAAAGAATGTCAATCAAACCTTTGGCATTACAATTATGATGATTACACATGAAATGCGCGTTATTAAAGACATTTGTAATCGTGTTGCTGTAATGGAAAAGGGGCAAGTGGTTGAAACAGGAACTGTTAAAGAGGTGTTTAGTCATCCTAAAACGACGATTGCTCAAAATTTTGTGTCTACAGTTATACAGACTGAGCCAAGTACATCATTGATTCGTCGATTGAATGACGAACAAGTTGGCGATTTTAAAGATTATAAAATCTTCGTCGAGGAAACTCAGGTGACACAACCGATTATAAATGACTTGATTCAAATTTGTGGCAGAGAGGTTAAAATTTTATTTTCATCTATGTCAGAAATACAAGGTAACACCGTATGTTATATGTGGCTTCGATTTAATATGGATCAACAATTTGATGACACGGCAATAAATCAATATTTCAAAGAGAAAAATATTCAATTTGAGGAGGTGCATTAACATATGTTTGGTTCTGATTTAGACAGTGCACAGTTATTACAAGCATTGTACGAAACGCTATATATGGTATCTATTGCTTTATTTTTAGGAGCAGTGATTGGTATTCCATTAGGTGTCTTATTGGTAATTACTCGAAAACAAGGCATATGGCCCAATATAGTGATACATCAAGTTTTAAATCCTTTAATCAATATTTTAAGGTCACTACCATTTATTATTTTGTTAATTGCGATTGTGCCATTCACAAAATTAGTAGTAGGTACTTCAATTGGTACGACTGCTGCCATCGTGCCTTTAACAGTATATGTGGCACCTTACATTGCAAGACTTGTTGAAAACTCATTATTGGAAGTAGACGAGGGGATTATTGAAGCGGCGAAAGCGATGGGCGCTTCACCACTACAAATCATTAGATATTTTTTAATCCCTGAAGCGTTAGGTTCATTAGTATTAGCAATTACCACTGCGATTATTGGACTTATTGGAAGTACGGCGATGGCAGGAGCTGTTGGCGGTGGTGGTATAGGAGACTTAGCTTTAGTGTATGGTTATCAAAGATTTGATACGACGGTCATTATTATTACCGTTATTGTATTAGTCATTATTGTCCAAGTGATTCAAACGCTAGGGAATGTTCTAGCTAGATTCATACGTAGACATTAATGGTATATAGTGAAGATTTTGAAAGGAATTGATAGAATGAAAAGATTGATTGGGTTAGTTATCGTAGCACTTGTATTATTAGCAGCGTGTGGTAGTAACAATGATAAAAAAGTAACAATTGGTGTCGCATCAAATGATACTAAGGCTTGGGAGAAGGTTAAAGAATTAGCTAAAAAAGATGATATTGATGTGGAGATTAAGCACTTTTCCGATTACAATTTACCGAATAAAGCATTAAACGATGGTGATATTGATATGAATGCATTCCAACATTTTGCATTTTTAGATCAGTATAAGAAGGCACATAAAGGAACAAAGATTTCAGCATTAAGTACAACAGTTTTAGCACCGTTGGGCATTTACTCAGATAAAATTAAAGATGTCAAAAAGGTTAAAGATGGTGCTAAAGTTGTCATTCCAAATGATGTATCAAACCAAGCACGTGCACTTAAACTATTAGAAGCAGCTGGTTTAATAAAACTGAAAAAAGATTTCGGTTTGGCAGGCACGGTGAAAGATATAACGTCAAATCCAAAACATTTAAAAATTACTGCAGTAGATGCACAACAAACTGCGCGTGCTTTATCTGATGTCGATATTGCAGTTATTAATAATGGTGTAGCAACTAAAGCGGGTAAAGATCCTAAAAATGATCCGATATTTTTAGAAAAATCAAATTCAGATGCTGTAAAGCCATATATTAATATTGTTGCAGTTAATGACAAAGACTTGGATAACAAAACATATGCTAAAATCGTAGAATTGTATCATTCAAAAGAAGCTCAAAAAGCGTTGCAGGAAGATGTCAAAGATGGAGAGAAACCTGTTAATTTATCTAAAGATGAGATTAAGGCAATAGAAACGTCATTAGCAAAATAAATAATATTGCGTCCTACAAGCAAAGTTCATGCTTATGTTTGTAGGGCGTTATTGTTTGACAATAAAATTATTTCCAATAGAGAAAGGGATTGTAATCATTTTATAGTGAAATATTATGAAATTGTAATAATTTAGATATTGTAAAATCTAATAAGTTGTAATAATTTTAAGGGGTAATTATAAAATTTGATGATACAGTATATGATTTTTTTGTAATCATAATGTCATCAAACATCAACCTATTATACATAATTAAATCGTATAATGATGTAGTATTCATAAATTCGGATAAAAAGAATGTTAGGAAAGTTAAGCAAGAGGAGGATTTTAAAGTGCAAAAAAAAGTAATTGCAGCTATTATTGGGACAAGCGCGATTAGCGCTGTTGCGGCAACTCAAGCAAATGCGGCTACAACTCACACAGTAAAACCGGGTGAATCAGTGTGGGCAATTTCAAATAAGTATGGGATTTCGATTGCTAAATTAAAGTCATTAAACAATTTAACATCTAATCTAATTTTCCCAAACCAAGTACTAAAAGTATCTGGCTCAAGTAATTCTACGAGCAATAGTAGCCGTCCATCAACAAATTCAGGTGGCGGATCATACTATACAGTACAAGCAGGTGACTCATTGTCATTAATCGCATCTAAATATGGTACAACTTACCAAAACATTATGCGACTTAATGGTTTAAATAATTTCTTTATTTATCCAGGTCAAAAATTAAAAGTATCAGGTACTGCAAGCTCAAGTAATTCTGCGAGCAATAGTAGCCGTCCATCAACGAATTCAAGCGGTGGATCATACTACACAGTACAAGCAGGTGACTCATTGTCATTAATCGCTTCAAAATATGGTACAACTTACCAAAAAATTATGAGCTTAAATGGCTTAAATAATTTCTTTATATATCCGGGTCAAAAATTAAAAGTAACTGGTAATGCAACATCTTCAAACTCAGCATCTGCAACAACTACGAATAGAGGTTACAATACACCAGTATTCAGTCATCAAAACTTATATACATGGGGTCAATGTACATATCATGTATTTAATCGTCGTGCTGAAATTGGTAAAGGTATTAGTACTTATTGGTGGAATGCTAATAACTGGGATAACGCAGCGGCAGCAGATGGTTACACTATCGACAATAGACCTACTGTAGGTTCTATCGCTCAAACAGATGTAGGTTACTATGGTCATGTTATGTTTGTAGAACGTGTAAATAACGATGGTAGTATTTTAGTTTCAGAAATGAACTATTCAGCTGCACCAGGTATTTTAACTTACAGAACGGTACCAGCTTACCAAGTAAATAATTATAGATATATTCACTAAAGTCTTACGTATATAAATATATAATGAATTCCTATTACATTTCACAAGCTGAAAAGTTGGATTGAATCCTAAACTTTATGGCGGGGCTATCAAAGTCGTGATTGTTGTAATAGGAATTTTTGTATATGAAAAAGGATTGGTCGAATGAACTTCATGTTCTATGTTCGACCAATCCTTTTCTGAATTAGTATTCATGCTTTACTTTGCGAATGCTTGTAAATAATCTAGCACCGTTTGTTATTAAAGTAACAACTGCCACTGCTTTTTTGAACTTACGTGGTGACTTAATTGAAATGTAAAAGTCTAACACGGTTCCTACAGTGCTTAAACCTAATGAAAGATATACTAATTTTTTATTTTTAGCATGATATTTATAGCCATTGTAGCCGTCGACTATGAAACCTGCGACATTTAGTAAACTTGATAAACGTTGTGATTTGGAACGTTTTGCCATAATATTAATTCCCCCTAGTATCTTCTGTTTATATGAAAAGTTGGGTGCGCTGAATTGCTAACGTTTTGCGCTATAACTACTCATATATGATAACATAATTGTACAGTATAATTTGAAAAATTGATTTCACAAAGTTGGGGTGTCAAAGATGATTAAATGTGTCTGTTTAGTTGAAGAAACAGCTGATAAAATATTGCTTGTTCAAGTAAGGAATCGCGAAAAGTATTATTTCCCAGGTGGTAAAATAGAAGAAGGGGAATCACAAGTACAAGCGCTGTTAAGAGAAGTAAAAGAAGAATTAAATTTAACATTAACAATGGATGAAATTGAATATATCGGGACAATTGTAGGTCCTGCATATCCACAACAGGATATGTTAACTGAGTTAAATGGATTTCGCGCATTAACCAAAATCGATTGGGAAAACGTAACTATCAATAATGAAATTACGGATATACGCTGGATGGATAAAGATAATGATGCGTTGATTGCGCCTGCTGTCAAAGTTTGGATTGAAACGTATGGTGGTAAACATGACAAATAATGACACCATCATGTTACGACATTATGTCCCACAAGATTATTCGATGTTAGAAGCTTTTCAATTAAGTGAAAGTGATTTGAAGTTTGTTAAAACGCCAGAGGAAAATATTACAGCTGCAATGTCTGATAATGAAAGGTATCCCATCGTTGTAATGGATGGCAGGCAATGTGTGGCCTTTTTTACATTACATCGTGGAAAAGGGGTCGCACCATTTAGCGATAACCAAGATGCAGTATTTTTCAGGTCATTTAGTGTTGATCAACGTTATCGTAATAGAGGAATAGGTAAAGTGGTAATGGAAAAATTGGCGTCATTTATCACTTCAACATTTCAGGGTATTAATGAGATTGTGTTAACGGTTAATACTGACAATCCACATGCCATGGCACTTTATCGCCAACAAGGATATCAATATATGGGAGATAGTATGTTCGTCGGAAGACCTGTTCATATTATGGCGTTAACTATAAAATAAATTAAATTTAAAAGCATCTTTACTCATCGTCGATCACAACAATTAATGATGAATAAAGGTGCTTTTTGTTATAGATCACCGGACAATTTACTATAGTAAAAAGCGACCTAGTGAACAATTGACATATATCCACAGGTCGCTTAACTTAAATTATATTGCTAGTTGCGATTAATTGATAGACTCATCATTTTTGCGCTGTCGAGATGGTCTTTTTATTAAAAATGCCGTAATCCAAGCCGTAATCGGAATACTGATTGCAACGGCAATACCGCCTAAAATAATAGAAATAAATTCTTGAGCAAATATTTTCGAGTTTATAATATGACCAAATGAATATTTAAGTTTGAAAAACCAAATAAATAAAGCAAGTTGGCCACCAAAAAAGGCAAGGTAAATCGTGTTCGCAGATGTCGCTAAAATTTCTCTACCAACACGCATGCCAGATTGGAATAATTCGTATTGCGTAAGTGTTGGATTCACTTGATGCAATTCATAAATGGGTGAACTAATGGTAATCGTTAAATCTATCACAGCTGCAATAACAGCAAGAATAATAGTGAACACCATAAATTGAACCATATCAATGCCAATATTCATTGAATACACATATGTTTCATCTTGTTGTTCGGTTGAAAAGCCTTGTAGATGACCGAAGTAGACCGATAAATAAATGAGTGTAATCAACAATATTGTTGTAACGATAGTGCTGATAAATGCAGCTTGTGTTTTAACATTGTAACTATTGAGTACGAATAAATTACAAGCGCCAATAATAATGCAGAAAAAGAATGTGACGACATAAATCGGTACGCCAAAAATAATCAACACAATACTAATAATTAAAATAGCGAAATTTAAAAATAGGGTTAAATAAGAGATGAATCCCTTTTTACCTCCGAAAATTATCATCAGAAAGAGGAGCAATAACGCCAATATAAATACAGCATTCATTGTTTCGCCCTCCTTAATGTTTCAAATATTTCCATAAACAATATTGTGATAGGAATTGTAAGTACGATACCTATACCGCCTGTTAGTGCGCGCGCAATTTCTAACGACCAATTCATCGAAATAGTATAAGTCACAGTATTTGCATTTTTTAAAAAGATTAAAAACATAGGTAGTGCACCAGATAAATATGAGAATAATAAGATGTTAGTCATTGTTCCCATAATATCTTGGCCGATGTATCGCCCAGCAAGCGCCCATCTCCTCATTGAAATGTGTGGCGTACGCTGTAAAATTTCATGCATACCACTAGCAATTGTAATTGCAACATCCATAATAGCGCCAAGTGAACCTATTAACACTGAGGCTAGGAAGATATCTTTCGGTGGTAATGATAAAAAGTTCATCGTTTCATATTTAATGCCTTTACCATCTGTCATATATATGATTAATTCTGTTAAACCTATACTCAAAAAAGTTCCGATAATTGTACTGGCTATGGTAATGAGTGTACGCATATGCCAGCCTGTAACGAGCAATAAAGTGAGTACTGTTGAACAGATCATGGCAATGGTCATGAGTAAGAATAAATTAATATTGCTATGTTGAATATGAATGTAAATTGCGATTAATATGGCAATAGAATTCAAGATTAACGATAAAATCGATTGCAGTCCGACTTTGCGACCAACCAATAATACAGTTAATAAGAACAAACCAGTGATGATAACCGTTAAGGTATCACGCTTCTTTTCTATAATATAAGCATCACTCGGCTTGTTAGAAATATGTAATAATACTTTTTCGTGTGTGCGAAATGCCTCAGAATCTGCTTGTGATTTGACGTACTGATGATTAATCGTCGTTGTTTCTCCAGCAAATTGACCATTTAATATTTTGACTTTTAATTGATTTTTATATTTAATATCACGATTATTTTGTGCATCTTTTGTAGGTGTCGAAGAAACATGTTTGACATCTATAATTTGACCAATTGGTTTGTTGTAAAAGTTCTCATTATTGAATGTAAATAAAATAGCACCAATGAATGCGATGCAGAACAAACCTAAAATTATATTAAATGGCTTTGTAAATAAATTTCTATATTTCAAAAACAAAACCCCAATTCTATGAATGAATTAATATGGTGATTATACGCCCTTAATTTTTTATTTTCAAAGATATTACTGCTAAGTGTAAAACGAAAATCATCATTGATAGCATCGAATTACTTAATGGAATGTAGACGTTTTAGTCATTAATTGCTGAATAAGTGTTAATAATATGCCAATATCACTCTTTGTATAAGGCTCCTTTGTAATAGCACATATCGTTCTTTTTAATTCAGTATGATCTAATTTTATATCTATCCATGATTTAGATTCTGGTAAATGTATATTTTGTGATGAAATGATGTAACCTTCTTTTTGACGAAGGAGATACTGCGCAAGTGGTTGGCTACTGATTGTGTATACATCTGATTTAGTAATCTTGCGCAATTGTTTTTTTACAGTTTCGGCAAATGGTGCCAAGCAATAAATATGACTATGCTCAAACTGAATTAATGGTGGGTGTGTCGCCATCGTAATTGGATCGTCTGAAGGCGCATATAAATGATAGTGCTCTTCGAATAAAGGTAGCATATGTAATTGTTTGTGTTTACGTATTTCTGGTGTAAGTTCCGTGAAACCAATGTCTATATTCCCATTTAATACGCTATTTATAATTGTGTCATGTTCTAATAAATTAGGGATGACATGTGTATCATTTTGTAAATGAAACGTTTGGATAAGTGGTAGTAACATGTGGGATACGTCACTCTCATCATAGCCAATGTAGATACTTTTATTTTTAGTTAATCCATGGCTTTGAAATTGTTCAATCGTGCTATCTAAATGTTCAATAATACGCAGAGCTTCATTAAATAATAATTTTCCTTCAGATGTGAGCGTAATATTGCGTCCTTGCTTTTTAAATAAAGACACATTAAGTTCTTGTTCTAATAATGTAATTTGACGGCTTATCGCTGATTGAGCAATGTTTAGTTCAAGTGCTGTTTCGGAGATATGTTCTCTTTTAGCGACCTCGATAAAATATCTTAATTGTTTAATTTCCATAGCGATATAGGCACCTCCAAAAATGAGTGTTTTGTAACTATTATAGCAATATTATTGATAAATGTTCTATTTTTTAGATGAATATCTTCTATTTTATATATTGAACAGATAAATTTTTTAGATTATAGTAATTATCATTAATAACTAATATCAGAATATTCTAAAAAAGGGGTGTGCATCATGCACAATGAGAGATTAATTAAAGGCTTATATGACTATCGTGAGGAACATGATGCGTGTGGTATTGGTTTTTATGCGAATATGGATAATAAAAGGTCTCACGACATCATTGATAAATCGCTTGAAATGTTGCGACGCTTAGATCATAGGGGCGGGGTCGGCGCAGATGGCATCACTGGTGATGGCGCAGGTATTATGACTGAAATACCTTTTGCATTTTTCAAACAACATGTAACGGACTTTGATATCCCAGGTGAAGGTGAATATGCCGTGGGGTTATTTTTTTCCAAAGAACGCGTTTTAGGTTCTGAACATGAAGCAGTTTTTAAAAAATATTTTGAAGGCGAAGGGTTATCAATTCTTGGTTATCGTAATGTACCAGTTAATAAAGATGCCATTGCTAAACATGTAGCAGATACGATGCCAGTCATTCAACAAGTGTTTATTGATATTAGGGACATTGAAGATGTTGAAAAGCATTTGTTTTTAGCGAGAAAACAATTAGAGTTTTATTCGACTCAGTGCGATTTAGAATTGTATTTTACGAGCTTATCACGCAAAACAATTGTATATAAAGGTTGGTTACGATCAGACCAAATTAAAAAACTCTATACAGATTTATCGGATGATTTATATCAATCAAAGCTAGGGTTAGTGCATTCGAGATTTAGTACGAATACATTCCCGAGTTGGAAAAGGGCACATCCTAACCGTATGTTAATGCATAATGGTGAGATTAACACGATTAAAGGTAATGTAAACTGGATGCGAGCACGCCAACATAAATTAATCGAAACATTATTTGGCGAGGATCAACATAAAGTGTTTCAAATTGTCGATGAGGATGGTAGTGACTCTGCTATTGTAGATAATGCGCTAGAGTTCTTATCGTTAGCCATGGAGCCAGAAAAGGCAGCGATGTTACTCATACCTGAACCTTGGTTATATAATGAAGCGAATGATGCAAATGTACGTGCGTTTTATGAATTTTATAGTTATTTAATGGAACCGTGGGATGGTCCTACAATGATTTCGTTCTGTAACGGTGACAAACTTGGCGCGCTTACAGATAGAAATGGATTACGTCCAGGTCGTTATACGATTACTAAAGATAACTTTATTGTCTTTTCATCTGAAGTGGGTGTTGTGGACGTACCTGAAAGTAATGTTGCTTTTAAAGGTCAATTGAATCCTGGAAAGTTATTGCTTGTTGATTTTAAACAGAATAAAGTCATTGAAAATAATGATTTAAAAGGTGCGATTGCTGGAGAATTACCATATAAAGCGTGGATTGATAACCATAAAGTTGACTTTGATTTTGAAAATATACAATATCAAGATTCGCAATGGAAAGATGAGACGTTATTTAAATTACAACGTCAGTTTGCATACACGAAAGAAGAGATTCATAAGTATATTCAGGAACTTGTAGAAGGTAAGAAGGATCCTATCGGTGCAATGGGATATGATGCGCCAATTGCAGTGTTGAACGAGCGACCAGAATCACTATTTAATTACTTTAAACAGCTGTTTGCACAAGTTACGAATCCACCAATTGATGCGTATCGTGAAAAAATCGTAACGAGTGAACTTTCTTATTTAGGTGGCGAAGGTAACTTACTAGCACCTGATGAAACGGTTTTAGATCGTATTCAATTGAAAAGGCCGGTATTGAATGAATCACACTTAGCAGCGATTGATCAGGAACATTTTAAATTAACTTATTTATCAACGGTATATGAAGGGGACTTGGAAGATGCGTTAGAAGCATTAGGCCGAGAAGCAGTGAATGCTGTAAAGCAAGGCGCTCAAATTCTAGTGTTAGATGACAGTGGATTAGTTGATAGCAATGGCTTTGCAATGCCGATGTTACTCGCAATAAGTCATGTGCATCAATTACTTATTAAAGCAGATTTACGTATGTCTACAAGTTTAGTCGCTAAATCTGGTGAGACACGAGAAGTGCATCATGTTGCTTGTTTACTCGCATATGGCGCGAATGCAATTGTGCCATACCTAGCGCAACGTACAGTTGAACAACTGACATTGACAGAAGGGTTACAAGGCACCGTTGTCGATAATGTTAAGACATATACGGATGTATTGTCGGAAGGTGTCATTAAAGTAATGGCTAAGATGGGAATTTCGACAGTGCAAAGTTATCAAGGGGCACAAATATTTGAAGCGATTGGCTTGTCTCATGATGTGATTGATCGTTATTTTACTGGGACACAGTCTAAGTTATCTGGTATTTCGATTGATCAAATTGATGCTGAAAATAAAGCACGTCAACAAAGTGATGATAATTATCTTGCATCAGGTAGTACATTCCAATGGAGACAACAAGGTCAACATCATGCTTTTAATCCGGAATCTATTTTCTTATTGCAGCACGCATGTAAAGAAAATGACTATGCGCAATTTAAAGCATACTCTGAAGCGGTGAACAAAAATAGAACAGATCACATTAGACATTTACTTGAATTTAAAGCATGTACACCGATTGACATCGACCAAGTTGAACCGGTAAGTGACATTGTCAAACGCTTTAATACAGGGGCGATGAGTTATGGATCGATTTCAGCGGAAGCACATGAAACGTTAGCACAAGCCATGAACCAATTAGGTGGAAAGAGTAATAGTGGTGAAGGTGGCGAAGATGCAAAACGTTATGAAGTACAAGTTGATGGAAGCAACAAAGTAAGTGCGATTAAACAAGTTGCTTCTGGGCGGTTTGGTGTAACTAGTGATTATTTACAACATGCCAAAGAAATTCAAATTAAAGTTGCGCAAGGTGCAAAGCCTGGTGAAGGTGGTCAATTACCTGGTACTAAGGTATATCCGTGGATTGCGAAGACAAGAGGGTCAACGCCAGGTATCGGTCTGATTTCACCACCGCCACATCATGATATTTATTCAATAGAAGATTTAGCGCAACTGATACATGATTTGAAAAATGCGAATAAAGATGCAGATATCGCGGTAAAATTAGTTTCGAAAACAGGTGTTGGTACCATTGCATCTGGGGTGGCAAAAGCATTTGCAGATAAAATTGTCATCAGTGGTTACGATGGTGGTACAGGGGCTTCACCTAAAACGAGTATTCAGCATGCCGGTGTTCCTTGGGAGATTGGTTTAGCAGAAACACATCAAACATTAAAACTAAATGACTTAAGAAGTCGTGTTAAGTTAGAAACAGACGGTAAGTTATTAACTGGTAAAGATGTAGCGTACGCATGTGCGCTTGGAGCGGAAGAATTTGGATTTGCAACTGCACCATTAGTGGTGTTGGGCTGTATAATGATGCGTGTATGCCATAAAGATACATGTCCAGTAGGAGTTGCAACTCAAAACAAAGATTTACGTGCTTTATATAGAGGTAAAGCACATCATGTTGTTAATTTTATGCATTTTATTGCACAAGAATTAAGAGAAATTTTAGCATCTTTAGGTTTGAAACGTGTAGAAGACTTAGTTGGAAGAACTGATTTATTACAACGATCATCAACATTAAAAGCGAATAGCAAAGCGGCTAGTATTGATGTTGAAAAACTGTTATGTCCTTTCGATGGGCCAAACACAAAAGAAATTCAACAAAATCATAATCTTGAGCATGGATTTGATTTAACAAATTTATATGAAGTAACGAAGCCATATATTACTGAAGGGCGTCGCTATACAGGTAGCTTTACAGTAAATAATGAACAACGTGATGTAGGAGTTATTACAGGTAGTGAGATTTCGAAACAATATGGAGAAGCAGGACTTCCTGAAAATACAATTAATGTTTATACGAATGGTCATGCTGGTCAAAGTCTTGCAGCATACGCACCGAAAGGCTTAATGATTCATCATACTGGAGATGCGAATGACTATGTTGGTAAAGGATTATCTGGTGGTACGGTCATTGTCAAAGCACCTTTTGAAGAACGACAAAATGAAATTATTGCTGGTAACGTCTCATTCTATGGTGCGACAGGTGGTAAGGCATTTATTAACGGTAGTGCAGGAGAAAGATTCTGTATTAGAAATAGTGGTGTAGATGTTGTCGTTGAAGGTATCGGCGACCATGGATTAGAGTACATGACTGGTGGACATGTCATTAATTTAGGTGATGTAGGTAAGAACTTCGGTCAAGGTATGAGTGGTGGTATTGCTTACGTTATCCCGTCTGATGTAGAAGCTTTTGTTGAAAATAATCAACTAGATACGCTTTCGTTTACAAAGATTAAACACCAAGAAGAAAAAGCATTCATTAAGCAAATGCTGGAAGAACATGTGTCACACACGAATAGTACGAGAGCGATTCATGTGTTAAAACATTTTGATCGCATTGAAGATGTCGTCGTTAAAGTTATTCCTAAAGATTATCAATTAATGATGCAAAAAATTCATTTGCACAAATCATTACATGACAATGAAGATGAAGCGATGTTAGCTGCATTTTACGATGACAGTAAAACAATCGACGCTAAACATAAACCAGCCGTTGTGTATTAAGGAAAGGGGGAGATACGATGGGTGAATTTAAAGGATTTATGAAGTATGACAAACAGTACTTAGGTGAATTATCACTGGTAGACCGTTTGAAGCATCATAAAGCATATCAACAACGATTTACTAAAGAAGATGCCTCTATCCAAGGTGCGCGATGTATGGATTGTGGAACGCCGTTTTGTCAAACCGGACAACAGTATGGTAGGGAAACAATAGGTTGTCCAATTGGAAACTACATTCCTGAATGGAACGACTTAGTGTATCATCAAGATTTTAAAACTGCTTATGAACGCTTAAGCGAAACAAATAACTTTCCTGACTTTACAGGGCGTGTATGTCCTGCACCATGCGAAAGTGCTTGTGTGATGAAGATTAATAGAGAATCGATTGCGATTAAAGGTATTGAACGCACAATTATTGATGAAGCTTTTGAAAATGGTTGGGTAGCGCCGAAAGTTCCGAGTCGCCGTAGAGATGAAAAAGTGGCAATCGTTGGAAGCGGTCCAGCAGGATTAACTGCTGCTGAAGAACTTAATCTACTAGGATATCAAGTAACTATTTATGAACGTGCTAGAGAATCAGGCGGTTTATTAATGTATGGTATTCCGAATATGAAACTTGATAAAGATGTGGTTCGACGTCGTATTAAGTTAATGGAAGAAGCGGGCATTACTTTCATTAATGGTGTTGAAGTAGGCGTTGATATTGATAAAGCAACGTTAGAATCTGAGTATGATGCCATTATATTATGTACTGGTGCACAAAAAGGTAGAGATTTACCTTTAGAAGGACGCATGGGTGATGGTATACATTTCGCTATGGATTATTTAACTGAACAAACGCAGCTGTTAAATGGAGAAATTGATGATATTACAATAACTGCAAAAGATAAGAATGTCATTATCATTGGTGCTGGTGATACAGGGGCAGACTGTGTAGCGACAGCATTAAGAGAAAATTGTAAATCGATTGTTCAATTTAATAAATATACGAAATTGCCAGAAGCAATTACATTTACAGAAAATGCATCATGGCCTTTAGCAATGCCGGTGTTTAAAATGGACTATGCGCACCAAGAGTACGAAGCTAAGTTTGGTAAGGAACCACGTGCATATGGTGTTCAAACAATGCGTTACGATGTTGACGATAAAGGACACATACGTGGTTTGTATACTCAAATTTTAGAGCAAGGCGAAAATGGTATGGTCATGAAAGAAGGACCTGAAAGATTTTGGCCTGCTGACCTTGTATTATTATCAATCGGCTTCGAAGGTACAGAACCAACTGTACCGAATGCTTTTAACATTAAAACGGATAGAAATCGAATCGTGGCGGATGATACAAACTATCAAACTAATAATGAAAAAGTATTTGCTGCTGGAGATGCTAGACGTGGTCAAAGTTTAGTTGTATGGGCGATTAAAGAAGGTAGAGGCGTAGCGAAAGCAGTAGATCAGTATTTAGCGAGTAAAGTTTGTGTATAATCTTTGTATGGAAATGGTGGTTACGTTGACGTTGTGGCATGCTGAATCGAGTTTGAAATAATCTAGTATCTATCAACGTCACATGCTATCATTGTAACCTAAAAACAAAGGTTTGTAAGACAACAAATAGATTAATTATAAGTAGTGATTTTTTACATTCGTTTATAGGTCAACTGTAGTGGAAGACAATGATTTGTGGTAATCATGTAATGCTTAAAAACAATATTGACTTTTACAGAACGTTCATATATGATAAATATTGTGTTTAGGAGGAATACCCAAGTCCGGCTGAAGGGATCGGTCTTGAAAACCGACAGGGGCTTAACGGCTCGCGGGGGTTCGAATCCCTCTTCCTCCGCCATCAATATTTATATTAAATACTATATATAATGAAGGTAAGTGCTCAAATTTTGAGTATTTACCTTTTTTATTTGTCTTTGAATGACTCGTAATTTTTGATAATAGAAATGATAAGGCATTGAGATTGGAAGGGCATTTGGCTTGTGCAATATACATAGCTAAATGTCTTTTTTGTTTTGTGAAATATGATGGATGGCTTGTGTGGACAAGTTTGCTATTTATAGATATGCATTTTTCAATTTAGGAGTTGGCCATGCATCTACACTTTATAATGGTGAGAGCGTGGTGAGGTATTGTTAATAACGCAATTGTAGCGAGGAGTTATTGCTACATATGTCGTTATGGCTCATTGATTTTCTGAAATGGCTATCCCAGATAATTGTGACAAAATAAAAATATTTCTTTGAAAGCCTTTACATAACTTGTCTAGACAAGTTATACTCATTTTAAGACATTAAGGGAGTGAAATATATGGCTGTAAAAAGAGAAGATGTAAAAGCCATCGTAACCGCTATTGGGGGAAAAGAAAATCTTGAAGCTGCAACGCATTGTGTAACACGATTACGTTTAGTGCTGAAGGATGAAAGTAAAGTTGATAAAGACGCATTAAGTAATAACGCGTTGGTCAAGGGGCAGTTTAAAGCAGACCATCAATATCAAATTGTCATTGGTCCAGGAACAGTCGATGAAGTGTATAAGCAGTTTATTGATGAAACAGGTGCTCAAGAAGCTTCGAAAGATGAAGCGAAAAAAGCAGCTGCACAAAAAGGGAATCCAGTACAACGTTTGATCAAATTGTTGGGGGATATTTTTATACCAATATTACCTGCGATTGTGACAGCTGGTTTGTTAATGGGAATCAATAATTTACTTACAATGAAAGGTTTATTTGGTCCAAAAGCACTTATTGAGATGTATCCACAAATTGCTGATATTTCAAACATCATTAATGTGATTGCGAGTACGGCATTTATTTTCTTACCAGCATTAATTGGTTGGAGTAGTATGCGTGTATTTGGTGGTAGTCCGATTCTAGGCATAGTCTTAGGTTTGATTTTAATGCATCCGCAATTAGTATCTCAGTATGATTTGGCAAAAGGGAATATTCCGACGTGGAACTTATTTGGCTTAGAGATTAAGCAGTTGAATTACCAAGGTCAAGTGTTGCCAGTTTTAATTGCAGCTTATGTTCTAGCTAAAATTGAAAAAGGATTAAATAAAGTCGTTCACGATTCGATAAAAATGTTGGTCGTTGGACCCGTAGCGCTTTTAGTTACTGGATTTTTAGCATTTATTATCATTGGACCAGTTGCGTTATTGATTGGTACAGGTATTACATCTGGTGTTACATTTATATTCCAACATGCAGGATGGCTTGGCGGAGCAATATATGGATTGTTATATGCACCACTTGTAATTACAGGACTACACCATATGTTTTTAGCAGTAGATTTCCAATTGATGGGTAGCAGCTTAGGCGGTACGTATTTATGGCCAATTGTTGCGATTTCCAATATTTGTCAGGGCTCTGCAGCATTTGGAGCATGGTTTGTCTATAAACGTCGTAAAATGGTTAAAGAAGAAGGCTTGGCATTAACATCTTGTATTTCTGGTATGTTAGGTGTTACTGAACCAGCTATGTTTGGTGTGAACTTACCTCTGAAATATCCATTTATCGCTGCGATATCAACGTCTTGTGTATTGGGGGCAATCGTTGGTATGAATAACGTACTTGGAAAAGTTGGTGTTGGTGGCGTGCCAGCATTCATTTCAATTCAAAAAGAATTTTGGCCAGTATATCTTATTGTGACAGCTATTGCTATTGTTGTACCATGTATACTAACAATTGTGATGTCTCATTTTAGTAAACAAAAAGCGAAAGAAATTGTTGAAGATTAATAAAATAAAAAAGGGGCGTTCGTTATTTGGACGTCCTTTATTACGTTATAAGGTGGTAATTGTGTGTCGAAAGAAATAGATTGGAGAAAATCCGTTGTATATCAAATTTATCCTAAGTCGTTTAATGATACGACGGGGAATGGTATAGGAGATATCAACGGAATTATAGAAAAATTGGATTATATCAAGTTATTGGGTGTTGATTATATTTGGTTAACACCAGTGTATGAATCACCGATGAATGATAATGGCTATGATATCAGCAATTATTTAGAAATCAACGAAGACTTTGGAACGATGGATGATTTTGAAAAGTTAATCAAAGTTGCTCATCAAAAAGACTTGAAAGTGATGTTAGATATTGTCATTAATCATACGTCGACGGAGCATGAATGGTTTAAAGAAGCCCGTAAATCTAAAGATAACCCTTATAGAGATTATTACTTTTTCAGATCATCTGAAGACGGGCCGCCAACAAATTGGCATTCTAAATTCGGTGGTAATGCATGGAAGTATGATTCTGAGACAGATGAATATTATTTACATTTATTTGATGTCAGTCAAGCTGATTTAAATTGGGATAATCCGGAAGTACGTCAATCGTTATATCGCATAGTCAATCATTGGATAGACTTCGGCGTTGATGGTTTTCGATTTGATGTCATTAACTTAATTTCTAAAGGTGAATTTAAGGACTCTGACAAAATAGGTAAAGAATTTTATACGGATGGTCCTAGAGTGCATGAGTTTCTGCATGAATTAAATCGTCAAACGTTTGGTAACACTGACATGATGACTGTAGGAGAAATGTCTTCGACGACGATTGAAAATTGTATTAAGTATACACAGCCAGAACGCCAAGAATTGAATAGTGTTTTTAATTTTCATCATCTAAAGGTTGATTATGTTGATGGTGAAAAGTGGACAAATGCGAAGCTTGATTTTCATAAGTTAAAGGAAATTCTGATGCAATGGCAACGAGGTATTTATGACGGTGGCGGATGGAACGCGATTTTCTGGTGTAATCATGATCAGCCACGGGTAGTGTCTAGATTTGGTGATGATACGTCGGAAGAGATGAGGATACAAAGTGCTAAAATGTTAGCTATCGCACTGCATATGTTGCAAGGGACGCTATATATTTACCAAGGGGAAGAAATTGGTATGACGGACCCACATTTTACATCAATAGCACAATATCGCGATGTTGAATCGATTAATGCCTACCATCAGTTGTTAAGTGAAGGGCATGCTGAAGCGGATGTATTAGCGATTTTAGGACAGAAGTCACGAGACAATTCGAGAACGCCTATGCAATGGAGTGATGATGTTAATGCTGGATTTACAGCTGGTAAGCCTTGGATTGATATTTCGGAAAATTATCATCAGGTCAACGTTAGACAAGCACTTCAGAATAAAGATTCTATTTTCTACACGTATCAAAAATTAATACAATTAAGACATACGCATGATATTATTACGTATGGAGACATTGTGCCACGTTTTATGGATCATGATCATTTATTTGTTTATGAACGTCATTATAAGAATCAACAATGGCTAGTAATTGCGAATTTCTCAGCATCGGCTGTTGATTTGCCAGAAGGATTGGCTAGAGAAGGTCGTGTTGTGATTCAAACAGGCACAGTGGAAAATAATACGATAAGCGGGTTTGGTGCAATTGTAATCGAAACAAACGCGTAAAATAAATTGAGTGGATGCGTTTATATGGCGAAACAAAAAAAGTTTATGAAGATTTATGAGGCGTTGAAAGAAGATATATTAAACGGGCAGATTCAATATGGTGAACAAATTCCGTCTGAACATGATTTGGTGCAATTGTACCAGTCATCTCGAGAGACCGTGCGTAAGGCATTAGATTTGTTGGCATTAGACGGCATGATTCAAAAGATTCATGGTAAAGGGTCACTTGTCATTTATCAGGAGGTTACAGAGTTTCCATTTTCTGAACTTGTTAGTTTTAAAGAAATGCAAGAAGAAATGGGTGTCGCATATTTAACTGAAGTTGTTGTGAATGAGGTTGTTGAAGCGCATGAAGTTCCAGAAGTTCAACATGCTTTAAACATCAATTCTAGTGAATCACTCATTCATATTGTTAGAACTCGTCGGCTTAACCAACATGTGAAGATTGTTGATGAAGATTATTTTCTAAAGTCGATTGTTTCAGATATAGGTAATGATGTTGCGAGTGATTCTATTTATGATTATTTGGAAAAGGTATTAAATCTTAATATTAGTTATTCAAGTAAGTCTATTACTTTTGAACCGTTTGATGAACAAGCATATCAATTGTTTGGTGATGTATCGGTGGCTTATTCAGCAACAGTTCGAAGTATTGTGTATTTAGAAAATACAATGCCGTTTCAATATAATATTTCAAAACATCTTGCAAATGAATTTAAATTTAATGACTTCTCAAGACGTCGTACAAAGTAAACAATGATATAAATGATTTATACTTGCAATTAACTATTAAAATATAGTAATATATATCTTGCCGTGCTAGGTGGGGAGGTAGCGGTTCCCTGTACTCGAAATCCGCTTTATGCGAGGCTTAATTCCTTTGTTGAGGCCGTATTTTTGCGAAGTCTGCCCAAAGCACGTAGTGTTTGAAGATTTCGGTCCTATGCAATATGAACCCATGAACCATGTCAGGTCCTGACGGAAGCAGCA
>OFLL01000065.1_pt1 | contig 64561 bp, 49 predicted proteins | sample 1540861 | NCBI WGS metagenome assembly OFLL01 (sample SAMEA4413039, study PRJEB24355) | metagenome | biome: human; feature: gut; material: faeces | place: United Kingdom | collected 2010 | reverse complement strand
TAGCACGTAGAGATGCATTTTTTGTGACAATGGTAGAACCTTTTCTGAACCATACGCATAGCGTATGGTTTTCTTTTCAAGAAAAAAAAGACAAAGCTGTTATGATCTTAGCTTTGTCTTTTATGTGTTAGTCATCATGTATACGACATCCTACTACTAACGTTTATATATTCGAATTTTTATTTCATAATAATCTTCATGATCTTTGTCTTTATGCTCAACATGTAGTCCTGTTTGTTGAATCGCTTGGATACTTTTGCCTACCTCATCTCGTGCTTGAGTGACATCTTGTGCAAAGCGAAGGTTTTGTGCTTTGACTTTTTCGGGCCCCGTTTTTTGGCGTACTCTATCTTCAGTCTGTTTCACATTTAGCTTTTGTGCAATGACTTGCTCAATCAACGCTTCTTGTTCGCTATCAGACAATGATAATACCGCTCTCGCATGGCGTTCAGTAATTTTACCTTCTCTTAAGCGAAGTAGTACTTTCGGCGCCAACTTCAATAAACGCAACTTATTTGCAATAAAGCTTTGACTTTTACCTAAACTTTTTGCCAATTCACTTTGCGTTGTATCACCAATTTCCAATAATTTCTTATAGGCTTCCGCTTCTTCAACAACAGACAAATTTTCTCTTTGAATATTCTCAATTAATGCAACAACAGCCGTCTCTTCATCATCCATATCACGAATAATAACGTCTGCTTGAGGTAAATTTAGTGATTGTATTGCTCTAAATCGGCGCTCTCCAGCAATAATTTCAAACATATCTTCTTCAATCGGTCTTACAACAATAGGTTGTAGTAAACCATGTTCATGTATTGATTCAGCAAGTTCTTTAATTTTATTTGGTTCAAACACCTGTCTTGGTTGATAACGGTTGGGAACGATACGTTCAATTTGAATGGATTCAACATTACTATTGCGATCTTCTTCAATATGTCCAATGATGTCATCTTTGTTTTTCAAACCAAATAATTTTGAAAAAGGTTTTTTCATTATCCATTCGCTCCTTTTATGTTAGTTGTAAAGGATTATGCATTATTTTTCAAGTAAAGGAGTCTTATTAGGCGTCCCTGGTTTTCTTGGATACTTTTTCGGCGTCTGTCTTTTTTTATCAATAATGAACATCTGGCGCTCTCCAGCATCTTCTGGCAATTCAAAGGTATGTGTTTCTGTAACATTACCACCTAACACACTAATTGCAAATTTTGCTTCTTCTAATTCTTCTTCACCTTTTGAAGATTTTAATGCAACAAACTGTCCACCTTTTTTAACTAGCGGTAAGCACAATTCACTTAACACGGATAATCTAGCTACTGCTCTTGCAGTAACAACATCATAAGACTCCCTGTAGACACCCTTACCAAATGTTTCTGCTCTATCGTGTATAAAGCTGACATCCTGTAATTGTAATTCTGACGCTAAATGGTTTAAAAATTGAATACGCTTATTTAATGAATCAACAATCGTCACTTTTAACTGCGGAAACATTATTTTTAACGGAATACTTGGAAAACCAGCTCCAGCGCCTACATCACATATACTTATAGGCTGATTAAAATCAAAATAAAAACTAGGTGCAACGGAATCATAAAAATGTTTCAAATATACATCGTGTTCATCTGTAATACTTGTCAAATTCATCTTTTCATTCCATTCAACAAGTAAACGATAATATGTTTGAAACTGTTGTTTTTGAGTCTCAGTTAATTCAATATTATGTTCTTTTAATTGTTCTGCTAACCATTCTACAGTCATTAGTCACTCACCCTTTGGAGTTTACCTTGTTCTAAGTAAATCAATAATATAGATATGTCTGCTGGATTTACCCCTGATATTCTAGAAGCTTGTGCAATATTTAAAGGTTTTACTTCTGATAATTTTTCTCGCGCTTCAGTCGCCAAACTATCAATCTTACTATAATCTAAGTCTTCTGGAATTTTCTTCTCTTCCATACGCTTAACTTTCTCAACTTGTTGTAGTGATTTATTGATATAACCTTCATATTTTGTTTGTATTTCTACTTGTTCTTCAACATCTGCATTCAATTGATGTTCTTCTTCTAAAATTTCTAAAATTATATCGTAAGTCATTTCAGGTCTGCGTAATAAATCGATAGCTAAAATACCATCTTTTAAGCGAGAACCACCATGTTGTTCAATAATCGCTTGCGTATGTTCGTTTGGTTTAATACGAATATCTGATAAACGCTTAATTTCCGCATCAATTTGCTGACGTTTTTCATTAAAACGTGCATATCGTTCTTCAGAAATCATACCAAGTTCATATCCCATATCCGTCAATCTCAAATCAGCATTATCATGACGTAGTAACAAACGATATTCTGCACGTGATGTTAGTAAACGATAAGGTTCATTAGTACCTTTAGTTACAAGATCATCGATTAAGACACCAATATATGCATCTGAACGACTTAATATCTTTTCGCCTGTGTTTAACACTTTACCTGCAGCGTTAATACCTGCCATCAATCCTTGTCCTGCTGCTTCTTCATAACCAGATGTACCATTAATTTGACCTGCAGTGTATAAGTTTTTAATCATTTTCGTTTCAAGTGTAGGCCATAACTGCGTTGGCACAATCGCATCATATTCAATTGCGTAGCCGGCACGCATCATATCTGCTTTTTCAAGACCTGGTATCGTCTCTAACATTTGACGTTGCACATGTTCAGGAAGACTTGTAGATAATCCTTGCACATATACTTCATTTGTATTACGACCTTCAGGCTCTAAGAAAAGTTGATGTCGCGGCTTATCATTAAATCGAACAAATTTATCTTCAATTGAAGGGCAATAACGTGGCCCGGTTCCTTTAATCATCCCTGAATACATTGCAGATAGATGTAAATTATCATCGATAACTTTGTGTGTTTCAGCATTAGTATACGTTAGCCAACATGGCAATTGATCTAATATATATTCTGTTGTTTCAAAGCTGAATGCACGACCTACATCGTCACCTGGTTGTATTTCAGTCTTCGAATAGTCAATTGTTTTTGAATTTACACGCGGTGGTGTACCTGTTTTAAAACGAACAATATCAAAACCAAGTTCTCTTAAATTGTCTGATAATGTGATTGATGGTAATTGGTGATTTGGTCCACTTGAATACTTCATATTACCTAAAATGATTTCACCACGTAAAAATGTTCCCGTTGTAATAATTACTGCTTTAGATAAATACTCTGTACCAATATTTGTACGTACACCTTTAACTTCATTATCTTCTATAATAAGTTCGTCTACCATACCTTGCATTATATGCAAATTTTCTTCATCTTCAATCACGCGTTTCATTTCTTGTTGATAAAGTACTTTATCTGCTTGCGCTCTTAGTGCTCTTACAGCAGGTCCTTTACCTGTATTTAACATTCTCATTTGAATGTGTGTTTTATCGATTGTTTTTGCCATTTGTCCACCTAAAGCATCAATTTCACGAACAACGATACCTTTAGCTGGTCCACCTACAGATGGGTTACATGGCATAAATGCAATATTATCTAAATTTATTGTTAGCATTAATGTTTTAGCACCACGTCTTGCAGATGCTAAACCTGCTTCTACACCTGCATGTCCCGCACCTATAACGATTACATCATATTCTTGAACCACAATATAAACCTCCTTATTTGATATCTTACTAGCCTTCTTAAGACGGTATTCCGTCTATTTCAATTACTATTTACCTAAGCAGAATTGACTGAATAACTGATCGATGAGTTCATCACTTGCAGTCTCACCAATAATTTCTCCTAATATTTCCCAAGTTCTAGTTAAATCAATTTGTACCATATCCATAGGCACACCAGATTCTGCTGCATCAATCGCATCTTGTATCGTTTGTCTTGCTTGTTTTAATAATGAAATATGTCTTGAATTAGAAACATAAGTCATATCCTGATTTTGTACTTCTCCACCAAAGAACAAATCTCGAATTTGTATTTCTAATTCATCAATACCTTCTTGTTTTAACATTGAAGTTTGAATTAATGGCGTATCACCTATCATATCTTTAACTTCATTAATATCTATGTTTTGCTCTAAATCCATTTTATTAACAATTACGATTACATCTTCATTTTTAACCACTTCATATAATGTGTAATCTTCTTGAGTCAATGCTTCGTTATTGTTTAATACAAATAAAATTAAGTCTGCTTGGCTAAGAGCCTTTCTAGAGCGTTCAACACCAATCTTCTCTACTATATCTTCTGTCTCGCGTATACCAGCAGTATCAACTAATCTTAATGGCACGCCACGAACATTGACGTACTCTTCTAAGACATCTCTTGTAGTACCTGCTACCTCAGTTACAATCGCTTTATTATCTTGTATTAAATTATTTAACATCGATGATTTACCTACGTTTGGTTTACCAACAATAACTGTAGATAAACCTTCACGCATAATTTTACCCTGCGCACCGGTATCTAATAAACGATTAATTTCCTGTTTGATTTCTTTAGACTGCTCTAAAAGAAATTCAGTAGTCGCATCTTCAACATCATCGTATTCAGGATAATCAATATTCACTTCTACTTGAGCGAGTATCTCTAATATAGATTGACGTTGTTTTTTGATTAAGTCACTTAGACGACCTTCAATTTGATTCATCGCAACCTTAGAAGCTCTATCTGTCTTCGAGCGAATAAAGTCCATAACTGCTTCAGCTTGAGATAAATCAATACGACCATTTAAAAAGGCTCGTTTTGTAAATTCACCTGGCTCAGCCATTCGAGCGCCATATGTCATAGTAAGTTCCAGCACTCTATTAATCGTTAATATACCACCATGACAATTAATTTCTATAATATCTTCGCGTGTAAATGTTTTTGGCGCTCTTAACACAGACACCATAACTTCTTCAACCACTTCTTTAGACTCTGGATCAATAATATGACCGTAATTAATCGTATGTGATGGAACATCATTTAAAAGATGTTTTCCTTTATATAATATGTCTGCAATTTCAACGGCTTGCGGTCCAGACAATCGAACAATTCCAATTGCCCCTTCACCCATTGGTGTTGAAATACTCGTAATTGTATCTAAATCCATATTGCTACTCGCCTCCTTCAACGATGTGAATACATTTTAAAGTAAGTTATTATAACCCTAAGGTAAGTCTTACGTTTGTCTGAGGTAAGACTTCGGGAGGTGTTGAGTGGTTAATGTTTACCTTCCCCTACCCTATCATTACTTAATTTTTTTATTAAAAACTTTGGCAATTTTAAGTACGTGCTCAAGACTATTCTGTATTTGTAAAGTCGTCATATCTTTAGCTGGCTGTCTTGCTATTACAATAATATCTTTGGCCAATATATGCGACTTATGTACTTTGAAATTTTCACGTATTGCTCTTTTAATCTTGTTTCTTAACACTGCATTACCTAGTTTTTTAGAAACACTAATACCTAAGCGAAAATGGTCTATTTCTTTATTATTACAAGTGTATACAACAAATTGTCTGTTGGCTACAGAATGACCTTTTTTATATATTCTCTGAAAATCTGCATTCTTTTTAATTCGGTAAGCTTTTTCCAATAACATCACTCGCTTATTTATCGTTTTTATTTGAAGCTATATTTAAACTTCTATTGAGCTTATAACATAAATTTCTATTTATTCTTAATTTAAACGAAAAAAAAGATCACTGATGAGTCAGTGATCTTATGCAGATAAAACTTTACGGCCTTTACGACGACGGCGCGCTAAAACTTTACGGCCATTTTTTGTGCTCATGCGTTTTCTGAAACCATGAACTTTACTATGTTTACGTTTATTTGGTTGATAAGTACGTTTTACCATGCAAAACACCTCCATCTTTATACAGTTATCTAATATACCAGATTATGCAGACTCTGATCACTTTAATAGATAAGATTTTGCGTTTCTTAGATTAAAATTCTCGTATTAGCTCATTGATTATCTAGTCATAATTCAAGCAACTACTACAATATAACAAAATCCTTTTTATAACGCAAGTTCATTTTATGCTACTGCTCAATTTTTTTACTTTTATCGATTAAAGATAGAAATACACGATGCGAGCAATCAAATTTCATAACATCACCATGAGTTTGGTCCGAAGCATGAGTGTTTACAATGTTTGAATACCTTATACAGTTCTTATACATACTTTATAAATTATTTCCCAAGCTGTTTTGATACACTCACTAACAGATACTCTATAGAAGGAAAAGTTATCCACTTATGCACATTTACAGTTTTCAGAATTGTGGATAATTAGAAATTACACACAAAGTTATACTATTTTTAGCAACATATTCACAGGTATTTGACATATAGAGAACTGAAAAAGTATAATTGTGTGGATAAGTCGTCCAACTCATGATTTTATAAGGATTTATTTATTGATATTTACATAAAAATACTGTGCATAACTAATAAGCAGGATAAAGTTATCCACTGATTGTTATTAACTTGTGGATAATTATTAACATGGTGTGTTTAGAAGTTATCCACGGCTGTTATTTTTGTGTATAACTTAAAAATTTAAGAAAGATGGAGTAAATTTATGTCGGAAAAAGAAATTTGGGAAAAAGTGCTTGAAATTGCTCAAGAAAAATTATCAGCTGTAAGTTACTCAACTTTCCTAAAAGATACTGAACTTTACACGATCAAAGATGGTGAAGCTATCGTATTATCGAGTATTCCTTTTAATGCAAATTGGTTAAATCAACAATATGCTGAAATTATCCAAGCAATCTTATTTGATGTTGTAGGCTATGAAGTAAAACCTCACTTTATTACTACTGAAGAATTAGCAAATTATAGTAATAATGAAACTGCTACTCCAAAAGAAACAACAAAACCTTCTACTGAAACAACTGAGGATAATCATGTGCTTGGTAGAGAGCAATTCAATGCCCATAACACATTTGACACTTTTGTAATAGGACCTGGTAACCGCTTTCCACATGCAGCGAGTTTAGCTGTGGCCGAAGCACCAGCCAAAGCGTACAATCCATTATTTATCTATGGAGGTGTTGGTTTAGGAAAAACCCATTTAATGCATGCCATTGGTCATCATGTTTTAGATAATAATCCAGATGCCAAAGTGATTTACACATCAAGTGAAAAATTCACAAATGAATTTATTAAATCAATACGTGATAACGAAGGTGAAGCTTTCAGAGAAAGATATCGTAATATCGACGTCTTATTAATCGATGATATTCAGTTCATACAAAATAAAGTACAAACACAAGAAGAATTTTTCTATACTTTTAATGAATTGCATCAGAATAACAAGCAAATAGTTATTTCGAGTGATCGACCACCAAAGGAAATTGCACAATTAGAAGATCGATTACGTTCACGCTTTGAATGGGGGCTAATTGTTGATATTACGCCACCAGATTATGAAACTCGAATGGCAATTTTGCAGAAGAAAATTGAAGAAGAAAAATTAGATATTCCACCAGAAGCTTTAAATTATATAGCAAATCAAATTCAATCTAATATTCGTGAATTAGAAGGTGCATTAACACGTTTACTTGCATATTCACAATTATTAGGAAAACCAATTACAACTGAATTAACTGCTGAAGCTTTAAAAGATATCATTCAAGCACCAAAATCTAAAAAGATTACCATCCAAGATATTCAAAAAATTGTAGGCCAGTACTATAATGTTAGAATTGAAGATTTCAGTGCAAAAAAACGTACAAAGTCAATTGCATATCCGCGTCAAATAGCTATGTACTTGTCTAGAGAGCTTACAGATTTCTCATTACCTAAAATTGGTGAAGAATTTGGTGGGCGTGATCATACGACCGTCATTCATGCTCATGAAAAAATATCTAAAGATTTAAAAGAAGATCCTATTTTTAAACAAGAAGTAGAGAATCTTGAAAAAGAAATAAGAAATGTATAAGTAGGAAACTTTGGGAAATGTAATCTGTTATATAACAGCACTAATAATAACTGTCATTTTTTACATTTCTATATACTAATGTGGCAAGATGAGCAAAACTCATTTTGTGGATAATGTTTAAAAGTCATACACATCATACACAAGTTATCAACATGTGTATAACTTCGCCAAATCTATGTTTTTAAGACTTATCCACCAATCCACAGCACCTACTACTATTACTAAGAACTTAAAACCTATATAATTATATATAAACGACTGGAAGGAGTTTTAATTAATGATGGAATTCACTATTAAAAGAGATTATTTTATTACACAATTAAATGACACATTAAAAGCTATTTCACCAAGAACAACATTACCTATATTAACTGGTATCAAAATCGATGCGAAAGAACATGAAGTTATACTAACTGGTTCAGACTCTGAAATTTCAATAGAAATCACTATTCCTAAAACTGTAGATGGCGAAGATATTGTCAATATTTCAGAAACAGGCTCAGTAGTACTTCCTGGACGATTCTTTGTTGATATTATAAAAAAATTACCTGGTAAAGATGTTAAATTATCTACAAATGAACAATTCCAGACATTAATTACATCAGGTCATTCTGAATTTAATTTGAGTGGCTTAGATCCAGATCAATATCCTTTATTACCTCAAGTTTCTAGAGATGACGCAATTCAATTGTCGGTAAAAGTGCTTAAAAACGTAATTGCACAAACGAATTTTGCAGTGTCCACCTCAGAAACACGCCCAGTACTAACTGGTGTGAACTGGCTTATACAAGAAAATGAATTAATATGCACAGCGACTGACTCGCACCGCTTGGCTGTAAGAAAGTTGCAGTTAGAAGATGTTTCTGAAAACAAAAATGTCATCATTCCAGGTAAGGCTTTAGCTGAATTAAATAAAATTATGTCTGACAATGAAGAAGACATTGATATCTTCTTTGCTTCAAACCAAGTTTTATTTAAAGTTGGAAATGTGAACTTTATTTCTCGATTATTAGAAGGACATTATCCTGATACAACACGTTTATTCCCTGAAAACTATGAAATTAAATTAAGTATAGACAATGGGGAGTTTTATCATGCGATTGATCGTGCATCTTTATTAGCACGTGAAGGTGGTAATAACGTTATTAAATTAAGTACAGGTGATGACGTTGTTGAATTGTCTTCTACATCACCAGAAATTGGTACTGTAAAAGAAGAAGTCGATGCAAACGATGTTGAAGGTGGTAACCTGAAAATTTCATTCAACTCTAAATATATGATGGATGCTTTAAAAGCAATCGATAATGATGAGGTTGAAGTTGAATTCTTCGGTACAATGAAACCATTTATTCTAAAACCAAAAGGTGACGACTCAGTAACGCAATTAATTTTACCAATCAGAACTTACTAAAAATAAATATAAATAAAGGATGACGTGATTAATTAAAACGTCATCCTTTATTTTTTGGCAAAAATAATTCTAGATGCGTATGTAAAATAAATTTGACAGCATTTTAAACAGCAAATAAAAGACGCCAATTAAATTTATGACAAATGTATCCAAAATTTAATAAGTGTGCTTATATGCCCTTTAAATTTAAAATTTTAATAGTCAATAACAAGTTGAATATAAAAGTTAAACACCGTTAAATAGCGTTAAAAAATTGAAAATGACAGTATTGCCCAAAAATAAGAATTAATTATTTATATGTAAACGGTTTCTACCTCTATTTTAAATGAAATTTGTGACAAAAAAAGGTATAATATATTAATGACATACAAAGAAATGGAGTGATTATTTTGGTTCAAGAAGTTGTAGTAGAAGGAGACATTAATTTAGGTCAATTTCTAAAAACAGAAGGGATTATTGAATCTGGTGGTCAAGCAAAATGGTTCTTGCAAGACGTTGAAGTATTAATTAATGGAGTGCGTGAAACACGTCGCGGTAAAAAGTTAGAACATCAAGATCGTATAGATATCCCAGAATTACCTGAAGATGCTGGTTCTTTCTTAATCATTCATCAAGGTGAACAATGAAGTTAAATACACTCCAATTAGAAAATTATCGTAACTATGATGAGGTTACGTTGAAATGTCATCCTGACGTGAATATCCTCATTGGAGAAAATGCACAAGGAAAGACAAATTTACTTGAATCAATTTATACCTTAGCTTTAGCAAAAAGTCATAGAACGAGTAATGATAAGGAACTCATACGTTTTAATGCTGATTATGCTAAAATAGAAGGTGAGCTTAGTTATAGACACGGCACGATGCCATTAACAATGTTTATAACTAAAAAAGGTAAACAAGTCAAAGTGAATCACTTAGAGCAAAGTCGACTAACTCAATATATTGGACACCTCAATGTGGTTCTATTTGCGCCAGAAGATTTGAATATTGTAAAAGGCTCTCCTCAAATAAGACGACGCTTTATAGATATGGAGTTGGGCCAAATTTCTGCTGTTTACTTAAATGATTTAGCTCAATACCAACGTATTTTAAAGCAAAAGAATAATTACTTAAAGCAGTTACAATTAGGCCAAAAAAAGGACTTAACAATGTTGGAAGTATTAAATCAGCAGTTTGCTGAATATGCAATGAAAGTAACTGATAAACGTGCACATTTTATTCAAGAGCTAGAGTCGTTAGCTAAACCGATTCATGCTGGTATCACAAATGATAAAGAAGCGTTGTCGCTAAATTATTTACCTAGTCTTAAATTTGATTATGCTCAAAATGAAGCGGCACGACTTGAAGAAATTATGTCTATTCTTAGCGATAATATGCAAAGAGAAAAAGAACGAGGCATTAGCTTATTCGGACCACATCGAGATGATATAAGTTTTGATGTGAATGGCATGGATGCTCAAACATATGGTTCTCAAGGACAGCAACGTACAACGGCTTTGTCCATTAAATTAGCTGAAATTGAGTTAATGAATATCGAAGTTGGGGAATATCCCATCTTATTATTAGACGATGTACTCAGTGAATTAGATGATTCGCGTCAAACGCATTTATTAAGTACGATTCAGCATAAAGTACAAACATTTGTCACTACGACATCTGTAGATGGTATTGATCATGAAATCATGAATAACGCTAAATTGTATCGTATTAATCAAGGTGAAATTATAAAGTAACAGAAAGCGATGGTGACTGCATTGTCAGATGTAAACAACACGGATAATTATGGTGCTGGGCAAATACAAGTATTAGAAGGTTTAGAAGCAGTACGTAAAAGACCAGGTATGTATATAGGATCGACTTCAGAGAGAGGTTTGCACCATTTAGTGTGGGAAATTGTCGATAATAGTATCGATGAAGCATTAGCTGGTTATGCAAATCAAATTGAAGTTGTTATTGAAAAAGATAACTGGATTAAAGTAACGGATAACGGACGTGGTATCCCAGTTGATATTCAAGAAAAAATGGGACGTCCAGCTGTCGAAGTTATTTTAACTGTTTTACATGCTGGTGGTAAATTCGGCGGTGGCGGATACAAAGTATCTGGTGGTTTACATGGTGTTGGTTCATCAGTTGTAAACGCATTGTCACAAGACTTAGAAGTATATGTACACAGAAATGAGACTATATATCATCAAGCATATAAAAAAGGTGTACCTCAATTTGACTTAAAAGAAGTTGGCACAACTGATAAGACAGGTACTGTCATTCGTTTTAAAGCAGATGGAGAAATCTTCACAGAGACAACTGTCTACAACTATGAAACATTACAGCAACGTATTAGAGAGCTTGCTTTCTTAAACAAAGGAATTCAAATCACATTAAGAGATGAACGTGATGAAGAAAACGTTAGAGAAGACTCCTATCATTATGAGGGCGGTATTAAATCTTATGTTGAGTTATTGAACGAAAATAAAGAACCTATTCATGATGAGCCAATTTATATTCATCAATCTAAAGATGATATTGAAGTAGAAATTGCGATTCAATATAACTCAGGATATGCCACAAATCTTTTAACTTACGCAAATAACATTCATACGTACGAAGGTGGTACGCATGAAGACGGATTCAAACGTGCATTAACGCGTGTCTTAAATAGTTATGGTTTAAGTAGCAAGATTATGAAAGAAGAAAAAGATAGACTTTCTGGTGAAGATACACGTGAAGGCATGACAGCAATTATATCTATCAAACATGGTGATCCTCAATTCGAAGGTCAAACGAAGACAAAATTAGGTAATTCTGAAGTGCGTCAAGTTGTAGATAAATTATTCTCAGAGCACTTTGAACGATTTTTATATGAAAATCCACAAGTCGCACGTACAGTGGTTGAAAAAGGTATTATGGCGGCACGTGCACGTGTTGCTGCGAAAAAAGCGCGTGAAGTTACACGTCGTAAATCAGCGTTAGATGTAGCAAGTCTTCCAGGTAAATTAGCCGATTGCTCTAGTAAAAGTCCTGAAGAATGTGAGATTTTCTTAGTCGAAGGGGACTCTGCCGGGGGGTCTACAAAATCTGGTCGTGACTCTAGAACACAGGCGATTTTACCATTACGAGGTAAGATATTAAATGTTGAAAAAGCACGATTAGATAGAATTTTGAATAACAATGAAATTCGTCAAATGATTACAGCATTTGGTACAGGAATCGGTGGCGACTTTGATCTAGCGAAAGCAAGATATCACAAAATCGTCATTATGACTGATGCCGATGTGGATGGAGCGCATATTAGAACATTGTTATTAACATTCTTCTATCGATTTATGAGACCGTTAATTGAAGCAGGCTATGTGTATATTGCACAGCCACCGTTGTATAAACTGACACAAGGTAAACAAAAGTATTATGTATACAATGATAGGGAACTTGATAAACTTAAATCTGAATTGAATCCAACACCAAAATGGTCTATTGCACGATACAAAGGTCTTGGAGAAATGAATGCAGATCAATTATGGGAAACAACAATGAACCCTGAGCACCGCGCTCTTTTACAAGTAAAACTTGAAGATGCGATTGAAGCGGACCAAACATTTGAAATGTTAATGGGTGATGTTGTAGAAAACCGTAGACAATTTATAGAAGATAATGCAGTTTATGCAAACTTAGACTTCTAAGCGCTGTGAACTGAACTTTTGAAGGAGGAACTCTTGATGGCTGAATTACCTCAATCAAGAATAAATGAACGAAATATTACCAGTGAAATGCGTGAATCATTTTTAGATTATGCGATGAGTGTTATCGTTGCTCGTGCATTGCCAGATGTTCGTGACGGTTTAAAACCAGTACATCGTCGTATACTATATGGATTAAATGAACAAGGTATGACACCGGATAAATCATATAAAAAATCAGCACGTATCGTTGGTGACGTAATGGGTAAATATCACCCTCATGGTGACTCATCTATTTATGAAGCAATGGTACGTATGGCTCAAGATTTCAGTTATCGTTATCCGCTTGTTGATGGCCAAGGTAACTTTGGTTCAATGGATGGAGATGGCGCAGCAGCAATGCGTTATACTGAAGCACGTATGACTAAAATCACACTTGAACTGTTACGAGATATTAATAAAGATACAATAGATTTTATCGATAACTATGATGGTAATGAAAGAGAGCCGTCAGTCTTACCTGCTCGATTCCCTAACTTGTTAGCCAATGGTGCATCAGGTATCGCGGTAGGTATGGCAACGAATATTCCACCACATAACTTAACAGAATTAATCAATGGTGTACTTAGCTTAAGTAAAAACCCTGATATTTCAATTGCTGAGTTAATGGAGGATATTGAAGGTCCTGATTTCCCAACTGCTGGACTTATTTTAGGTAAGAGTGGTATTAGACGTGCATATGAAACAGGTCGTGGTTCAATTCAAATGCGTTCTCGTGCAGTTATTGAAGAACGTGGAGGCGGACGTCAACGTATTGTTGTCACTGAAATTCCTTTCCAAGTGAATAAGGCTCGTATGATTGAAAAAATTGCAGAGCTCGTTCGTGACAAGAAAATTGACGGTATCACTGATTTACGTGATGAAACAAGTTTACGTACTGGTGTGCGTGTCGTTATTGATGTGCGTAAGGATGCAAATGCTAGTGTCATTTTAAATAACTTATACAAACAAACACCTCTTCAAACATCATTTGGTGTGAATATGATTGCACTTGTAAATGGTAGACCGAAGCTTATTAATTTAAAAGAAGCGTTGGTACATTATTTAGAGCATCAAAAGACAGTTGTTAGAAGACGTACGCAATACAACTTACGTAAAGCTAAAGATCGTGCCCACATTTTAGAAGGATTACGTATCGCACTTGACCATATCGATGAAATTATTTCAACGATTCGTGAGTCAGATACAGATAAAGTTGCAATGGAAAGCTTGCAACAACGCTTCAAACTTTCTGAAAAACAAGCTCAAGCTATTTTAGACATGCGTTTAAGACGTCTAACAGGTTTAGAGAGAGACAAAATTGAAGCTGAATATAATGAGTTATTAAATTATATTAGTGAATTAGAAGCAATCTTAGCTGATGAAGAAGTGTTATTACAGTTAGTTAGAGATGAATTGACTGAAATTAGAGATCGTTTCGGTGATGATCGTCGTACAGAAATTCAATTAGGTGGATTTGAAGACTTAGAAGATGAAGACTTAATTCCAGAAGAACAAATAGTAATTACTTTGAGCCATAATAACTACATTAAACGTTTGCCGGTATCTACATATCGTGCTCAAAACCGTGGTGGTCGTGGTGTTCAAGGTATGAACACATTGGAAGAAGATTTTGTCAGTCAATTGGTAACTTTAAGTACACATGACCATGTATTGTTCTTTACTAACAAAGGTCGTGTATACAAACTTAAAGGTTATGAAGTGCCTGAGTTATCAAGACAGTCTAAAGGTATTCCTGTAGTGAATGCTATTGAACTTGAAAATGATGAAGTCATTAGTACAATGATTGCTGTTAAAGACCTTGAAAGTGAAGACAACTTCTTAGTGTTTGCAACTAAACGTGGTGTCGTTAAACGTTCAGCATTAAGTAACTTCTCAAGAATAAATAGAAATGGTAAGATTGCGATTTCGTTCAGAGAAGATGATGAGTTAATTGCAGTTCGCTTAACAAGTGGTCAAGAAGATATCTTGATTGGTACATCACATGCATCATTAATTCGATTCCCTGAATCAACATTACGTCCTTTAGGCCGTACAGCAACGGGTGTGAAAGGTATTACACTTCGTGAAGGTGACGAAGTTGTAGGGCTTGATGTAGCTCATGCAAACAGTGTTGATGAAGTATTAGTAGTTACTGAAAATGGTTATGGTAAACGTACGCCAGTTAATGACTATCGTTTATCAAATCGTGGTGGTAAAGGTATTAAAACAGCTACGATTACTGAGCGTAATGGTAATGTTGTATGTATCACTACAGTAACTGGTGAAGAAGATTTAATGATTGTTACTAATGCAGGTGTCATTATTCGACTAGATGTTGCAGATATTTCTCAAAATGGTCGTGCAGCACAAGGTGTTCGCTTAATTCGCTTAGGTGATGATCAATTTGTTTCAACGGTTGCTAAAGTAAAAGAAGATGCAGAAGATGAAACGAATGAAGATGAGCAATCTACTTCAACTGTATCTGAAGATGGTACTGAACAACAACGTGAAGCGGTTGTAAATGATGAAACACCAGGAAATGCAATTCATACTGAAGTGATTGATTCAGAAGAAAATGATGAAGATGGACGTATTGAAGTAAGACAAGATTTCATGGATCGTGTTGAAGAAGATATACAACAATCATCAGATGAAGATGAAGAATAATAAAAAAATAAGACTTCCCTATATGTAGGGAAGTCTTATTTTTGTGCTAGAAAGTAATGCTTTACTATATTCAATGATTAGTAATGACTAACTTTCTAATTGTTTCATTGCGTAAGGTATTTCATTGATAAGTCTTGATGGTGGTACCACATACATATCTTTTGCAAGGTTTTCGCCAATAAAACTATGTGTATATGTGGCACTCATAACCGCTTCTTTTAAGTTATCAAATTGACCGACAAAACTTGTAATCATACCAGCAAGTGTATCGCCCATACCACCAGTCGCCATTGCTGGACTACCGATTGTCAATTTAAAGTCTTCATCTTTAAAGAAAATTTCAGTACCATGTTTTTTAAGTACAACAGTTGCGCCTAAACGATCAACTGCTTCACGATTACGCTCATATGTCTGTTCCTCAATAGGAATACCACTTAATCGCTCCCATTCTTTGAGATGCGGAGTAAAAATCACGCGACATGTAGGTAATTGCGGTTTCAGTTTACTAAAGATTGTAATCGCATCGCCGTCTACGATTAAATTTTGATGCGGTTGTATATTTTGTAGTAGGAATGTAATGGCATTATTTCCTTTGAAATCAACGCCAAGACCTGGACCAATTAGTATACTGTCAGTCATTTCAATCATTTTCGTCAACATTTTCGTATCATTAATATCAATAACCATCGCTTCTGGGCAACGAGAATGTAATGCTGAATGATTTGTTGGATGTGTAGCTACAGTGATTAAACCACTACCGCTAAATACACATGCACGAGCCGCTAACATAATGGCACCACCTAAGTTAGCAGATCCACCAATTAATAAAATTTTGCCATAATCACCTTTATGTGAATTTTCTTTACGCTTAGGAATGTTAATAGAATTTAACGTTTCCATAGTGATATAACCTCCCATGTAAAAGCCTTTTCCGAATTTATTCAATTTTAAAAATATATAGTAACTTTTAACAAAATGTATTATAAATTTCTGAATTCATTATTATTTGTCGTTAAATACAATAGAAAATACTATACCTGTATATGCAATTCGTCAATAGATAAATTATTAAATATGCTTACAACAATCTTAATATCCTTTAACGCACTACAATAGTGCTCTGATAATAGGTTATAAATGTACGTAAAACCATTGTTTCAATAAAAATGAAAACGTATACTTCAAGAAGGATGGGTTACTTAATATAAACAAGGGGGTAACATATATGACTTTATATTTAGATGGTGAGACACTAACAATTGAGGATATTAAATCATTTTTACAACAACAATCAAAGATTGAAATTATTGATGATGCGTTAGAACGTGTCAAAAAAAGTAGAGCGGTAGTTGAACGTATTATTGAAAATGAGGAAACGGTTTACGGTATTACTACAGGTTTTGGGTTATTTAGTGATGTACGTATAGACCCGACGCAATATAATGAATTACAAGTGAATCTGATACGCTCACATGCCTGTGGACTAGGTGAGCCATTTTCAAAAGAAGTAGCATTAGTCATGATGATTTTACGATTGAATACATTATTAAAAGGTCATTCAGGTGCCACTTTAGAATTAGTGAGACAATTACAATTTTTTATAAATGAACGTATTATACCGATAATCCCACAGCAAGGCTCTCTCGGTGCATCAGGAGATTTAGCGCCATTATCACACTTAGCATTAGCATTAATTGGTGAAGGGAAAGTATTGTACAGAGGGGAAGAAAAGGATAGTGACGATGTATTAAGAGAATTAAATAGACAACCTTTGAACCTTCAGGCTAAAGAAGGTTTAGCATTGATTAATGGTACGCAAGCTATGACAGCTCAAGGTGTCATTAGTTATATAGAAGCAGAAGATTTAGGTTACCAATCTGAATGGATTGCTGCATTAACGCATCAGTCTCTTAATGGCATTATAGATGCATATCGACATGATGTGCACGCTGTTCGTAATTTTCAAGAACAGATTAATGTGGCAGCGCGTATGCGTGATTGGTTAGAAGGATCAGCATTAACAACGCGACAAGCAGAAATACGTGTACAAGATGCATATACGTTGCGTTGTATACCACAAATCCATGGCGCGAGTTTTCAAGTATTCAATTATGTTAAACAGCAATTAGAATTTGAAATGAATGCGGCTAATGATAATCCACTTATATTTGAGGAAGCAAATGAAACGTTTGTTATTTCAGGTGGTAACTTCCATGGACAACCTATTGCTTTTGCATTAGATCATCTTAAATTAGGTGTAAGTGAATTAGCAAACGTATCGGAACGTCGTCTAGAGCGACTAGTAAATCCTCAATTAAATGGTGATTTACCAGCATTTCTTAGTCCAGAGCCAGGATTGCAAAGTGGCGCGATGATTATGCAATATGCTGCTGCAAGTCTCGTTTCTGAAAATAAAACTTTAGCGCATCCAGCGAGTGTTGATTCTATCACTTCATCTGCGAACCAAGAAGATCACGTATCTATGGGAACTACAGCTGCTAGACATGGTTATCAAATTATTGAAAATGCAAGACGTGTGCTGGCAATCGAATGTGTTATTGCATTACAAGCAGCAGAGTTAAAAGGTGTTGAAGGTTTATCACCAAAAACACGTCGTAAATATGAGGAGTTTCGAAGTATCGTGCCATCCATTACACATGACCGTCAATTTCATAAAGATATTGAAGCGGTTGCACAGTATTTAAAGCAATCAATTTATCAAACGACTGCATGTCACTAAATCGACATGAGTGATGTTTGAAATCGTTACTTGAAAAAGCAAATATAGTTTGCTATATTAAAAATAACTTAATAAGACATTGTTCGTAGGACAAGTAATATATAGTGTTCGATATCAGAGAGCTTGTGGTTAGTGTGAACAAGAATCAACATATATATGAATCTACCTACTTAATTTAAAAGAACAATCGGTGATAACCGTTATTTTAGTGAAGTGCAATTTAGGTTTAGTGTATCTTTATAACTTAAATTGTTAAATAGGGTGGCAACGCGTAGACCACGTCCCTTGTAGGGATGTGGTCTTTTTTTATTTTCTAAAAAATAAAGACGTACGTCATTCCATAATAAATGATAATTATTTGGGAAAGGATGAAGGTTAATGTTAGACATTAGATTATTCAGAAATGAGCCTGACACAGTTAAGAGCAAAATTGAATTACGTGGAGATGATCCAAAAGTTGTAGATGAAATTTTAGAATTGGATGAGCAACGACGTAAATTAATTAGTGCAACAGAAGAAATGAAAGCACGTCGTAATAAAGTAAGCGAAGAAATCGCATTAAAAAAACGTAATAAAGAAAATGCTGATGATGTGATTGCTGAAATGCGCACATTAGGTGACGATATTAAAGAAAAAGATAGTCAATTAAATGAAATTGATAATAAAATGACAGGTATCCTTTGTCGTATTCCAAATTTAATAAGTGATGATGTACCTCAAGGTGAATCTGATGAAGATAACGTTGAAGTTAAAAAGTGGGGTACACCACGTGAGTTTTCATTTGAACCCAAAGCACATTGGGATATTGTAGAAGAATTGAAAATGGCTGATTTTGATCGTGCAGCAAAAGTTTCAGGTGCGCGTTTTGTATATTTAACAAATGAAGGTGCGCAATTAGAGCGTGCTTTAATGAACTATATGATTACAAAACATACAACACAACATGGTTATACAGAAATGATGGTACCACAGCTTGTGAACGCAGATACAATGTATGGTACAGGTCAATTACCTAAATTTGAAGAAGATTTATTTAAAGTAGAAAAAGAAGGATTATATACAATTCCAACTGCTGAAGTACCATTAACGAATTTCTACCGTAATGAAATTATTCAACCAGGTGTACTTCCTGAAAAATTCACTGGTCAATCTGCATGTTTCCGTAGTGAAGCAGGATCAGCAGGTAGAGATACAAGAGGATTAATTCGTTTACATCAATTCGATAAAGTGGAAATGGTACGTTTTGAACAACCTGAAGATTCATGGAATGCTTTAGAAGAAATGACAACAAACGCAGAAGCAATTCTAGAAGAGTTAGGTTTACCATACCGTCGTGTTATTTTATGTACAGGTGATATTGGATTTAGTGCAAGCAAAACATATGATTTAGAAGTTTGGTTACCAAGCTACAATGATTATAAAGAAATTAGTTCATGCTCAAACTGTACGGATTTCCAAGCGCGTCGTGCTAACATCCGCTTCAAGCGTGACAAAGCAGCTAAACCAGAATTAGCACATACATTAAATGGTAGTGGTTTAGCAGTTGGACGTACATTTGCTGCTATTGTTGAAAATTACCAAAATGAAGATGGAACAGTAACAATTCCAGAAGCATTAGTACCATTTATGGGTGGTAAAACACAAATTTCAAAACCAGTTAAATAAAGGCTTTAGCTACAAGCTTTAAAAAGTATATATCTACGTATACTTAAAGCAAGGGCAAGATACTTTAAATAATATTTTAAAAAGTGGTGACGAAGCTGTCGCCACTTTTTTTGTGCTGTAAAAGTATAATAGTGAGCCAATGCACATAACAACAATAAATTAAGTTTGTGGTTTAATGGGGTGAACGCATTTCATTATAGCAACAATACGGGATAATTATGATGAACTAAAACAATCTAAAACGTAACAATTTTGAGCATCACTATTATAGGAAATTAAGTGATAAAAAACTGATTTCGTTGATGTAGTATGAGTAATATCGATGGAGTAGGGTAGGGGGAGAGGATGATGATTATAAGGGAGTGTTACATGAATCAATATCCCAGACTCATCATTAGATATAAAAAATTATAAAATTAGTACTTAAAAACAACTACAAATCCGTAGAAAATATGGAGGTAGTCTTAAATAAAAAAATGAAAATTCTCAAAAATAAAAAGTTGATATAAAGCTGATTGAAGACTCTAGTATGTCTAACCTCAGACAAACTGGAGTCTAATGTTATTGCTTAGGGTATAGAACTGTATTAGACTAGGTATATTATTTTTTCGTAATTATATAAATATAAAGTGGCAAAGGAGGTAATTGAGATGGCAACACATTTAAGTTTTAGACAAGGCGTACAAGAGTGTATCCCAACATTATTGGGTTATGCCGGTGTTGGTATTTCATTTGGTATTGTGGCTTCGTCTCAAAACTTTAGTATTTTAGAAATTATCTTGTTATGTCTTGTTATATATGCCGGTGCTGCGCAATTTATTATGTGCGCGTTGTTTATAGCAGGTACACCGATATCAGCGATTGTACTAACTGTATTTATCGTAAATTCAAGAATGTTCCTTTTAAGTATGTCGCTTGCACCAAACTTCAAGACATATGGGTTTTGGAACCGTGTTGGATTAGGTTCATTAGTAACTGACGAAACGTTTGGCGTCGCCATTACACCTTATTTAAAAGGAGAAGCTATCAATGATCGTTGGATGCATGGTCTTAATATCACAGCATATTTATTTTGGGCAATTTCATGTGTAGCTGGGGCTTTATTTGGCGAATATATCTCAAATCCGCAAACGCTAGGGTTAGATTTTGCTATCACGGCTATGTTTATCTTTTTGGCCATTGCGCAATTTGAATCAATTACTAAATCGCGATTAAGAATTTACATAGTACTCATTATTGCCGTCATAGTAATGATGTTATCGCTAAGTATGTTTATGCCTTCATATCTAGCAATATTAATTGCAGCCACAATTTCAGCAGCGTTAGGAGTGATGATGGAACGATGATAACTCATATGAACATGTTAATACTTATTTTATTGTGTGGTATCGTAACGCTATTAATTCGAATTATACCTTTTATCATGATTTCAAAAGTGCAATTGCCTGATGTCGTGGTTCGATGGCTATCATTTATCCCAATCACACTATTTACGGCACTTGTCATAGACAGCATTATTCAACAGACGCCTCATGGTGAGGGGTATACATTAAACATCCCTTACATTATCGCGCTCATTCCGACGGTTATTTTATCTATAATCACGCGTAGTTTAACTATTACAATTATTAGTGGGATTGTTATCATGGCAGCATTACGATTTTTCTTTTAAAAATAACTGAAAATCATTGAACAGATATTTAAACTTAGGTAAACTGTTAGTAATCAGAAAATTCTGATATACAAATCGTCTATGTTAAGATTGGGAATCGTGTATACGTAAGCGATTTGGCTAACGCATGACAATGATAACAACATTTTAAATGATAAAAGTAATTCATCACTGAATCTCAACTAACACATAACAATTTCATATTTCTTATTGTGAGAAGTTGAGGGACTTGGCCCTGTGATACTTCAGCAACCGACTTTATAGCACGGTGCTAAAACCAACGAGTTACTCGAATGATAAGTATAAAGACTTCTTACTTTTCAATAGGGTGAGAAGTTTTTTTTGTTTAAGGAGGAAAGAACAATGACAAATTACACAGTAGATACTTTAAATTTAGGGAAATTTATTACAGAATCTGGGGAAGTCATAGATAACTTGCGTTTGAGATATGAGCATGTCGGTTATCATGGACAACCATTAGTTGTAGTTTGTCATGCATTAACTGGCAATCATTTAACATATGGAACAGATGATTATCCGGGTTGGTGGCGAGAAATTATTGATGGGGGATATATACCCATTCACGATTATCAATTTTTAACATTTGATGTTATTGGTAGTCCTTTCGGTTCAAGTTCACCTTTAAACGACCCTCATTTTCCTAAAAAATTAACATTAAGAGATATAGTCAGAGCGAATGAACGAGGTATACAAGCCCTTGGTTATGATAAGATTAATATTTTAATAGGGGGAAGTCTTGGAGGTATGCAAGCAATGGAACTACTTTACAATCAACAGTTTGAAGTAGATAAAGCCATTATCCTTGCTGCAACAAGTCGAACATCATCTTATAGTAGAGCTTTCAATGAAATTGCAAGGCAAGCCATTCATCTTGGTGGTAAGGAAGGTCTAAGTATTGCACGCCAATTAGGTTTTTTGACATATCGATCATCAAAAAGTTATGATGAACGTTTCACGCCGGATGAAGTAGTCGCATACCAACAACATCAAGGTAATAAATTTAAAGAACATTTTGATTTGAATTGTTATCTGACACTGCTAGATGTATTGGATAGTCACAACATTGACCGAGGTCGCACAGACGTAACGCATGTTTTTAAAAATTTAGAAACAAAAGTGTTAACGATGGGGTTCATAGATGATTTGCTATATCCGGATGATCAAGTTCGTGCATTAGGTGAACGTTTTAAATATCATCGTCATTTCTTCGTGCCTGATAATGTTGGGCATGATGGATTCCTACTAAATTTTAGTACCTGGGCACCTAACTTATATCATTTCTTAAATTTAAAGCATTTTAAGCGTAAGTAATAATATGTATATATTTTCAAAAAATGAAGCCACTAAATCACAGTTATCATATTCAAAGACATCTAGAGTACATGAGAGTGGAAATGAATTGTAAATCTAAATCAAGCTTGATTGCTATGTAGTGGGATTAAATAATCATGTTGAAAATGAAAGCACACAAAAGCGATTCAAATGAGTATGTTAATTACTTATAAAACATGAAAGTTATTATTCAATTAAATGAAATAGAAGCATACAATCTATAAATTGTTAAATTCCATTAAAGAGGTTAAAATAATAGCTATAGTTAAAAATATGGGAGTGGCTTATGTGTTTTCAAAAATACAACCTAAAGCAACAATAATTGCAACGATTGCGTTGGTATTTGTCGCTTTAGCTTTATATCTAGTGCCTGGTTTAGGACTAATATTTGCATTATTTGCAACCATACCAGGTATCGTTTTATGGAATAAATCAATACAATCTTTCGGGATTAGTGCACTTATTACAGTAATTATAACAACTGTTTTAGGTAATACTTTCGTTTTAAGTGCCATCATATTAGTCTTAATTGCAAGTTTAATTATTGGTCAATTGCTCAAAGAAAGAACGTCTAAAGAAAGAATATTATACGTAACAACAGTAGCGATGAGCTTAATTTCATTAATCGCTTTTATGTTACTACAAACATTCGGAAGAATTCCACCATCAGCGAGCATAGTAAAACCTTTCAAGCAAACATTACATGAAGCGATTACGATGAGCGGTGCCGATGCGAATATGACCCAAATATTAGAAGAAGGGTTTAGACAAGCGACCGTTCAATTACCAGGTTTCATCATTATCATTACATTTTTAATCGTCTTAATTAACTTAATCGTTACATTTCCGATTTTACGAAAATTTAAAATCGCTACACCTGTATTTAAGCCACTTTTCGCGTGGCAAATGAGCGGTATTTTATTATGGATATACATTATTGTTATCATATGTTTATTATTTACAGGTCAACCGAGTGTGTTCCAGAGCATTCTTTTAAACTTCCAACTTGTGTTATCATTAGTAATGTATATTCAAGGTTTAAGTGTTATTCATTTCTTTGGTAAAGCGAAAGGTTTGCCGAATGCAATAACGATTTTACTATTGATTATCGGTACAATACTGACACCTACGACACATATTGTAGGACTACTTGGTGTTATCGATTTAAGTTTGAATTTGAAGCGAATCATGAAAAATAATTCTAAAAAGTGAATAGAGGTGGAATAATGAATCGGCAGTCCACTAAGAAAGCTTTACTAATACCATTTGTCATCATGATCATCACAGCAATTGTTTTAATGGGTGTATGGTTTATCTTTAATAGTCTTATAGCACTAATTGCATCTATCGTTCTTGTCGTGATGATTATTGTTAGCATCGTTTTATTCAGACAAGCTTTAATGAAAATGGATAGTTATGTAGATGGTTTGAGTGCTCAAATTTCAACAACAAATAATAAAGCAATCAAACATTTACCAATTGGTATCATTGTTTTAGATGAAAATGATCACATCGAATGGGTTAACCAATTTATGACAGATCATATGGAAGCAAATGTCATTTCTGAATCTGTAAATGAAGTATTTCCAAACATTTTAAAGCAATTAGATAGAGTGAAATCCGTTGAAATAGAATATAATCAGTATCATTTCCAAGTACGTTATTCTGAGAATGATCACTGCCTCTATTTCTTTGATATAACTGAACAAGTACAAACAAATGAACTATATGAAAATTCTAAACCAATCATTGCGACATTATTTTTAGATAACTACGATGAGATTACTCAAAATATGAATGATACGCAGCGTTCGGAAATCAATTCAATGGTAACGCGTGTTATTAGTCGATGGGCAACTGAGTATAATATATTCTTTAAAAGGTATAGTTCTGATCAATTCGTAGCCTATTTAAATCAAAAAATATTAGCTGACTTAGAAGAATCTAAATTTGATATCTTGAGTCAATTACGTGAAAAAAGTGTTGGTTATCGTGCCCAATTAACATTAAGTATTGGTGTTGGTGAAGGTACTGAAAATTTAATCGACTTAGGTGAATTATCACAATCAGGCCTAGACTTAGCATTAGGACGCGGTGGCGACCAAGTTGCAATTAAAAGTATTAATGGTAATGTGCGTTTCTATGGCGGTAAGACTGACCCGATGGAGAAACGTACTCGTGTAAGAGCACGTGTGATCTCACATGCGTTAAAAGATATCCTTGCAGAGGGTGACAAAGTCATTATCATGGGACATAAACGTCCTGACTTAGATGCAATTGGTGCAGCAATCGGTGTGTCTAGATTTGCAATGATGAATAATTTAGAAGCATACATCGTATTAAATGAGACTGACATTGATCCAACATTACGACGCGTGATGAACGAAATTGATAAAAAGCCAGAGTTAAGAGAACGATTTATAACATCAGATGATGCTTGGGATATGATGACATCTAAGACAACCGTAGTGATTGTTGATACGCATAAACCGGAACTGGTTTTAGATGAAAATGTTTTAAATAAAGCAAACCGTAAAGTTGTTATCGATCATCATAGACGTGGTGAAAGCTTCATCTCTAATCCATTGTTGATATATATGGAACCATACGCAAGTTCAACAGCAGAACTTGTAACAGAATTACTGGAATATCAACCAACAGAACAACGTTTAACACGTCTTGAATCAACAGTGATGTATGCAGGTATTATTGTAGATACAAGAAACTTTACATTACGAACAGGATCAAGAACATTCGATGCAGCGAGTTATTTACGTGCACATGGTGCAGATACGATTCTAACGCAACATTTCTTAAAAGATGATGTGGATACTTATATTAATCGATCTGAATTAATTCGAACTGTAAAAGTCGAAGATAATGGCATAGCCATTGCGCATGGTTCAGACGATAAAATTTATCATCCAGTAACAGTTGCACAAGCAGCAGATGAACTGTTAAGTTTAGAAGGTATTGAAGCATCATATGTTGTTGCGAGACGTGAAGATAATCTAATTGGTATATCTGCACGTTCACTCGGTTCAGTAAATGTCCAGTTAACAATGGAAGCACTTGGTGGCGGTGGACATTTAACCAATGCGGCAACACAACTTAAAGGTGTGACAGTCGAAGAGGCGATAGCACAATTACAACAAGCAATTACAGAACAATTAAGTAGGAGTGAAGATGCATGAAAGTAATTTTTACACAAGATGTTAAAGGTAAAGGTAAAAAAGGTGAAGTTAAAGAAGTACCAGTAGGTTATGCAAATAACTTCTTATTGAAAAAGAATTATGCTGTAGAAGCAACACCAGGTAACCTTAAACAATTAGAGTTACAGAAAAAACGTGCAAAACAAGAACGCCAACAAGAAATTGAAGATGCTAAAGCATTAAAAGAAACGTTATCAAACATTGAAGTTCAAGTATCAGCAAAAACTGGTGAAGGTGGTAAATTGTTTGGGTCAGTAAGTACAAAACAAATTGCCGAAGCACTAAAAGCACAACATGATATTAAAATTGATAAACGTAAAATGGATTTACCAAATGGAATTCATTCCCTAGGATATACGAATGTACCTGTTAAATTAGATAAAGAAGTTGAAGGTACGATTCGCGTACACACAGTTGAACAATAAAGTTGGATTGAAATAAGAGGTGTAACCATTCATGGATAGAATGTATGAGCAAAATCAAATGCCGCATAACAATGAAGCTGAACAGTCTGTCTTAGGTTCAATTATTATAGATCCAGAATTGATTAATACTACTCAGGAAGTTTTGCTTCCTGAGTCGTTTTATAGGGGTGCCCATCAACATATTTTCCGTGCAATGATGCACTTAAATGAAGATAACAAAGAAATTGATGTAGTAACATTGATGGATCAGTTATCAAGTGAAGGTACGTTGAATGAAGCGGGTGGTCCGCAATATCTTGCAGAGTTATCTACAAATGTACCAACGACACGAAATGTTCAGTATTATACGGACATTGTTTCTAAGCATGCATTAAAACGTAGATTGATTCAAACTGCAGATAGTATTGCCAATGATGGATATAATGATGAACTTGAACTAGATGCGATTTTAAGTGATGCAGAACGTCGAATTTTAGAGCTATCATCTTCTCGTGAAAGCGATGGCTTTAAAGACATTCGAGACGTCTTAGGACAAGTATATGAAACAGCTGAAGAGCTTGATCAAAATAGTGGTCAAACACCAGGTATTCCTACAGGATATCGAGATTTAGACCAAATGACAGCAGGGTTCAACCGAAATGATTTAATTATCCTTGCAGCGCGTCCATCTGTAGGTAAGACTGCGTTCGCACTTAATATTGCACAAAAAGTTGCAACGCATGAAGATATGTATACAGTTGGTATTTTCTCACTAGAGATGGGTGCTGATCAGTTAGCCACACGTATGATTTGTAGTTCTGGTAATGTTGACTCAAACCGCTTAAGAACGGGTACTATGACTGAGGAAGATTGGAGTCGTTTTACTATAGCGGTAGGTAAATTATCACGTACGAAGATTTTTATTGATGATACACCGGGTATTCGAATTAATGATCTACGTTCTAAATGTCGTCGATTAAAGCAAGAACATGGCTTAGACATGATTGTGATTGACTACTTACAGTTGATTCAAGGTAGTGGTTCACGTGCGTCTGATAACAGACAACAGGAAGTTTCTGAAATCTCTCGTACATTAAAAGCATTAGCCCGTGAATTAGAATGTCCAGTTATCGCGTTGAGTCAGTTATCTCGTGGTGTTGAACAACGACAAGATAAACGTCCAATGATGAGTGATATTCGTGAATCTGGTTCGATTGAGCAAGATGCCGATATCGTTGCATTCTTATACCGTGATGATTACTATAACCGTGGCGGCGATGAAGATGATGACGATGATGGTGGTTTTGAGCCACAAACGAATGATGAAAACGGTGAAATTGAAATCATCATTGCTAAGCAACGTAATGGTCCAACAGGCACAGTTAAGTTACACTTTATGAAACAATATAATAAATTTACAGATATCGATTATGCACATGCTGATATGATGTAAAAAAGTTTTTCCGTACAATAATCATTTTAATGATAAAATTGTACGGTTTTTATTTTGTTCTGAACGGGTTGATATATGTTAAGTTTGTGTATTGAAAGTGATGAATTAGTACTGGCAACGCCTCTGTTAAAGGGTTTTTAGGACGTTGAAGACGATTTGTTAAAATGGTTTTCTTTTAAAAAAGGCCGAAAATCAATGTTCGATTTTTATTTGCATTATGGTCTCGATATTGGTAGAATATCAAATGGTTAAATGAGAAAAACTTGGAGGTGCTCACATGTCATCAATCGTAGTAGTTGGGACACAATGGGGAGACGAAGGAAAAGGAAAAATAACGGATTTCTTGGCAGAACAGTCAGATGTTATCGCGCGTTTTTCAGGTGGTAATAATGCAGGCCATACCATTCAATTTGGCGGAGAAACATATAAATTACATTTAGTACCATCTGGTATCTTTTACAAAGACAAATTAGCGGTAATCGGTAACGGAGTCGTTGTTGATCCAGTTGCACTATTGAAAGAATTAGACGGATTAAATGAACGTGGCATTCCTACAAGTAATTTACGTATATCTAATCGTGCGCAAGTGATTCTACCATATCACTTAGCACAAGATGAATATGAAGAACGTTTACGTGGTGATAATAAGATTGGTACAACTAAAAAAGGTATCGGTCCAGCATATGTAGATAAAGTTCAACGTATCGGTATTCGTATGGCAGATTTACTTGAAAAAGAAACATTCGAAAGATTATTAAAATCAAACATTGAATATAAACAAGCATATTTCAAAGGTATGTTTAACGAAACATGTCCATCATTTGATGATATCTTTGAAGAATATTATGCTGCAGGTCAACGTTTAAAAGAATTTGTAACAGACACATCAAAAATCTTAGACGATGCATTTGTAGCAGATGAAAAGGTACTTTTCGAAGGTGCGCAAGGTGTAATGTTAGATATCGACCATGGTACATATCCATTCGTTACATCAAGTAATCCAATTGCAGGTAACGTTACTGTTGGTACAGGTGTAGGTCCTACATTCGTTTCGAAGGTAATTGGTGTATGTAAAGCTTATACATCACGTGTTGGTGATGGTCCATTCCCTACTGAATTATTCGATGAAGATGGACATCATATTAGAGAGGTTGGTCGTGAATACGGTACAACAACAGGACGTCCACGTCGTGTAGGTTGGTTTGATTCAGTTGTATTACGTCACTCTCGTCGTGTAAGTGGTATTACAGATTTATCTATTAACTCAATCGATGTTTTAACAGGCCTAGACACAGTGAAAATCTGTACAGCTTATGAATTAGACGGTAAAGAAATTACTGAGTACCCAGCAAACTTAGATCAATTAAAACGTTGTAAACCAATCTTTGAAGAGTTACCAGGTTGGACAGAAGACGTAACAAGTGTGCGTACTTTAGAAGAATTACCTGAAAATGCACGTAAATATTTAGAGCGTATTTCAGAATTATGTAATGTACAAATTTCTATCTTCTCAGTTGGTCCAGATAGAGAACAAACAAACCTATTAAAAGAATTGTGGTAGAACTTTATATAAGTCATACACAATGATTATAAATACATGAGCCTTCTATCTTTAATGGTAGGAGGCTTTTGTTATGTTTGCTTCTGTATCGATTCGATTATTTAGATAAAAATTACTAACGTAAAGGTGATATTTGCTAGTCATAATTTAAAAGATTAGATGATATTTAACGAAATTAAGAAGAAATACTTGAATGTAATAAGTCTGATGTCGAAAATAGCTATTAAAATAGAGTAGACGTAAGTGTAAATGAAAGCACCTAAAATAGAAAAATTTCAAAAATAGCGTAATTATTATAATAAATAGACAGCCAATAAAATGCAATTTTTCACTTATAACATTCTTCAAAAAATAATAGCAAAATTATGTAAAAAATATCTTGTCATGGCAAGATTGGCTGTGCTATAATCTATCTTGTGCTTAAGAACGGCTCCTTGGTCAAGCGGTTAAGACACCGCCCTTTCACGGCGGTAACACGGGTTCGAGTCCCGTAGGAGTCACCATTTTTTAGGTCTCGTAGTGTAGCGGTTAACACGCCTGCCTGTCACGCAGGAGATCGCGGGTTCGATTCCCGTCGAGACCGTACAAATGCCTATCCAAGAGGATAGGCATTTTTTTGCGTTTAATATTATATTAATAAAAGATATATGGACGAATGATAATCATATTGATTTATCTGTTCGTCCATTTTCTTTATAATGTATGAACCTCAAGTAACTTAGTGGTTGGATATGAAAGATAAACGTAGCCAATAAAATCTTAATTAGACGTACAAACATATGCTACTGTCAACATATTTCTTCGTTGTGATATGCCACCAATCCTCCATAACATCAATTGTTAAAGTAACGAATAATGAATAATGATATTTATTTTCTGAGCAATGACGTGCAACTAGAAGTTGCCATTACCCTAATTTTATTATTGGAATAGAGACCTCATCATTGTGTTAAATATCATTGTCACAATCCGCCGTGAGAAACTAATAAAAAATATTAATATATAAGTTTATATTGGAAAATAGAATTAATAGCTTATAAATGGTAAATTATATAATAGGTTACTATACGTTATAAGATGGAAAATGCGCACAATAACAAAAATAGTAAGCGACATCCTGTGATTTTTTACACAAACATAAACGATAAAGAACAAAAAATGATAAAATAATATTAATGATTTAAGAAAAGAGGTTTATGCAAATGGCTAGAAAAGTTGTTGTAGTTGATGATGAAAAACCGATTGCTGATATTTTAGAATTTAACTTAAAAAAAGAAGGATACGATGTTTACTGTGCATACGATGGTAATGATGCAGTCGACTTAATTTATGAAGAAGAACCAGACATCGTATTATTAGATATCATGTTACCTGGTCGTGATGGTATGGAAGTATGTCGCGAAGTGCGCAAAAAATACGAAATGCCAATTATTATGCTAACTGCTAAAGACTCAGAAATTGATAAAGTGCTTGGTTTAGAACTAGGTGCAGATGACTATGTAACAAAACCGTTTAGTACACGTGAATTAATTGCACGTGTGAAAGCGAATTTACGCCGTCATTACTCACAACCAGCGCAAGACACTGGGAACGTGACGAATGAAATCACAATTAAAGATATTGTGATTTATCCAGACGCATATTCTATTAAAAAACGTGGCGAAGATATTGAATTAACACATCGTGAATTTGAATTGTTCCATTATTTATCAAAACATATGGGACAAGTAATGACACGTGAACATTTATTACAAACAGTATGGGGCTATGATTACTTTGGCGATGTACGTACGGTCGATGTAACGATTCGTCGTTTACGTGAAAAGATTGAAGATGATCCGTCACATCCTGAATACATTGTGACGCGTAGAGGCGTTGGATATTTCCTCCAACAACATGAGTAGAGGTCGAAACGAATGAAGTGGCTAAAACAACTACAATCCCTTCATACTAAACTTGTAATTGTTTATGTATTACTGATTATCATTGGTATGCAAATTATCGGGCTGTATTTTACAAATAATCTTGAAAAAGAGCTGCTTGATAATTTTAAGAAGAATATTACGCAGTACGCTAAACAATTAGAAATTAGTATTGAAAAAGTATATGACGAAAAGGGCTCCGTAAATGCACAAAAAGATATTCAAAATTTATTAAGTGAGTATGCCAACCGTCAAGAAATTGGAGAAATTCGTTTTATAGATAAAGACCAAATTATTATTGCGACGACGAAGCAGTCTAACCGTAGTCTAATCAATCAAAAAGCGAATGATAGTTCTGTCCAAAAAGCACTATCACTAGGACAATCAAACGATCATTTAATTTTAAAAGATTATGGCGGTGGTAAGGACCGTGTCTGGGTATATAATATCCCCGTTAAAGTCGATAAAAAGGTAATTGGTAATATTTATATCGAATCAAAAATTAATGACGTTTATAACCAATTAAATAATATAAATCAAATATTCATTGTTGGTACAGCTATTTCATTATTAATCACAGTCATCCTAGGATTCTTTATAGCGCGAACGATTACCAAACCAATCACCGATATGCGTAACCAGACGGTCGAAATGTCCAGAGGTAACTATACGCAACGTGTGAAGATTTATGGTAATGATGAAATTGGCGAATTAGCTTTAGCATTTAATAACTTGTCTAAACGTGTACAAGAAGCGCAGGCTAATACTGAAAGTGAGAAACGTAGACTGGACTCAGTTATCACCCATATGAGTGATGGTATTATTGCAACAGACCGTCGTGGACGTATTCGTATCGTCAATGATATGGCACTTAAGATGCTTGGTATGGCAAAAGAAGACATCATCGGATATTACATGTTAAGTGTATTAAGTCTTGAAGATGAATTTAAACTGGAAGAAATTCAAGAGAATAATGATAGTTTCTTATTAGATTTAAATGAAGAAGAAGGTCTAATCGCACGTGTTAACTTTAGTACGATTGTGCAGGAAACAGGATTTGTAACTGGTTATATCGCTGTGTTACATGACGTTACTGAACAACAACAAGTTGAACGTGAGCGTCGTGAATTTGTTGCTAATGTATCACATGAGTTACGTACACCTTTAACTTCTATGAATAGTTACATTGAAGCACTTGAAGAAGGTGCATGGAAAGATGAGGAACTTGCGCCACAATTTTTATCTGTTACCCGTGAAGAAACAGAACGAATGATTCGACTGGTCAATGACTTGCTACAGTTATCTAAAATGGATAATGAGTCTGATCAAATCAACAAAGAAATTATCGACTTTAACATGTTCATTAATAAAATTATTAATCGACATGAAATGTCTGCGAAAGATACAACATTTATTCGAGATATTCCGAAAAAGACGATTTTCACAGAATTTGATCCTGATAAAATGACGCAAGTATTTGATAATGTCATTACAAATGCGATGAAATATTCTAGAGGCGATAAACGTGTCGAGTTCCACGTGAAACAAAATCCACTTTATAATCGAATGACGATTCGTATTAAAGATAATGGCATCGGTATTCCTATCAATAAAGTCGATAAGATATTCGACCGATTCTATCGTGTAGATAAGGCACGTACGCGTAAAATGGGTGGTACTGGATTAGGACTAGCCATTTCGAAAGAGATTGTGGAAGCGCACAATGGTCGTATTTGGGCAAACAGTGTAGAAGGTCAAGGTACATCTATCTTTATCACACTTCCATGTGAAGTCATTGAAGACGGTGATTGGGATGAATAATAAGGAGCATATTAAATCTGTCATTTTAGCGCTACTTGTCTTGATGAGTGTCGTATTGACATATATGGTATGGAACTTTTCTCCTGATATTGCAAATGTCGACAATACAGATAGTAAGAAGAGTGAAACGAAACCTTTAACGACACCTATGACAGCCAAAATGGATACAACTATTACGCCATTTCAGATTATTCATTCGAAAAATGATCATCCAGAAGGTACGATTGCGACGGTTTCTAATGTGAATAAGCTGACGAAACCTTTAAAAAATAAAGAAGTGAAGTCCGTGGAACATGTTCGTCGTGATCATAACTTGATGATTCCTGATTTGAGCAGTGATTTTACATTATTCGATTTTACGTATGATTTACCGTTATCAACATATCTTGGCCAAGTACTGAACATGAATGCGAAAGTACCAAATCATTTCAATTTCAATCGTTTGGTCATAGATCATGATGCTGATGATAATATCGTGCTTTATGCTATAAGCAAAGATCGCCACGATTACGTAAAATTAACAACTACAACGAAAAATGATCATTTTTTAGATGCATTAGCAGCAGTGAAAAAAGACATGCAACCATACACAGATATCATCACAAACAAAGATACAATTGATCGTACGACGCATGTTTTTGCACCAAGTAAACCTGAAAAGTTAAAAACATATCGCATGGTATTTAACACGATTAGTGTTGAGAAAATGAATGCTATACTATTTGACGATTCAACCATCGTTCGTAGTTCAAAGAGTGGTGTTACAACCTACAACAATAATACAGGTGTCGCAAACTATAACGATAAAAATGAAAAATATCATTATAAAAACTTGTCCGAAGATGAAGCAAGTTCCAGCAAAATGGAAGAAACGATTCCAGGAACCTTTGATTTTATTAATGGTCATGGTGGTTTCTTAAACGAAGACTTCAGATTGTTTAGTACGAATAATCAGTCAGGCGAGTTAACATATCAACGTTTCCTTAACGGTTATCCAACGTTTAATAAAGAAGGCTCTAATCAAATTCAAGTCACTTGGGGTGAAAAAGGCGTCTTTGATTATCGTCGTTCGTTATTACGCACCGACGTTGTTTTAAACAGTGAAGATAATAAAACGTTGCCGAAATTAGAGTCTGTACGTTCAAGCTTAGCGAACAATAGTGATATTAATTTTGAAAAAGTAACAAACATCGCTATCGGTTACGAAATGCAGGATAACTCAGATCATAATCACATTGAAGTGCAGATTAACAGTGAACTCGTACCGCGTTGGTATGTAGAATATGATGGCGAATGGTATGTTTATAACGATGGGAGGCTTGAATAAATGAACTGGAAACTGACAAAGACACTTTTCATTTTCGTGTTTATTCTTGTCAACATCGTGTTAGTATCGATTTATGTTAATAAAGTCAATCGCTCACACATTAATGAAGTCGAGAGTAACAATGAAGTTAATTTTCAGCAAGAAGAAATTAGGGTGCCAGCCAGTATTTTAAATAAATCTGTTAAAGGCATACAATTAGAACAAATTACGGGACGATCAAAAGACTTTAGTTCAAAAGCTAAAGGTGATTCTGATTTATCCACATCAGATAGTGGAAAATTATTAAATGCGAACATCAGCCAATCGGTAAAAGTTAGTGATAATAACTTAAAAGATTTAAAAGATTACGTTAACAAGCGCGTATTTAAAGGTGCTGAATATCAATTAAGCGAGATTAGTTCAGATTCTGTAAAATATGAACAAACGTATGATGATTTTCCGATTTTAAATAACAGCAAAGCGATGTTGAACTTTAAAATAGAAGATAACAAAGCGACTAGTTATAAACAATCAATGATGGATGACATTAAGCCCACAGATGGTGCAGATAAGAAGCATCAAGTGATTAGTGTGAGAAAAGCAATCGAGGCATTATATTATAATCGTTACTTGAAAAAAGGTGATGAAGTCATTAATGCTAGACTTGGTTACTATTCAGTCGTGAATGAAACGAATGTTCAATTGTTACAACCAAACTGGGAAATTAAAGTGAAGCATGACGGTAAGGACAAAACGAATACTTACTATGTCGAAGCGACAAATAATAACCCTAAAATTATTAATCATTAATATGAATCGTAATAAGCTAGCATTGCAAGCTCATCATATGTGAGAAGCAGTGCTAGCTTTTTGCTGGTACGGTTTATTATGGCTGACAGGCGACATTTCTGTGTCTCCAACGTGCGCATTTATTCATATTTTAAGTAGTACCGCATTGTAAAATTAGTGTAACTGCTATTTTAAAAACTTTAGTATTTGTCTAATCATTGTTATAATAATTAAGAAATTCATTGCACGTGATTATCAAAATTTAAATATAAGAAACCGGTCGATGAACTAAAGTTACATAATAGGAAAGGTATACAAAACAGCTAATATACTGATAGTTTCTGTAGGGAAAATCGTATATTTGTACTGATGTATATTGTAGTCATATAGAGAGATTGACTGCTTAAATAGAAAGGATGAGCCGCTTGATACGCATGAGTGTATTAGCAAGTGGTAGTACAGGTAACGCCACTTTTGTAGAAAATGAAAAAGGTAGTCTATTAGTTGATGTTGGTTTGACTGGCAAGAAAATGGAAGAATTGTTTAGTCAAATTGACCGTAATATTCAAGATTTAAATGGTATTTTAGTAACCCATGAACATATTGATCATATTAAAGGATTAGGTGTTTTGGCGCGTAAATATCAATTGCCAATTTATGCGAATGAAAAGACTTGGCAGGCAATTGAAAAGAAAGATAGTCGCATCCCTATGGATCAGAAATTCATTTTTAATCCTTATGAAACAAAATCTATTGCAGGTTTCGATGTTGAATCGTTTAACGTGTCACATGATGCGATAGATCCACAATTTTATATTTTCCATAATAACTATAAGAAGTTTACGATTTTAACGGATACGGGATACGTGTCTGATCGTATGAAAGGTATGATACGTGGCAGCGATGCGTTTATTTTTGAGAGTAATCATGACGTCGATATGTTGAGAATGTGTCGTTATCCATGGAAGACGAAACAACGTATTTTAGGCGATATGGGTCATGTATCTAATGAGGATGCGGGTCATGCGATGACAGACGTGATTACAGGTAACACGAAACGTATTTACTTATCGCATTTATCACAAGATAATAATATGAAAGATTTGGCGCGTATGAGTGTTGGTCAAGTATTGAACGAACACGATATTGATACGGAAAAAGAAGTATTGCTATGTGATACGGATAAAGCTATTCCAACGCCAATATATACAATATAAATGAGAGTACCCTATAAAGTTCGGCACTGCTGTGAGACGACTTTATCGGGTGCTTTTTTATGTTGTTGGTGGGAAATGGCTGTTGTTGAAATTAAGGTTCTAGTTGAAATGTGAAAAATAATTCGATATTAAATGTAATTTATAAATAATTTACATAAAATCAATCATTTTAATATAAGGATTATGATAATATATTGGTGTATGACAGTTAATGGAGGGAACGAAATGAAAGCTTTATTACTTAAAACAAGTGTATGGCTCGTTTTGCTTTTTAGTGCAATGGGATTATGGCAAGTCTCGAGCGCGGCTGAGCAACATACACCAATGAAAGCACATGCAGTAACAACGATAGACAAAGCAACAACAGATAGGCAACTAGTACTGCCAACAAAGGAAGCGGCTCATCAATCTGGTGAAGAAGCGGCAACCAACGTATCAGCATCAGCACAGGGAACAGCTGATGATACAAACAACAAAGTAACATCCAACGCACCATCTAACAAACCATCTACAGCAGTTTCAACAACAGTAAACGAAACGCACGATGTAGATGCACAACAAGCCTCAACACAAAAACCAACTCAATCAGCAACATTCAAATTATCAAATGCTAAAACAGCATCACTTTCACCACGAATGTTTGCTGCTAATGCACCACAAACAACAACACATAAAATATTACATACAAATGATATCCATGGCCGACTAGCCGAAGAAAAAGGGCGTGTCATAGGTATGGCTAAATTAAAAACAGTAAAAGAACAAGAAAAGCCTGATTTAATTTTAGACGCAGGAGACGCTTTCCAAGGTTTACCACTTTCAAACCAGTCTAAAGGTGAAGAAATGGCTAAAGCGATGAATGCAGTAGGTTATGATGCTATGGCAGTGGGTAACCACGAATTTGACTTTGGATACGACCAGTTGAAAAAGTTAGAGGGTATGTTAGACTTCCCGATGTTAAGTACTAACGTTTATAAAGATGGAAAACGCGCATTTAAGCCTTCAACGATTGTAACGAAAAATGGTATTCGTTATGGAATTATTGGCGTAACGACACCAGAAACAAAGACGAAAACAAGACCTGAAGGCATTAAAGGTGTTGAATTTAGAGATCCATTACAAAGTGTGACAGCGGAAATGATGCGTATTTATAAAGACGTAGATACATTTGTTGTTATATCACATTTAGGTATTGATCCTTCAACACAAGAAACATGGCGTGGCGATTACTTAGTGAAACAATTAAGTCAAAATCCACAATTGAAGAAACGTATTACAGTCATTGATGGTCATTCACATACCGTACTTCAAAATGGTCAAATTTATAACAATGATGCATTAGCACAAACAGGTACAGCACTTGCGAATATCGGTAAGGTTACATTTAATTACCGCAATGGAGAGGTATCAAATATTAAACCGTCATTGATTAATGTTAAAGACGTTGAAAATGTAACACCGAACAAAGCATTAGCTGAACAAATTAATCAAGCTGATCAAACATTTAGAGCACAAACTGCAGAGGTAATTATTCCAAACAATACCATTGATTTCAAAGGAGAAAGAGATGACGTTAGAACGCGTGAAACAAATTTAGGAAACGCGATTACAGATGCTATGGAAGCATATGGCGTTAAGAATTTCTCTAAAAAGACTGACTTTGCCGTGACAAATGGTGGAGGTATTCGCGCCTCTATCGCCAAAGGTAAGGTGACACGCTATGATTTAATCTCAGTATTACCATTTGGAAATACGATTGCGCAAATTGATGTAAAAGGTTCAGACGTCTGGACTGCTTTCGAACATAGTTTAGGCGCACCAACAACACAAAAAGATGGTAAGACAGTGTTAACAGCGAATGGTGGTTTACTACATATCTCTGATTCAATCCGTGTTTACTATGATATGAATAAACCATCTGGCAAACGAATTAACGCTATTCAAATTTTAAATAAAGAGACAGGTAAGTTTGAAAATATTGATTTAAAACGTGTATATCACGTAACGATGAATGACTTCACAGCATCAGGTGGCGACGGATATAGTATGTTCGGTGGCCCTAGAGAAGAAGGTATTTCATTAGATCAAGTACTAGCAAGTTATTTAAAAACAGCTAACTTAGCTAAGTATGATACGACAGAACCACAACGTATGTTATTAGGTAAACCAGCAGTAAGTGAACAACCAGCTAAAGGACAACAAGGTAGCAAAGGTAGTGAGTCTGGTAAAGATACACAACCAATTGGTAAAGACAAAGTGATGAATCCAGCGAAACAACCAGCGACAGGTAAAGTTGTGTTGTTACCAACGCATAGAGGAACTGTTAGTAGCGGTGCAGAAGGTTCTGATTGCGCATTAGAAGGAACTGCTGTATCAAGTAAGAGTGGGAAACAATTGACTAAAATGTCAGCGTCTAAAGGTAGCGGGCATGAGAAACAGTTACCAAAAACTGGAACTAATCAAAGTTCAAGCCCAGCAGCGATATTTGTATTAGTAGCAGGTATAGGTTTAATCGCAACTGTACGACGTAGAAAAGCTAGCTAAAATATATTGAAAACAATACTACTGTATTTCTTAAATAAGAGGTACGGTAGTGTTTTTTTATGGAAAAAAGCTATAACCGTTGATAAATATGGGAAATAAAAACGGGGATAAGTAATAAGACATCAAGGTATTTATCCACAGAAATGGGGATAGTTATCCAGAATTGTGTACAATTTAAAGAGAAATACCCACAATGCCCACAGAGTTATCCACAAATACACAGGTTATACACTAAAAACCGGGCATAAATGTCAGGAAAATATCAAAAACTGTAAAAAAACTTGGTATAATAAGAGGGAACAGTGTGAACAAGTTAATAACTTGTGGATAACTGGAAAGTTGATAACAATTTGGAGGACCAAACGACATGAAAATCACCATTTTAGCTGTAGGGAAACTAAAAGAGAAATATTGGAAGCAAGCCATAGCAGAATATGAAAAACGTTTAGGCCCATACACCAAGATAGACATCATAGAAGTTCCAGACGAAAAAGCACCAGAAAATATGAGCGACAAAGAAATTGAGCAAGTAAAAGAAAAAGAAGGCCAACGAATACTAGCCAAAATCAAACCACAATCAACAGTCATTACATTAGAAATACAAGGAAAGATGCTATCTTCCGAAGGATTGGCCCAAGAATTGAACCAACGCATGACCCAAGGGCAAAGCGACTTTGTATTCGTCATTGGCGGATCAAACGGCCTGCACAAGGACGTCTTACAACGTAGTAACTACGCACTATCATTCAGCAAAATGACATTCCCACATCAAATGATGCGGGTTGTGTTAATTGAGCAAGTGTATAGAGCATTTAAGATTATGCGTGGAGAGGCGTATCATAAGTAGGGGTAGTATTAGCCAATTTAATAAATAAAGAGGTGACAGAATGGACAATCACATAAGAATTTTTGATAATTTATTTCAAAGTAATATTTCAAAATTCCAAAACCTTACTAGTAAATCATACATTATAAGAAATGATAATGAAAAGAATAGTTATCTTCCTATGGTTCAAGAGATAAGAGAGTTGTTTGGAAAAGAGGGAGAAATTTTTTCTAAAAGTATAGGAACACATCCTGACTTTTTTGGAATAGAAAATACTAATGAATACCAGTACATTTGTTCCCTGTTTGTAGATATATCTGGGTCTACAAAGCTAGCTTTGAAATATAGTTTGGATAAAGTTAAACTTTATAAAAATGCGATAATTTCTAGTGCTATAGAAATATTTCGTGCATTTGACGGTCATATTCATAGAATACAAGGAGATGCGGTGCTTGTTTATTTTGGACATAAAGAACTGGAAAAAAGTGATGCAATAATTAATGCAATCAACGCTGCGTCATTAATGCAGTATTTTAACGCCACAACATTAAAAAAGTTTTTTGAAAGTGAAAATTTAGAGCCGTTAAAGATTAGAATAGGAATTGATTTTGGTGATGATTCTAGTGTATTGTGGTCAAAATATGGAATTGATGGAATTAATGAAATAACTTCTACCAGTATACATACTGACTTAGCATCAAAATTACAAAACAAAGCCCCTTCAAATAAGATTATGATTGGAGAAAATATAAATAAATATCTTGATATTCCTAAAAAGTTTAGAAGTATAAAAATTGAGAAGAACAATGGTGTTGATGTTGAGAAAAGATATATTTTAAATACAAATAATCTGGGAAGATATTCTATGGAAGTGTTTGAATGGGAAAAATACTTGAATAGTTTTTCAATGTTGCCTCCTTTTTCTACAGAAAATGAACAATTTTACTCACCTAGAGATTTGAAAATAAGATGTTGGATTATTGATGAAAAAAATCAGGATAAATATGAATATATTGAAAGAGGTAGTGCTTTAAAAAAAGAAATGAATTTGTTATTTAAATTAGAAATTTATAATCAATGTCTAGAATTTAAAAATATTAAATGGAGAGTGGTAAACTACGGAGAGGAGGCAAAAAAGGACAAGGAATTAGAATTTGAAATGAATCAGTATGAAGGGTATCAGTATTGTAATCAAAAGACAGCTTATACAGGATTACATTTTATGGAATGTTATTTGTACGACATCAATGATAAAATAATTTGTCATGATAGTTTTGGTCTTTTTATAAATGATAATAATAGAGAAGTGAGAAAATTAGGAATAGAGGATTGAGTAATGTGAAAAAAGATGAGTACATAAAGTTACATCAAAGCTATCTAAATGAATATATTAAATTTGCTGATGCCAAGGCATTAGCTATCATAAGTATTAATGGCTTTATTTTAAATTTTAACTTTTCAAAACGTAATATTAAATTTCATAATACTGAAGACATTTTCAATTTTACAGCTTTTATATTATTGATAATTACAATTATACTAGCAGCATTTGCAGTATATCCAAGAACAAATAATAGAAGCGAAAAAGGAATTATTTTTTGGGATAATATAAATAGTATGGGAGAAAAAGAATTTATAGAGAAAGTGAAATTTGAAAAAGAGGAAGAATTACTTGAAAAGACGATACAACAAAATTATTTTTTAGCAAAAACTGCATCTATGAAATATTCAATCATTAGAAAGGTTTTTATAATTTCAGCATTAGGTTATTCCTGTTTATTATTTTCAAGTATCTTTCAGATTATATGCTCTTGAATTTTCAGTTTTAACATGAAAAGGAGAAAAATAAAAATATGGCAACAATTGGATTTGAAGAAAAGTTATGGCAAGCGGCGGATAAGTTACGTGGAAGTATGGATGCAGCAGAATATAAAAATGTAGCATTAGGTATTATATTTTTAAAATATGTTTCTGATTCTTTTGAGGAAAAGTATGAAGAATTATTAAATGATGAATATGCCGATGAAGAAGATAAAGATGAATACTTAGCAGAAAATATTTTCTGGGTTCCTAAAGAATCAAGATGGCAATACATAAATGATAATTCTAAGAAACCAGAAATTGGTCAAATTATCGATAAAGCAATGATAGCAATTGAAAGAGAAAATGAGTCTTTAAAAGGCGTATTACCTAAAGATTACGCAAGACCTGCATTAGATAAAGAAAAATTAGGCGATATTATTGACCTATTTACATTCAAAGTTGGAGATTCTGAAAGTAAGAAGCAAGATATTTTAGGTCGTGTTTATGAATACTTTATCGCAAAATTTGCAAGCGCTGAGGGTAAGAATGCTGGGGAATTCTATACACCAGCTTCAATAGTTAAATTGCTTGTTGAAATGATTGAACCATATCAAGGTAGAATTTATGACCCTTGTTGTGGGTCGGGCGGAATGTTTGTACAGAGTGAACATTTTATCGAACGTCATCAAGGTCGTATAGATGATATTGCTGTTTATGGTCAAGAATCTAATCCGACTACTTGGAAATTAGCGAAAATGAATTTGGCTATTCGAGGTATAGATAATAATTTAGGTGATCATCATGCAGACACATTTCATAATGATTTACATAAAGATTTGAAAGCTGATTTTATATTGGCTAATCCACCATTCAATGCAAGTGATTGGGGACGAGAAAAATTACAAGATGATTACCGCTGGAAATTTGGTATTCCACCTAAAGGCAATGCCAACTATGCATGGATTGAACATATGATTTCTAAACTTGCCCCAAGTGGTACAGCAGGATTTGTTTTAGCGAATGGTTCGATGTCTACAAGTGGTAAAGATGAATTAGAAATACGTAAAAACTTAATTGAACAAGACATGGTTGAGTGTATTGTCACATTACCAGGGCAACTATTCTATTCAACTCAAATTCCAGTATGTTTGTGGTTCATGACAAAAAATAAAGCTAAAAATGGCAAGAATGAACGACGTGGAGAAGTACTATTTATAGATGCTAGAAATATAGGAAGCATGGTATCAAGAACATTAAAAGAATTCTCAGATGATGAAATAAAAGATATAGCAAATGTTTATCACTCATGGCGTGGAACAAACAATAACCAATATGAAGATAAAGCAGGTTTCTGTAAAGTAGCAAAGACAGAAGAAATAAAAAACAATGAATATATCTTAACGCCGGGACGTTATGTAGGATTAGCAGAAGTAGAAGAAGACTCAGAACCATTTGAACAGAAAATGGAAAGAATCACAGCAGATTTAAGTGAACAATTTGCGAAATCAAAAGAACTCGAGGACCAAATCCGTAAGTCATTGGAGGGATTAGGTTATGGAGTTTGAAACATTTAATTTAACTGATTTATATACTATTAGTTCAGGTTTATCAAAAAATAGAAAATATTTTGGTACTGGTACACCTTTTTTAACATTTAAAGATGTATTCGATAATTTAATATTACCTAATGAGTTTTCTGGGCAAGTTATAACTGAAGAAAAAGAAAGAGAAAAGTATTCAGTTAAAAAAGGAGACCTTTTTTTAACAAGAACTAGTGAGAAACAAAATGAGTTAGGTATAAGTGCAGTAGCTTTAAAAGACTATAAAAATGCGACTTTTAATGGATTTACCAAAAGATTAAGACCAAACAAATATTGTGAGAATAAATTGTTACCAGTATTTGCTGCATTTTATTTTAGAAGTAATAATTTTAGAAATCAAGTAAATTCTATGTCTATCATGTCTACAAGAGCAAGTTTAAATAACGAAATGATTTCAAAACTTAAAATTACTATACCTAGTCTTCAAAATCAGATGAAAATTAGTCATATACTATTAGCACTTTTAAAAAAAGAAAAAATCAATCAAAAAATCATAGCAAATCTTGAAGAACTTTCTCAAACACTATTCAAACGTTGGTTTGTTGATTTTGAATTTCCTGATGAAAATGGAAATCCATACAAATCAAGCGGTGGAGAGATGGTTGATAGTGAATTGGGTGAAATACCTAGGAGTTGGAAAGTTGATGAATTAGGAAATTATATAAAAATAAAAAGTGGTAAAAGACCTAAAAATAAAGTTGATAAAGAAGATATAGAAAATGTGGTGCCAATAATTGGTGCTAGTAAAATAGTGGGTTATACGAATGATTATTTATATAATGAAAAAATTATTATAATTGGTAGGGTAGGAACTCATGGTGTAATCCAAAGGTTTTCTACAAGAACATGGCCATCAGATAATACTTTTGTAATAACAAGTGATTTTGAAAGCATTATATATCAAGTACTTAAAAGTATAGACTATATATCATTGAATAGAGGTTCTACACAACCTCTATTATCTCAAAAAGATATTAAGAATACTAAAGTAGTAATGCCCACCAATGCAACTTTGCTTTCAAAATATCAAAAGAAAAACAATCATATTTTAAAAATGATGGATCAAAAAATCATAGAAAACAAGAAATTAACCCAACTCCGTGACACATTATTACCAAAATTAATGTCAGGTGAAATTGAGATACCTGATGACATCGAGGTGAATGAAGATGATCTTTCAATTTAGTGAAGATGATTTAGAACAGGTTGCACTGAAGTGGTTTGAGGGTCTTGGCTATTCTGTTAAGAATGGTCGAGATAGTAGTGACAATGGGATTATGAATGAACGGGAGAGCGACAAAGATGTTGTGCTTGATGATCGTTTGGAAGCAGCTTTGAGACGCATTAATCCTGAACTAAACAATAGTGCAATTGAACAGGCAATTCATGAAATTTCTATTGAGAAGTCTCCTAGTTTATTAGAGAATAATCGTTCTTTCCATGAAATGATTACTAATGGTATCGAGGTTGAACACTATAATGATGATGGTGAGACGATTAATGATTTGGTCTATGTGCTTGACTTTGATAACCCAGGAAATAATGATTTCTTAGCGGTTAATCAATTAACTGTTGTAAATGGAGATTATAAAAAAAGACCTGATATTGTGTTATTCATAAATGGATTACCAGTAGTGGTAATTGAACTGAAAAATTCTACAAATGAATCTGTTGGTATTGAAGACGGGTATCATCAGTTAGAAACTTATAAAATGAGAATTCCACAATTATTTAATCATAATGCAGTATTAGTAACGAGTGATGGTGTCAATACAAAAGCTGGTTCTTTAACTGCTGATTATGACCGTTTTATGACTTGGCGTACTAAAGATGGAAAAACTGAAGATTCATCAACGTTTCGTAGTTTAGATATATTGATTCACGGTATGTTAAATAAAGAGGTACTATTAGATTTAATTCGTCATTTTGTTTTGTTCCAAGATGATGGTAAAGGAAATATAGTTAAAATATTAGCTGCATATCATCAATATTATGCGGTTAATAAAGCTGTTGATCGTGCTATGGAAGCAACATCTGAACATGGTGATGGTAAGGGCGGCGTTATTTGGCACACACAAGGTTCTGGTAAGAGTTTGACAATGGTCTTCTTCTCAGGAAAGTTAATTCAAAAATTAAATAATCCAACATTAGTGGTCGTAACAGACCGTAATGACTTAGACAATCAATTATATGGTACTTTTGTTAAGTCCAAAGGACGCTCAGGTAAAGGATTACTAAGACAAACACCTAAACAAGCAGAATCACGAAAAGAATTGAAAGAACTATTATCTGTAGAATCAGGTGGTATTGTATTTACAACTATGCAGAAATTCGAACCTGAAGAAGGTCAAGTGACAATGGATGCTTTAACAGAACGTAAAAATGTAGTAGTTATGGCAGACGAAGCACACCGCACACAATATGGTTTTAAAGCAACTTACAATGAAAAAGGTGAAGGTATAAAATATGGTTATGCAAAATATTTAAGAGACGCTTTACCTAACGCTTCGTTCGTTGGTTTTACTGGAACACCTGTATCTTCGACAGATAAGAATACGCAAATGGTATTTGGTAATTATATTGATGTATATGATATGACACAGTCTGTAGAAGACGGTAGTACGGTTAAAATATACTATGAAAGTCGTATTATTCCATTAAATTTACCAACTGATTTAGATATTGATGATGCATATGATGTCATTACTTTTGGCCAAGAAGAAGATACTAAATCTCGATTGAAATCTAAATGGTCACGTATAGAAGCTCTATCTGGTGCAGAAAAACGAGTACATGCTTTAGCGACTGAAATTATTAATCACTTTGAAACAAGACAGAAGGCAATGAACGGTAAAGGTATGATTGTCACAATGAGTCGTCGTATTGCAGTTGATTTATATGATGAAATTATAAGACTTAAACCTGAATGGCATTCTGATGATGACGACAAAGGTGTAATTAAAGTCGTTATGACAGGTTCATCAAGTGATCCGCAAAACTTCCAAAAACATATAGGTCCGAAAAAGAGAAGAAACCTTTTAGAGAATCGTATGAAAGATATTAATGATGAACTGCAACTCGTAATTGTGCGAGACATGTGGTTAACAGGATTTGATGTACCTTCAATGCATACAATGTACATAGATAAACCGATGAAAGGTCATAATTTAATGCAAGCTATTGCACGTGTTAATAGAGTATTTAAAGATAAACCAGGTGGCTTAATTGTTGACTATGTAGGTATTGCTGAAAGCCTGAAGGAAGCACTAAAAGAGTATACGGACTCTGATAGAGAACAAACAGGTATAGATACAGATAAAGCGCTAGAACTAATGTTAGTGAAATACGATATCATTCAAGATATGCTATATAACCATGACTATTCTGACTTTGAGTCAGAAGATCAATTAAATCGCTATAATGCTATCTCAAATACGATGGATTATATCATTGGATTAGGTGAGAAAGAAAGAGAGCGATTTGTGACAACAGTTACAGAACTTTCTAAGGCTTTTGCATTATGTGCAACAGAGGAAGCTGCTCAAGAACTAAATAGTGAAATTGCGTTTTTAAAAGCAGTAAAATCAGGACTTGTTAAATTATTAGCTCCACCTAATGAAGGAAGCAAGCTTAAAAAGACACCTGCTGAAATAGAAGCAGAAATAAATCAATTGATTTCAAAGTCAGTTGTAACTGAAGAAGTTGTAGATATTTATCAAACACTCGGAATTGAAAATCCAGATATCTCAATATTGTCGGATGATTTCTTAAAAGATGTAGAAGGACTACAGCAAAAAAATGTTGCAGTTGAATTGTTGAACAAATTACTCAAAGGACAAGTTAAGTCATTAATGAAAACTAATACTACTGTATCTAAAAGGTTTTCTGAGATGCTAAGTAAATCAATACAAAAATATAATAACCGTTCTATCGAAGCATCAAAAGTCATAGAAGAATTAATTCAAATGGCGAAAGAAATAAATCAAGAAAAAGAAAGAGGAAAAGAATTAGGTTTAAGTACTGAAGAAATTGCATTTTATGACGCATTAGCTTCACATGAAACAGCAAAAGAAGCGATGGATGATAAAGAATTAAGGGCTATTGCACATGAATTAACAAAAACGGTTAAGAATAATATGAGCGTAGACTGGTCAAAACGTGAGAGCGCAAAGGCTAAAATGAGAGTCCAAGTAAGACGACTATTAAAGAAATATGGTTATCCACCAGACATACAAAAAATGGCAGTAGAACAAGTAGTGGAACAAGCAGAATTAATGGCAAGTCAACAATATAAATAAATACTGTTTATATTGTTGACCTGTTAGATACTTTTTTAAAATTAAACATTTAAGACAGAGTATATAAAAAAGTGTCAATATACCGGTAGACTATAGAGAAAAGGAGATTGATATGAAATTCGACTTAATTATAAGTAATATTATGATAGGGATATTAGTGATTTGTTCTGCATTTGCCTTAATGTTTGTCTTTTATATTCAAAGAAAGTTAACGCCGGAACAATACTTTTCTTTTTCAGAATTCTTTTTAATAGGAAGAGGTTTAACTATCAAGAAAATTTTGAATAGAATGATATTGATTGCTAGTTTTAACTGTATTTTGTTTTTAATACTTAAGAATTTTTTTGAAATTGAATTAGTATGTAGTGTGTGTATACTAAGTACATTGTTGGGTTCGATTTTAATTATTTATCCGGCGTTTAAAATTAGGCATGATTTACCTAACAATGAGATGAAAAGTTTGTTGAACTATATGTATGTATCTTTTGTTTTTTTAGCGCTTATTATTTCTACTCTTACTGTATTTACTTTAGTAGTATTATTTGATGATATTAGTATAGTAACACTTTGGCAAGAGCATAAAAGTGGAATAATTTTATATCTTCTATTGGTGATACCTAGTCTATTTTTTAATCCTACAAATTATGAAAAGAAAATGGAATATGCCATTGAAAAACATCGTGAGAGTAATAGAGAGATAAATGAGACGATAATAAAAAATAATAATGAAACAATTATACCAGACGAGTCGAAAAGTTCTTCACCATTCAAAATTAAAAAAGTTTTTAGATTGTTGAATAGGATTATGAAAGATGATTGAATATTATTTGAAGAAAATTATACATTTATTTGAAAATAATAAATGCGAAATTTTACATTTAAAAATGAATTTTAATGATAACTTTGATATGTTAAGTTATATTTATTGTATTGAGAACATGCATAGAGGTTCAAATATTATAAAGATAGCGGAGTATATATTAGTAAAGTATTTTCAAAAATATTGTATAAAAAAAGACTTTTCTATAGGTCCATTTCAAGTTAAAAAAAGTTTTTGTGTGTCTAATAATTTATATTTAGAGTCACTAGATAAATTATTGGAGTTGCACAGTAGTGCTCATGTAATTAATGAATTTATTGAAAATAAAAAATATTATTTGAATAATAATGAGATTTTATCCTTATATCATTCAGGGAAGGTTATGGATACTAGCTTTTCAACTTTAATGTATATAGGATTATTTAAACATTTTTCTAGTTATTTAAGAAAACACGAATAAAAAACAACTGATGATAACAAGTTAACAAATTATTAAATTTAAATCACTCTAGTTCATACCAAAAAGTCTTTAACACAAACAAAAAAGGAGGAAACTTAAATTCCTCCTCAACCTTTATTACACCTATAATTCTATTTTAACGTCTTCGTCCATTTGGGCTTCAAATTCATCTAGTAGTGCTCGTGCTTCTGCTTAATTTGAATCATACAAGGTGTTTTTTGTTATTCCTAAAATTTGGCATAGCTAAATAAATCTGTATTTTCTATTTGTCTTTTTTGGCATTTATGATAACCCAAGTATCTTTTGGAACGGTAACTGTAGTTGTTGATTGAATTAATTCGTTTTCACTTTCATCGAAGCTTAGTAATGATTTATATAAATCTGATTTCCAAACCCAAACTTCTTTTTGGGTTTGCTGTGTTGCCTTATCAGTATTCTTTACTTCATATTTAGCTTGATGCTTAACGGACTCAGATATATTATTTTTATCCATTTTAGGCTTGAAATGAGTTGTAGGTTTTTTATCCTTAGGATGATCTCTATAGACCATGACATAGTTATTTGTATTTTTTCCTATTTCATTGATTATTAATATATTAGCTGGATTATTTTTAGGACCACCAGTAAAAATTTCTTTTTTATTTGATGTGATTACTTTCTTTTCCATACCCCAATGGTTAGTCATATTAGCTGTAATACCAATGATTGTTAGTGTCAACGCAAGAGTAAATAATGTTCCTAATATATAGCGTGTGATTTTATGAGGAATTAATAACCAACTAACAAAAGTACATAAAGTTAAAACAATCGTTGTTATCATATTATTTATCCTCACTTTCAATAATATTCATTTTTAAAAATGGAACTAAAATGATACCTATAATTGCAAAGAAAATGCCAATTATAAATGCAGTATTAAAGCCATCGATTGATGCTTGTTGAGCAAGGTGTGCATATTTGAGTGGATTGCTTTCTTTTAAACTATCTGCAGGCATATGGTTGTTAATAATATTTTGAGTAACAGATGTCAGTAATGCTACTGCTATAGATGATGCTACTTGTCTAGCAGTATTATTTACTGCTGTAGCATGTGTGCCTTTTTCAACTGGTAAAGCATCCATCGCATTTGTTGTGAGTGGCATCATTAAAATTGCCACACCAAACATTCTTACTGCATATAGAACAAGAATAAGTGTTGGTGATGTGTTAACTGTTAAAAATCCAAATGGAACTGAAGCTAAAGTTAAAATAGTGAAACCAACGAACGCTAATCTTTTAATGCCAATTTTATTGTACAGTATTCCTGAAATTGGAGAGATAAATCCCAACATCAGTGCTCCAGCTAAAAGTGTTAAACCAGATTCAAATGGTGAGAAACCGTGTATATTCTGTAAGTAAGTGGGTAACATCATTTCAACACCATACATTGCCATAGTTACAACGATTAAACCAATTGTCGCTATCATGAAACCTTTAGATTTAAAAACGCGTAAATCCAAGAAAGGATCTTTAGATTTTAATTGTTTGATAACGAACAAGGTAAGAACAATGATACTTAAAAAAATTGGTAAAATAACGTAATTTATATTTCCCCATCCTTCGCTTGCAACGTTTGAAAATCCCCATAAAAATAATCCGAAACCGATACAAGAAAGTATTAGAGAATAGAGATCTAATTTAAGTTTACGATTAGGTATAACATCTTTCATGAAGAAGAAGCTTAATATAAATGCTATCGCTATAATAATGATTGGAAGAACAAAAATATTACGCCATGAGTCTGAAATTGTAATACCTAGTACCTCGTGGTTTTTGTTTAATATCCAACCAGCAAAAGTTGGACCCATTGCAGGTGCGAGACCTACTGCTAAACCACTCAGACCCATTGCAGTACCACGTTGTTTTATTGGAAACATATAAATAATGATGATTTGTAACAATGGCATCATTAAACCAACAGCAATTGCTGTAACAATACGTCCAGCTAGAAATATTAACCAGCCATCTTGATTTGATGGTGCGATTGCAGTAAGAATTAATCCGAATAATAGGGCGCCGTAAGAGTATACATGTAACAATCTAGTAGATATGCGCGTCGCTAAAAATGCCGAAAGTGGTACCATAATACCATTTGCGAGTAAAAACCAAGTTGTTGCTTGTTGAGCAGTACTAAAATCGATATCAAAATCGTTCATCAAAGTAGGTAGAGCGGTACCTAATGAAGTCTGCATCAATGCACCAGAGAATGTAGCTAATAATATAATGCTCATTATAATTTTGGGTTTATATTGATTGCCATGAATATCTAAATTCATTGCATTACTTTTTTGAGTAGACATAAAGCAAGCCTCCTATAGGTTTTTAAAATTAATACTTTGAAAATATAACACCTACTTTATAAACAGAACAGAACAAAATCATATACTTTGTACAATTTGTGACACTTTGTTTTATTTTGTGTTATATTCATTTATAGGAGTGATCATATGGGGTATAAAAGGAAAACGGTCTTAACTCAGCGTAATATAAAAAATGCTTTAGTGAGTTTATTAGAGAACAATAAGTTTGATTTCATTACAATCAATCAAATAGTAGAAGAAGCGGAAATAACAAGAAGTACTTTTTACAGGTATTATGATGATAAATATGAATTAATATCAGAAATAGAAGAAGAAATTTTAGAACATATTCATAAAGAAAGGCAAAAGATAGACGAGAACGCTTCAGAGAAGAATTTATTAGATATTGAGATGTTTAAATATCTGTTTGAAACATTAGAGCCATATTCGAACACGATATATCGATTGTTAGGATATAATGGTGATTCCAGTTTTGAGATGAAACTCAAGAATGAAATATCAAGAAGATTTATAGATATAGAACAACGTAATCATATTTCTCAAGTACGAGCAGACTTAGTAAAGGAATATGTATTTGTTATTATGATAAAAACATTACAATATTGGTCAGCTCATAAAGACGAAGTAGATATTGATGAAATAGCTTTAACAATTAGGGATATCCAGTTAAAAGGATTAAGAAAAGCAATAGGGTTATAATTTTAATGAATAACAAAAAAGGAGGAACATTATATTCCTCCTTGACCTTCATTACATCTATAATTCAATTTTAACGTCTTCGTCCATTTGGGCTTCAAATTCATCTAGAAGTGCTCGTGCTTCTGCAATTGATTGTGTGTTCATCAATTGATGGCGAAGTTCGCTAGCGCCTCTTATGCCACGCACATAGATTTTAAAGAATCTACGCAAGCTCTTGAATTGTCGTATTTCATCTTTCTCATATTTGTTAAACAATGATAAATGTAATCTCAACAGATCTAATAGTTCTTTGCTTGTGTGTTCGCGTGGTTCTTTTTCAAAAGCGAATGGATTATGGAAAATGCCTCTACCAATCATGACGCCATCAATGCCATATTTTTCTGCAAGTTCAAGTCCTGTTTTTCTATCGGGAATATCACCGTTAATTGTTAACAATGTATTTGGTGCAATTTCGTCACGTAAATTTCTAATAGCTTCGATTAATTCCCAATGTGCATCTACTTTACTCATTTCTTTACGTGTACGAAGATGAATAGATAAATTGGCAATATCTTGTTCGAAGACGTGCTTCAACCAATCTTTCCATTCATCGATTTCATAGTAGCCAAGGCGTGTTTTAACACTTACCGGAAGTCCACCTGCTTTAGTTGCTTGAATAATTTCGGCAGCGACGTCAGGTCTTAAGATTAAGCCGGAACCCTTACCCTTTTTAGCAACATTTGCTACAGGACATCCCATATTTAAGTCTATTCCTTTAAAGCCCATTTTAGCTAATTGAATACTCGTTTCACGGAACTGTTCTGGCTTATCTCCCCATATATGAGCGACCATCGGCTGTTCATCTTCGCTAAAAGTTAAGCGTCCACGCACACTATGTATGCCTTCAGGGTGGCAAAAGCTCTCGGTATTTGTAAATTCAGTGAAAAACACATCCGGTCTAGCTGCTTCACTTACAACGTGTCGAAAGACGATATCTGTAACGTCTTCCATTGGCGCCAAAATAAAAAATGGACGTGGTAATTCACTCCAAAAATTTTCTTTCATAATATATTTATACCCTCTTTATAATTAGTATCTCGATTTTTTATGCATGATGATATTACCACAAAAGACGAACTTATACAAAAGGAATTTTAGTTGATACAACCATTTGAAAGGGAAGTCTAAGAGTAGTCTAAAATGAATGTTGTGGTAAGTTGATCAGTATACAGATCAAGGATTATCGTATTAGATTGTTCATTATTAATGATACACTACTTATGAAAATGATTCAGAATTTTCTTTGGCTACTTTTACAGTAAAGCGATTTTTTAGTTATCTTATAACAAAGACAAATTTATAAAGGTGATATTATGGAAGATTTAAAGCATTCTTTAAAAAGTTTAGGTTGGTGGGATTTATTTTTTGCGATACCTATGTTTCTGCTATTCGCATACCTTCCAAACTATAATTTTATAACGATATTTCTTAACATTGTTATCATTATTTTCTTTTCCATAGGTTTGATTTTAACTACGCATATAATTATAGATAAAATTAAGAGCAGCACGAAATGATTCATTAATACGAATGTGATTAAACATAAAACTGAAGGAGCGATTACAATGGCGACTAAGAAAGATGTACATGATTTATTTTTAAATCATGTGAATTCAAACGCGGTTAAGACAAGAAAGATGATGGGAGAATATATTATTTATTATGATGGCGTGGTTATAGGTGGTTTGTATGATAATAGATTATTGGTCAAGGCGACTAAAAGTGCTCAGCAGAAATTGCAAGATAATACATTAGTTTCCCCGTACCCAGGTGCTAAAGAAATGATATTAATTCCAGACTTTGACGAAGCAACAAATCTCACTGATTTATTTAAGACCATAAAAAATGATTTGAAAAAGTGAAGTGTGGGTGCAGAGAGAACTAAGCCCATCGATAAATGGTCGCTTGTTAAAGAAGAGTGACCGTCACTCTTCTTTATGTGCATATTTTATTTTGTCTGTTTTGTTAACGATCAGCAGTGTAACAAATATGAGTAAGGATAAAATGAGTATAATATAGAAACCGAATTTATCATTAATTTCATTAATCCATCTTCCTAAAAATGGAGCAATGAAACTCTGCAGTAACAATGAAATTGACGTCCATATCGTAAATGAGCGACCGACATATTTATCTGAAACAGTGTTCATTATAGCTGTATTCATATAAATTCTGATTGATGAAATTGAGTAGCCTAGTATAAATGATCCTATGAATAAGTAAAATGCTGAGTTTATCCAAATAAATAGTGCTGAATTTATGACTAATATGAAATATAACAAAAATATCAATACTTTAGTTGAGATTTTCTTCGAAAGAATAGCTGAAATTAAACCTGCACATAATCCTCCAATGCCATATAACATATCTGAAAAACCAAATTGTACAGACGAAATTTTTAAAACATTATATACATATCCTGGTAATGATATGTTAAAGATCATTGTAAACACCATTGGTATGATTGAAATAACTCCAAAAATAAATATCATCATGTTGTCTTTTAAAAATTTCCATCCTAATAAATATTCTTGCAATAAGCTATTTGTTGATTCTTCCTCTGAATGAGTTGGTTTATCTACATGCAATCTAAATAACATAAAAATGCTGATTAGAAACATCATTATAGTCATCGCTATAATTAGAGTGAATCCATTTATCTCATATAATATTCCTGATAATCCACCTGCAATAAACATACCTGTTTGCAAACTAATCTCTAATAGAGAATTTGCATCTGTATATTGATCTGGTTTTAAAATCTGTTTAACTAAACTTCTAGATGTTGCCATATACGTAGTCCAACCTATCCCATTAACAATCGCAAATCCAATCACTAAATAGGTCTCAAATCCTATCATTACGAGTGCTATGACAATGAGTAAATATAATATTACCTGAAGAAGATAGGTGATTAAAATAATATTTCGTCTATTATATTTATCGGCTAGTCCACCTATTATAGGAGAAGCTAAGAAACCGGATAATACATTTAAAGCTAACATAATACCTAATAGTTGGGAGTCGTTAGTTTTGTCGATTAAATACCAATTAGCCCCAACTGTACTAATTCCAACTCCGAATGCTGAAATTATTTCTGCTAAAAAGAACAATCTGAAGTTTTTAATTTTCAACAAATCAGTCATAAATATCACCTTTTTTCAATGCAAGATTTATATTTGCGAGCTCTTCTATAAATTGAGAGTCGTTTAAAATATCGAATGGTTTATTGCCTTCGCCGATCAAAAATCTATAGTTAGTAATATTCATAAACTCAAATATTAATTTGAATTGGTTGACTAAAGGTTGTGCTTTGGTATGTGGATTGTCGCCACCTATGATTAAAATCAAATACTTTTTTTGTGACATGATTTCTTTGAAGTTGTCTATTTGCGTATCTCGCAATGACTCGGTCCATCTATCAATGAAGAGTTTTAAAGACGCACTCATGGAGTACCAATAGAGTGGTGTTGAAAAAATAATAATATCTGATTCTAAAACTTTGATTAAAATTTGTTCGTAATCATCATTATGAAAGTTGGCACCTTTGCTATGACGATTATCTGTAACCTTTTCAATGTTGCTTTGATATAAATTCACAAAGTTGACATTTAAATTCTTCAATAGATTCTCTACTGCGATAGCTGAATTGCCATCTTTTCTACTACTTCCAAATAAACAAGTAATCATAGTCATAACTCCTTTCGATTTACCTTTATAATAATATTTAATATATTATTATTAAATCAGAATTCTTAGAATTCAGGATTCGATAAAAGTGAATCCTAAAGGAGGTACTACTTTGAACTTAAACATTTTAAAATCATTTTTAGTAACTAGTGAAACAAAGAACCTTACTAAAGCATCAGAGTTACTTAACTATTCACAGTCAACTGTATCTACACATATTGAAAAATTAGAAAGGCAATTAGATGTTAAATTATTTTATAGAAAAAAATATGGTATGGAACTAACGGAAGAAGGCTTAGCATACGTTAAATACGCTAAAGTGATTTTAGATAGTAATAGCGAATACGAGAGAGAAATAAAAGGACTTTACAATAAGAAGGTAAATATAAGTATTAACATGCAAGAAAGTCAGTATTTGTATCGCTACTATAATAAGATTAGTGAATGGTTAGCTGAACACCCATATGTAAACTTGAAGTTTAAATCCGCACATTCTAATTTCTATATTAAAGAAGAAATTGCTAATTTCAAATCGGATATTAGCCTTATCACAGACGAAAAGATTATTAATAGTAACTTAACTGCTATTCCTATAACTGAAGAACGTTTAATATTTGTTACTAACAAAGAGATGAAAGATTTCAAATTAAACGATATTCAAAACCATACATTACTTGTTACTGAAAAAGGGTGTAGTTACAGAGAACAGTTAGAAAAGATTCTCTATAAATATAGCTTTTCAACAAAACAAATGATTGAATTTCTAGGAATTGAGTCATTGAAAAAACACTTGAAAAATTCAGATGGGATTGCGCTATTGCCGGAGTTTATTGTTGCAGATGAATTACAAAATAAAAGTTTGTTTCAAATAGATGTCGATGTCGATATTCCGAATTTAGAAACAACTTTGATAATTAGTCCTGAATCCAGTAAGCAAGTACTAGAATCTTTTGTAAAAGATGTCTTTTTATAAATATTGGTGAAAACGTGTAGTTATGGTGAAACTCAAAGATAATAATTTAAATGAGATGTTAATGAAAAAGTAATTCAATATAAAAACAGGTGATTTATATCTTTAATAAGGATTATTTCTAGTTGAAATTTCAATTGCGGGCATTCATTTTCAAAATAGTAAAGAATTTAATAGATGAAAACCTTTGAATCATACTAGTTAGTATGGATTGATTAATATTTTAACCTGCTAAATGAGTAGCTTATGTATTTTAAATAGCTGTCATCTAGCAGGTTCTTTATTATTAATAAGTTCAGATAAATTATTTTAGTCTGTTTTCTAATGTTGATAATAATAACTTTAAATCTGTACTTTCATTGTGAGATATATAGTACATCATAAATTTTTATATTTGGATTGAGACTCTTTGGAAGATTTTCAATAAATGAATATTTCACAAACTTCCACTTATCAGGATTATAAATTATAATTTCTGCAACTGCATTATCGAAGATTCTAAACAATTTTTTGATTTCTATTTCTTTTAGAGATAAAGTAGGGAAAATGTCGATATATTCTTCAAGCGCATAAAGACTATGTTTAACAGAATCGGTTATGTTCATTGAATATATCACACCAATATTTATATTTTGCCATCCAAAAGAAGAAATAACATTATCATAAAATCCATTGAATATAAATTCAGTCATCCCCTCTGAACTTCTCCATAAATATAATGGTGAATAAGTATTTGTAATGCAATTACTAGTTGTTTGACTTATTAAATAAGCTTTTATAATTAAATTTTTAAATCCATCAGTCTTATAACCATTTAATCGAACTCTATCTCTAATTATTTCCATATTGTAATCACTAGGCAACTTAACATGATATTGCATTGCATGCATTTAGCATACCCCCTTTTATAAAAAGGATAGCAATAATAAGTAAAATCTCATATTATCCAATTGTGATATAGTTATCATAAAAAGTGATAGGTGATTAAATTGAACTTTAATGATTTGGAAATTTTTATAACTGTATGTGAAGAAGCATCTATCAATAAAGCTGCAATTAAACTTAGATATGCACAATCTAATATATCTCAAAGAATTAGCAAGCTTGAAAATGAATTAGGTGTAGTTTTGCTTTTTAGAAATCAAAAAGGTGCTAAGGCAACTAAAGCAGGCGAAGAATTTTTAGCGTATAGCAAAAAAGTATTAAGAGATACAGAGACTATAAAAAATAAAATGAAATATAACACTATGTCTATTTTATGCTCAGAACTGTTATTTAATTATTTATCTGAGAGCGAAGAAATTATGATGTCGAATAACTCAATTAATTTTATTTCTAGTGGAAATATTAGAAAAGCTATAGAAAAAAATAATTATGATAAGGTTATTTCATTCATAAAAATTAATGACTCAAATTATAGACTTAGTAATGTTGATACTATGAAAGTAACGCTTTACAGTAATGGAAGTAATTATGATAAAGAGCCTTTACTAATAAATAAAGATGAGTTTTGTCCTTTAAGGAAAATAACTTTAGATATTAAGCTTGATTCACAACGGGTAATGGAATTTGATTCATTGGCAGCAATAATAAACTTAGTTGAACAAGGAAAAGGAAAGGCTTTATTACCTATGACTTTTGAGAATAAAAGAGATATAGTACAGGACATTTCTAAGATATTTGAAGTTAGCTACTATACTTATAATCATATTATGCATCATTAATTGAAAGTCGATTGAGTTTAAATTACAAGAACGATATTAAGATTCTAGTAGTTAGAATGAGCGATGTGATAGAAAAGAATTTTTGCTTTTTAATTGGTAAATTCGTTATTTTAAAGTAGTGGTCTTTGTAGATAGGAAAAAGCGGATTCCCTTATCAGCCTTTTCCACTCATAAAATTTATTATTGTAACTTTTATGAGGTGAGGAGCTAAATATTGTTCGAACTAAATTTTACTTAGACCTTTTCTCTTTCAATTCTTTTTTAATTTGATCAGGAGATTTCCTATCCTTTGATGGTTTTAGTAATTTCTGTACCGTTTCGTCTCTAAGCATATCACCACCAAACTGATGATTATATGCAGGTACCATGTAAGCAACAAAACCGTCGTCCTTATTATTATTGATATAGCCTTCAATGATTCTTTCATCAAGAGGACCTTTGTCCAAACTTGTAAAATGTACCGACTTAATCGTATTAGGCTCTTTTGTATTATGTTTAAGATACAATGTAATACGTTCTTGTTGCTGCTTGTAGTAAAATTCTTTTTGTTTCATAAGCTCGTTATACTTCATTATAAGAATGACGCCTACAATAATGAAGGCTATAGTGAATATAGTACCGATAATAATTAAAATGTATTTTTTTGACATGATATCAACTCCGATATTAGTAAGGGCATAGGAGCAATTGAAATTTCCAAACAAGGTACACGAGTGCTTCTGAATTTATCGGCACGCTTTTACATAGATCAAAAGAACGCGCACTAAAATAATCATTTTATCTATGTAACTTACATCTTTGATACTACAGAAGTTCGTGCATTTGTTCAATCGTCTCATAACCATTAAATAGCGTTAATTATGAATGAAGACATCTATAACATTTATTTATCTTATAACATAGTACAATTACAAAGCATCACAACGGCGACTGTACTCACCTTAAATCATAACGACAACCGCTAAAAAATGATTTGAAAAACTAATCATTAATTGCCATACTCAACTATTTTGAAAAGTATCAATTTCACATTATCAAATTATTGAGTATCTCAATTTATTGTTATACACAAACAGTATTTTTGTTATCATAGAGTTAATAAATATAATAAATTGAATAAGTAACTTCACAAAAATTAGAATGATTCAATTCAATCACAATTATTTGAAAATAGAGGTGAGCAGGTGAACGATATGTTAATTAGTCTTGTAATCCCAGTTTTTGCTTTGTTAGTTATTGGTGGTATTATTTGGATGATTATAGAAGGTATAGTACATATTTCAAAAAAGAATAAAGCAATTGATAACTTTTTTAACCAAGTTAATAAAGTAAGTGAGACATATAAATTCGCTACTACTTTTTTATTTCTAATCTTGGCTACGGCTGGTATTTCTCAATTTTATCTATATTATATAGTATCAGCGTTTCTTTTTTGGCTTGTCATACTTACCTTTGGTATTGCAGGTATCATTTTTTTAATGCCATATGGATTATGTTTTCTACCGTTTTATAAGCAAAAAAAGAAAAAACAGACATTTAAAAAATACATGGTTTACACTACGATTGGTTTGTCAATTTGTCTAGGCTTATCTCTAGTTTTGGTTCACACTACGAAAATTTATATGGACGAAGGTGGCGTAAGATACTATTACGGTAGTTTTGTAATGAAACAAGCGGGCGGTTATGCTTATTTAGCTTTAGCAGTACTTTCAACGTTGTTAATTGTTGCGAAAAAAGCTACAAATAAAAATAAAGAAATCGAAACCGTCGACAATACAAATATAACGGAAAGATAATTAAGGGAGTGCTCATTCAGGAGTGCTCTTTTTTGATGTCCAAATTTAGTTGCAAATGAAGGCATAGAAGAAATTTTTATAGTCATTTATTGGATAATGAATTATGGTCATATCGATTAATTTTATTAGTGAGGATTTTACAAACATTTGTTGAATAAATATGGTAATGATAATATATGAATATTTTTGAAAAAACACTAATATGATTAAATTATTTGTTAAAATGGCATTAAGTAAAAAACAAACAGGGAACAAGGTGGGATTTCATGAGTCAATTGCTAAATGATACGTTATCGGCTTGGTTGTTAATTGAATCTTTAAGTCCAGGAGAAGTAAATTTTACAGCGGAAGATATACTCTCAGCTGAACATTTTAAAAATGGTGCAAAGCAAGCACAACTTCAAAGTTTTGATGAATATTTTGAAATATGGAATGCTGAACGCTTTATTATATCAGAAGAAAAATCAGAGACTGGGGAACTTATATTTAAATTTTATAGACATTGCTTCCGCTATAATGAAATTAATTTGAAAATTCAGGATATTTTTGATGATTATTCTGAGATTCATAATCCAAATGGGACACACTGTTATGGTTACACATTTAACACAGATAAACACGGCAAAGTGATAGTTGATTCTATACATATTCCGATGATTATGAGTGCATTAAAAGAAATTGAAAAGAACAAAAATGCCAATATAGAAGAAAAATTTAATGATTCTGTTGAAAAATTTGTTCAAAAAGTAAAAGAAATTTTAGCAGATGAACCAATTAATGAATTTAAATTGAAGAAGATGGACAAAGCTTATGATGAGTACTTTTCTGTATTAAATTCAAAGAAAGATGGATTATTTGGACATTATGTAGCAATAGAATATGTGAAAGATAGTGATTTACCACAGCCGGAATTTAACAGCTTCTTCATAAGTGATATTGAGAAAGCAAGAAAATCTCCCAACCAAACTTTAATTGATTACATTGAAGGTGTAGAAGAAAGTCAGCGCATAGAAGTAGATGAAAATAAAGAAATGTTTGACAAATTTTTACATCCTTCACGTTTGCCTGATGGACGATGGCCATCACAGACTGAGTTTAGATTGTCTTTAATGCAACAACTTGCTGTAAACCAAATTACGAGTGGTAATGAAAGAATAAGTTCAGTTAATGGGCCACCAGGTACAGGTAAGACTACTTTATTAAAAGATATATTTGCTCATCTAGTAGTTGAAAGAGGTAAAGAGTTAGCTAAACTAAATAATCCTAAAGATGCATTTGTCAAAACAAAAATTCATGAAACGGATGATAAATACGTATACTTACTAAAGGAATCTATTGCCAAATATAAGATGGTAGTCGCATCTAGTAATAATGGAGCTGTTGAAAATATATCTAAAGATTTACCGAAAATTGAAGAAATTATAAGAAATCCCGAAAAATGTAAATTCCCTAAATATGAACAGAATTATGCAAATTTAGCACATGAATTAAAAGATTTTGCTGAAATAGCTGAAGATTTGATTGGTGAAAGTGCCTGGGGCTTATTTTCTGGAGTTTTTGGTAAAAGTACTAATATTAACCAAGTATTGAGTCATATGTTAAAACAAGATGCGAATGATATTGGCTTTGCTAAATTACTACAAAATGAGAATAATCGTATGAGTTATAACGAGTTAATGAGTGAATGGCAATCACATCAATGTGCATTTTTAGAAGAGTTGAGGCATGTTGAAATGTTAAAAGAAGAATCTATTAGAGCATATGATGTTTATAAAAATTGTGAGTCTTTCTCTAAGATTGAACAGGTTATTAATAGTGAAAAAACAAGTATTGAAGAACAGATATATCATTTAGATAATGAAACGTTACGAGACAATAAAGAAATTGAAGATTTGGGTGATCGAATTAATTATAATACAAAGCAACTCGAAACTTTAAATGAGTTAATTAAATCCATCAAAGAAAGCAACAAAGGTTTTATTAACAAACTGAAAGCGATGTTTAATTCAGAAGAAGATGAAAGCTATAAAGATCATAATAAAGAGAAGCAACAATTATTAACACAACAGTTAGAGTTAGAGAAATGTAAAAAAAACAAACATGAAGACCTTGTTAGCAAACTAAAAGAAAAAGAGAAATTAATTAAACAATTAACTAAAGTACAGTTGCAATTAGACGAGTTAAATTCACAATTACAAGAGTTAGAAGCATATCGTATTGAGTCAAAAATTACAATTCCAGAAAAAGATTTTTGGAGTGACAACAATTATGATGAGCGCCAAGTTACTAATCTGTGGACGAGTGACGAACTTCAATACAGACGTGCCATGCTTTTTTTAAGAGCAATGATATTGCATAAATTATTATTGATTGCTAATAATACAACTATTTATTATGCGATTAATGATTTTAAAGATAGAAGGAAATTAATTGATGCAAATCCAGATAAAGTACACAACGCATGGAATGTGATGCATTTAATATTTCCAGTAGTTAGTACGACGTTTGCAAGCTTTAAATCTATGTATGGGGGCATACCAAAAGATTTCATAGACTACTTATTTATTGATGAAGCAGGACAAGCAATACCTCAAGCAGCTGTGGGAGCATTATATCGTTCAAAAAAAGTTGTAGCTGTAGGTGATCCGATTCAAATAGAACCGGTTGTGACTTTAGAAAGTCATTTAATTGATAACATTCGTAAAAATTATCATGTTCCGGAATATCTAGTTTCTAAAGAAGCTTCTGTGCAGTCTGTTGCAGACAACGCCAATCAATATGGCTTTTGGAAATCTGATGCTACTGATAGTAATCAAAAAACATGGATAGGCATACCTTTATGGGTGCACAGACGATGTTTAAAACCTATGTTCACGATAGCTAACCAAATCGCTTATAATAATAAAATGGTGTTGCCAAGTAATATTACAAAAGTAGGTAAAACAGGTTGGTATGACGTTAAAGGAAACGCAGTTCAAAAACAATTTGTGAAAGAGCATGGTGAAAAAGTAGTGGGATTATTAGCTGATGATTGGATTGAAGCAATTAAGGAAGGTAAAAATGAACCGAGCTCATTTGTAATATCGCCTTTTTCAGCAGTACAGCAACAGATTAAACGTATGTTAAAGCAACAACTACCGACTAGAATTGATATTGAACGTACAAAAATTAATCAATGGGTCGATAAATCCATTGGTACTGTTCATACTTTTCAAGGTAAAGAGGCTCAGAAGGTGTATTTTGTAATAGGTACTGATAATACCCAAGATGGTGCTGTGAACTGGTCATGCGAAAAACCAAACTTGTTAAACGTTGCAGTGACAAGAGCTAAGAAAGAGTTTTATGTAATTGGCGACATGCAAAGAATACAGATGAAACCATTTTATGAGACGATTTTTAAAGAAAGAAATGTAAAATGAAATTGAAATAACAGTATTACTTGATACTTAATTATCGAGCAATTTATACATTTTAAAAGGAGCAAAATTGAATAATGAAGAAATTTAACAACTGGATATTAAATGCAATAAGTGGATCTCAAACAGACAAGAATGAAACAACTGAAGAATTAAAAGGGGCAAAATTTATCATTTTATATGCATATTCAATGCTCGTTTTGCTTGCGTTAGTAATTTCTAACATATTCATTCACATTTTGGAGCCTAAACTATCAATTACCACTCAAATCATCATCGTTTTGATTTTAATTGAAACACTAATTGGACTGCGTTTCTTGAAAGCGTACGATGTTAAGCGTGGCAAAGATAAAGAAAATAAGAAAAATAGTAAGGATTTCGTTAAACTAAAATCAATTTTAGTAGCAATTTTATTTACATCATTGGCGCTGACAGCAGGCACTGTAGCTGATATATACGGTTTCACTGACTTAGGAAATACTAGAAGTGATTTAATCGTTTGGAGCATAGGTGGTATTATATTTGGCCTCGTATGTTACACAATGGAAGATAAAAAATAACGATAAGGAGCTGGCGATTATAAAGCTAGCTCCTTTTTTAACTTATGTAAATGGCGGTTATAAAATGTAGGAAAATGGCGAAATGAAAATGCTGTTTTTCCTACATTTTTTCTTTTTTAAA
>OFLL01000062.1_pt1 | contig 65869 bp, 56 predicted proteins | sample 1540861 | NCBI WGS metagenome assembly OFLL01 (sample SAMEA4413039, study PRJEB24355) | metagenome | biome: human; feature: gut; material: faeces | place: United Kingdom | collected 2010 | reverse complement strand
AATCAACAGCAGAAAAGAAATAGCTGCCTAACCACTAGGTAGCTCCACTACGTGTCCACGATTTGCGGGCAACCCCACGTAGGTGACATTTGTTTATGGTGCCGCTAGTATGTGGAAGACCTGCGTGTGGCTGTCGCGTGGGCATGGCTTAAAAGCAACCGCCCTTTTCTTGGGTTTGTGCTTGCTTGGCGCGTTCAAGAAGTGAGCGTGTTGTCGCCGTGCTAGTGACGTGTAGTTTCCACCACCGTGAGGTAGAACATGAACTCTGAAGACGCAATCGTTGACGCCTTCTACGAAAGCGACGACGATGTCCCCTCCAAGAAGGGCATCTGGCGCCTCTTTGTCTACAGCGCTATTGGCGCTTTCGTATTCTTCTTTCCCATCAGCTATGACGGAAAGAAATCCATCCCGCTTGACCACATGGTCACCATCATCCGCACCTATGCCGATGCCTTCGTGCCCTGGTTCATCCTGGCGCTGGCGCTCTATGGCACGGCGCGCAGCATCGTGAACAAGAACTGGCGGGAGGGGCCGCTGCAAGCGGTCTTTACAGTTCTCAACGTGGTGGGCCTGGTGGTTTCCTTCCTCATGGTCATCGGGTCGCTGCCGGGAGTGCTGGGCAACGAGGACATCGTGCCCTTCCTGTGGAATTCCATTGCCACCCCGGTGGGCCTCATCGTGCCGATTGGCGGCGCCTTCCTGGGCCTGCTGATTGGCTATGGCCTCCTTGAATTCGTCGGCGTGTTCATGCAGCCCATCATGCGCCCGCTCTGGCGTACGCCGGGGCGCTCCGCCATCGACGCGGTGGCCTCCTTCGTGGGCTCCTACTCGCTGGGAATTCTCATCACTGACCGCGTGTATCAGCGCGGCGGCTACACCGCGCGTGAGGCATCCATCATCGCGACGGGCTTCTCGACGGTCTCGGCGGCCTTCATGGTGATCGTCGCCAAGCAGCTCGACCTGATGGATATGTGGGGCATCTACTTCGCGGTATCCCTCGTGGTGACCTTCCTGGTTACGGCGATTACCGTGTGGATTCCGCCGCTGAGCAGGATTCCTGATGACTACGTCGATGGCGTAGAACCGGATCCGGAAAAGCCGGTGAAGGGCAATTTCTTTAAGGCCGCGTGGCGCGAGGCACTGCTGGCGCTGGACCGCGCGCCGTCCTTGGGTGCTGCCATTTGGGAGAACCTGCGCGATGGTGTGCGCATGGCGGCGGCGATTGTGCCCTCCATCATGTCCGTCGGCTTGATTGGCTTGTTACTGGCCAATTTCACCCCGCTCTTCGATTGGCTGGGCTACCTGTTCTACCCATTCGCGTGGCTTGTCCAGCTGCCAGAACCGGAGCTGGCGGGCAAGGCCGCGGCAATGGGCATTGCGGAGATGTTCCTGCCGGCGACGGCAGTGGCGGGTTCTGAGAGCATGGTGCTCAAGTTCGTCATCGGAGTGGTGGCGATTTCCGCCATCATCTTCTTCTCCGCGCTGGTGCCGTGCATCTTGGCCACCAAGATTCCGATCAAGCTGTGGCAGATTGTGGTCATCTGGTTCGAGCGCGTGGTGCTCACCATCATTATTGCGACGCCGATTGCTTTCCTGGTGACTTAGCTGGGACTTATATGAGGTCTCATTAGAATGTGGGCCCATGAGTACCTCCCGAGTCCCGGCGGCGCGCAACGCGCTGGAGATCCTGCGGTTGCTGTCCACCATCGACGTGCCGATTTCCGCCGCGCGCATCCGCAGTGAGCTGGACCTGCCGCGCTCGTCCACCTACCACCTGCTCAAGGAGATGGTGGACGCGGGATTCGTGGTGCACCTGCCGGAAAACCAAACCTATGGTTTGGGGCTCGCCGCCTACTCTATGGCCGCGGCCTATGCCACGCAGCAGCCCCTCGTGAAGGCAACGCAGGGGCACCTGGAACGCATCGCTAGCACTGTGAGCGGCTCGGGGCACCTGTCGCGCTTGGCGGGTTCGGAGATTCTCTACCTCAACGAGGTGCGCGCGCCGGGGGCGCTGTCACTGGTCACAGAGAAGGGGGTGCGGCTGCAGGCCCAGCGCACGGCCTCCGGGCGCGCCATGCTGGCGTTGCTTCCAGAAGCGGAATGGAAGGCGGCATTCTTCCCAGGTTCCTTAGGCTTTGGGGAATATAAAGAAATCCTGCGCCAGGTGCGCGAGCGCGGATGGGCCGAAGAGGTTGAGGTGGTGGCACGCGGGCAGGCGTCGGTAGGCGTGGCCGTGGTGGACCACGTGGGCAGGCCCGCAGCGGCGCTGGCGGTGACTTTCCCGGTGGGCACTGCCGACGCCACCGACGTCGCACAACAACTGCGCACCGCCGCGCAGCAGGTGGCGGAGAGAATGTACGGGCGCCGCTAAAAGGTAGTGCGCGGGGTATTGGCGCGCCGGGCAGCCTGTTGTACTATGAGCGCAACGCGTAAGGCTGTCGCGCGTATCACTATTTTTCTAGTCTTGTGAAAACAAGTACGTATTTTCGCGTGCCTTTTCTTCCCACTCTTGGGTGAGGTCTGGGCTGCGTGACGTCGAAGGAGCCTTACATGTCTAATACTTATCCCTCCACCGTGACCGTGGGAATCGGTGCGCTGAGCATCGAGGAAGTCGTGGCCGTTGCGCGCTATGGCGCGAAGGTGGACATCTCCCAGGACGCCCTGGCGGAAATCGCCTCCACTCGCGAGCGCGTCGAGGAGCTGGCCCAGGACCCGACTCCGGTCTACGGCATCTCCACTGGTTTCGGTGCGCTGGCCCGCCGTCACATTCCGGAGGAGATGCGCGCGCAGCTGCAGCTCTCGCTTGTGCGCTCCCATGCGGCGGGCACGGGCCCGGAGGTAGAGCAAGAGGTTATCCGCGCGCTCATGTTGCTGCGCCTGTCTACCTTGTGTACGGGCCGCACCGGTGTGCGTCCGGTGGTGGCGCAGACCTATGCTGCGGTGCTCAACGCCAACATCCACCCGGTGGTCCGCGAGTACGGCTCCTTGGGCTGCTCCGGCGACTTGGCCCCGCTGGCACACTGCGCGCTGGCGCTGTTGGGTGAGGGCGAGGTGCGCGTCGACGGCGGTGACATCACCCCGGCCGCAGAAGCCCTTGCGGCTGCGGGCATTGAGCCGCTCAAGCTGCGGGAAAAGGAAGGCCTTGCGCTGATCAACGGCACTGACGGCATGCTGGGCCAACTCTGCCTGGCCATTACAGACCTGCGTGAACTTGCCAAGACCGCGGATATTGCCACCGCGATGACGGTGGAAGGGCTGCTGGGCACGCTGGTGGTCTTCGCTGATGACCTGCAGCAGCTGCGCCCGCACCCGGGCCAGGCGGATGCTGCGGCCAACATCCTGCAGGTCGCAGAGGGATCGGAGATTCTCGCGGCTGCCCTCGAGGAGTTTAAGAAGAAGCAGGTGCAGGACGCCTACTCGGTGCGCTGCGCCCCGCAGGTGGCCGGTGGTTTCCGCGATACCCTGGCGCACACCGCCTTGGTTGCGGAGCGGGAGCTCGCCGCGGCCGTCGACAACCCGGTCGTGGCCAAGGATGGGCGCGTGGTTTCCAACGGCAACTTCCACGGCGCGCCGGTGGCCTACGCGCTGGACTTCCTGGCCATCGTGGTGGCTGACTTGGCCTCCATCTCCGAACGCCGCACCGATCGCTTCCTCGATGTTGCCCGCAACCGCGGCCTCAACGCCTTCCTAGCCGATGACCCGGGCGTGGACTCCGGCCACATGATCGCGCAGTATGCGCAGGCGGGCATTGTCTCTGAGCTCAAGCGCCTGGCCAACCCGTCTTCGGCGGATTCCATTCCGTCTTCGGCGATGCAGGAAGACCACGTCTCCATGGGCTGGTCGGGTGCCCGCAAGCTGCGCAAGGCAGTCGACGGTCTGCAGCGCGTGCTTGCCATCGAAATTCTCACCGCCGCCCGCGCCATCGATATGCGCGAGGGCAAGCCGGCCAAGGGCACCGGCGCGGTCATCGATGCGCTGCGCCAGACCGTTCAGGGGCCGGGCACCGACCGCTACCTCTCCCCGGAGATCGAGGAGACCGTGCGCCTGGTCAAGGAAGGTGCATTGGTGGATGCGGTAGAGGGGGCCGTCGGCACGCTGCGCTAACTCCACCCCAGCCCCATGGCCCACGCGGTCCATGGGGCTTTCTCGTCCGCCCTTGATTTCAAAAGTGCAGACCTGGAAGTACAGACCTGCGGGCAGCGCGCAGCTGCAGTACTGGTCGTGCGACAGTCTTGTATCTGAGACAGCTAGGCCAAAAGTGTCCTGGCTCATGGTGCTGCGTCACAGTAACTTGTCCTGTGTGACGCCGACCAAGCCTCTAGGGACAGCCCCGGGAAACCGGCCTGGGGCTTGGGAGGGCGTCGAGAAGCACGAGCGAAAGGAAGTCATGTCTGAACCCCGCGAAGTACGCGCCCCGCGCGGAACTGAACTCACCGCCAAGTCTTGGCAGACCGAAGCCCCGCTGCGCATGCTCATGAACAACCTCGACCCCGAGGTTGCCGAGCGTCCCGAGGACCTCGTGGTCTACGGCGGCACCGGCCGTGCCGCCCGCAGCTGGGAAGCCTTCGATGCCATCGTGGAGTCCCTCAAGGACCTCGAATCCGATGAGACCCTGCTGGTGCAGTCCGGCAAGCCGGTGGGTATTTGGAAGACCAACGAGTGGGCGCCGCGCGTGCTCATTGCCAACTCTAATCTGGTCGGTGACTGGGCCAACTGGGAGCACTTCCGCAAACTCGAGGACGAGGGCCTGATGATGTACGGCCAGATGACGGCCGGCTCCTGGATCTACATCGCCACCCAGGGCATCCTGCAGGGTACCTTCGAGACCTTCGCGGCCGTGGCCAAGAAGCGCTTCAACGGAACGCTTGCCGGCACCTTTACCCTGACCGGTGGCTGCGGCGGCATGGGCGGCGCACAGCCGCTGTCCGTCACTCTCAATGGCGGCGCTTGCCTCATCGTCGATGTTGATGAGACCCGCCTGAAGCGCCGCCAGTCCAAGCGCTACCTCGATGAGGTCGTCACCGACCTGGACGAGGCCCTCAAGCTGGTGCTCGACGCCAAGGAGAACAAGAAGCCTCTGTCCGTGGGTCTGGTGGGCAATGCCGCCGAGGTCTTCCCGGAGGTGCTGCGCCGCCAGCGTGCGGGCGAGTTCACCGTGGACATCGTTACGGACCAGACCTCCGCGCACGACCCGCTGAGCTACCTGCCCACCGAAATCACCGTCGAGGATTGGCACAACGAGGCCAAGGCAGATCCGGCCACCTTCACGAAGAAGGCCCGCGAGGCCATGGCCGCCCAGGTCCAGGCCATGGTGGAATTCCAGGACGAGGGCGCCGAGGTCTTCGACTACGGCAACTCCATCCGCGACGAGGCCCGCAAGGCCGGCTACCAGCGCGCCTTCGAGTTCCCGGGCTTCGTCCCGGCCTACATCCGCCCGCTCTTCTGCGAGGGCCTTGGCCCGTTCCGCTGGGCGGCGCTTTCCGGCGACCCGGAGGACATCAAGGTCACCGACCAGGCGCTCAAGGAGCTCTTCCCGGACAACGAGCACCTGCACAACTGGCTCGATGCCGCCGAGGAGTACGTGGAGTTCGAGGGCCTGCCGGCGCGTATTTGCTGGCTGGGCTACAACGAGCGCCACAAGGCTGGCTTGCTCTTCAATGACCTAGTCAAGGAAGGCAAGATCAAGGCCCCGATCGTCATCGGTCGCGATCACCTGGACTCCGGCTCCGTGGCCTCCCCGTACCGCGAGACCGAGGCCATGCTCGATGGCACCGATGCCGTGGCTGACTGGCCGCTGCTCAACGCCATGACCGCTGTGTCTTCCGGTGCCACCTGGGTGTCCATCCACCACGGCGGTGGCGTGGGCATGGGCCGCTCCATCCACGCGGGCCAGGTCACCGTCGCCGATGGCACCGAGCTGGCCGCCGCCAAGCTGCGTGCGGTGCTCACCAACGACCCGGGCATGGGCGTTATCCGCCACGTGGATTCCGGTTACACTCGCGCCAAGGAAGTCGCCGACGAGCGCGGCGTGCGCATCCCGATGGAATTCAAGGCCCGCGACTAGACACGAGAGGAAAAGAAGATCATGTCCACCCTGTTTACTGGAATCTCAGAGTTGCGCACGGTGTCGGAGGCAGGCACGCTTGCCGACGCCTCCATCATCGCCAACACCGACGGCACCATCGCCTGGATCGGACCGGCCGCCGAGGCGCCAGCCGCGGACGAGAAGGTCGACCTTGGCGGCCGCGCAGTTCTGCCGGGCTGGGTGGATTCCCATACCCACATGATCTTCGACGGCGACCGCTCCGCCGAGTTCGAAGCCCGCATGGCGGGAGAGTCCTATCAGGCCGGCGGCATCGCCGTGACCATGGACGCGACCCGCTCGGCGGGGGAGGAGCGCCTGGAAAAGCTTTTGGTGGAGCGCATCGCCGCCGCCCGCCGCGGGGGAACGACGACCCTGGAGACCAAGACAGGCTATGGCCTCAACACCGCCTCCGAGGTGGAGGCTGCGAAGGTGGCTGCCCGCCACGTCGATGACGTGACCTTCCTCGGCGCGCACCTCGTGCCGCCGGGAGCAGAGGCCGAGACCTACCTCGACGAGGTGGTCGGCCCCATGCTCGATGGGGTGGCCGAGCACGTGCAGTGGATTGACGTCTTCTGCGAGCGCGGTGCATTCGACGAGGATCAGTCGCGCCGCGTGCTCGAGGCCGGTAAGGCCCGCGGATTGGGCGTGCGCGTGCACGGCAACCAGCTGGGCGAGGGGCCAGGCGTAGCACTCGCGGTGGAGCTGGGTGCTGCCTCCGTGGACCACGTCAACTACCTCAGTGATGCCGATGTTGAGGCACTGGCGTCTTCGGATACGGTGGCCACCTTGCTGCCTGCCTGCGACCTGTCCACGCGTGAGCCGCTGGCGCCGGGACGCAAGCTTATCGACGCCGGCGCGACCGTCGCCATCGCCTCCAACCTCAACCCGGGCACCTCGTACACGTCCTCGATGAACTTTTGCGTGACCACGGCCGTGCTTCAGCAGCACCTTACGCTCGATGAGGCGATTGCCGCCGGCACGCTGGGCGGTGCCACCGCGCTGCGCCGCCAGAATGTTGGCGAGGGCAAGGATGCGCAGGGCCGTCCGGCCAAGGGCTCGCTGGTGGTCGGTGCTGCCGCGGACCTGCACGTGCTCGATGCCCCGAGCGCTATCCACCTGGCCTACCGCCCGGGCATGCCGATGACCTGGAAGACCTTCGTGGGTGGCCGCGAAGTCTAGGCCGGGGCAAAGGCACCATTTGAGGGGCACCTTATAAAGAAACCGACATGTATTGACGTGGGGTTTTAGATTTCGGAAGCCGCAAATGGTGCCTTTGGGTTTGGTATCTTCGGTCTTTTCGGGCCTTCGCGGACGGGGACTAAGTGTGATTCAAAGGGCTGGGTCAAATGGGGCTGAGTTAAAGGGCCTTGGCTGAAGTTCGAGGTGCCGGGGTGCCGCGTCGGGAAGAGACAGGTCGTGGGGAGAAATAGCTAATCTCACCTCAGTGCCGTACTCTGGTTTGAGCAATGAGCATTACCGATAACGCCACCGGCGGCGTCAACGAGCCGGAAGAATTCAATAAGTCGGAATCTCAGGAAAACTCGCAAGGTGGCGAAGCATTGGACGCTTCGCAGGTGTCGAACCATGACACCGGGGCTGCGAATAACCCTGAGGACACCGGCGCTGAAGAAGCTTCAGCCAACGACAACTCCCAGGGTTTTGCACACCTCGGCCTTCCCGATGACGTTCAGGAAGCCGTGTCCAAGGTGGGCTTTACCAAGCCATCCCCGATTCAGGAAGAAACCATCCCGATCCTCATGGAGGGCCGCGACGTCGTCGGCCTCGCCCAAACGGGTACGGGTAAGACCGCAGCCTTTGCACTGCCGGTGCTCTCCCAGATCGATACAGAAGCCCGCTATCCGCAGGCCCTTGTCCTTGCGCCTACGCGCGAGCTGGCCCTCCAGGTTGCGGACTCCTTCCAATCCTTCGCCGACCACTTGGGTCGCATCGAAGTTCTGCCTATTTACGGTGGCCAGGCCTATGGCATCCAGCTCTCCGGGCTGCGCCGTGGTGCCCAGATCATTGTGGGTACCCCGGGCCGTGTCATCGACCACCTGGAGAAGGGCTCCCTGGATATCTCCCAGTTGCGCTTCCTCGTCCTCGATGAGGCAGACGAGATGCTCAACATGGGCTTTCAGGAAGACGTTGAGCGCATTCTTGAGGACACCCCAGAGGACAAGCAGGTAGCGCTGTTTTCGGCCACCATGCCGAACTCCATCCGCCGCCTGTCCAAGCAGTACCTCAACAACCCTGCCGAAATAACGGTGAAGTCGGAGCGCCGCACCAATGACAACATCACGCAGCGCTTCCTCCTGACGCCGCACCGCCACAAGATGGATGCCTTCACTCGCATCCTCGAGGTCATTGACTACGACGCCATCATCGTCTTCTGCCGCACGAAGCATGCCACGGAGGATGTCGCTGACAGCCTCAAGGAGGCCGGCTACAACGCCGCTGCCATTAACGGCGATATCGCGCAGCAGCAGCGTGAGCGTACCGTCGATCAGCTCAAGGATGGCCGCCTGGACATCCTGGTGGCTACCGACGTTGCTGCCCGCGGCCTCGACGTCGACCGCATTACTCACGTGGTCAACTACGACATCCCGAATGACACCGAGTCCTACGTGCACCGCATTGGCCGTACCGGCCGTGCTGGCCGCACTGGCGAGGCCATCCTGTTCGTCACCCCGCGTGAGCGCCGCATGCTGCGCTCCATCGAGCGCGTGACCAACGCCCGCCTGGAGGAGATGGATCTCCCGACCGCGGATGAGGTCAATGCCAAGCGCAAGGAGAAGTTCTTCGCCGCCATCGGCGCCTCTCAGCAGGACAAGCAGTTCGACTTCTTCCGCGACATGGTGCGCGAATACTCCGCGGCAGAGAACGTGGCGATGGATGACATCGCGGCCTCCCTGGCTGTGCAGCTGCAGGGCGGAACGGACTTCCTGCTCAAGGAACGCCCGGTGTCCAAGAAGGACCGCCGCGAGCGCGATCGCTTTGAGCGCGACGGCCGCGGGCGCGACCGCGATCGTGATGGCCGCGGGCGTGACCGTGGTGGCCGCGACCGTGACCGCGGCCCGCGCCGCCCGGACGGGGACTTTGAGACGTACCGGCTGGACGTCGGCAAGCGCCAAGGCGTGCGCCCCGGCGCCATTGTGGGTGCGTTGGCCAACGAAGGTGGCCTGACCTCCAAGGACTTCGGCCGCATCACCATCGCCGTGGGCCACACCCTGGTGGACCTGCCGAAGAACTTGGACCCCGCAGTACTGGACCGTCTCAAGGACACCCGCATTTCTGGCCAGCTCATCAAGATTCAGAAGGATACCGGACGCCCACCGCGCCGGAACTTCGACGATGACCGCGGCCGCGGCGGTTACGGCGGGCGCGGACGTGGTGGACGCGGTGATCGTGGCGGATACCGTGACCGTGACCGCGGTGGACGCGGCCGTGATCGTGGTGGACGCCGCGGCGGCTGGCGCGACTAGCCTTCGCTCGGCGCCGCGGCGGCGTTAGATCCAGAAACCTCCCAAGCTCATAAGAGCCTGGGAGGTTTCGCTATTGGGGCCTAAACCCGAAGGATTAGACGTACATCAGGATGGCGCACACAACCCACAGCAGGTTGAAGATGCCGGAGAACATAGCCAGCTGCTTCTTTAGCTTGGCCACATCGGCGCTGCCCGGGGCAGCAATCGCGGACATGGCCTGGTTCTGCTTCGGGATGACCACGACGAGCAGGATAACCCAGGCGATGACAGCCAGAAGAAGAGCGATGTGGAACTGGACCTGGGACTTGTAGGTATTGAGGTCAGTAAGGAAGACAGCTAGACCAATGACCGGAACAATAGCGGAGATATAGCCATACGTCGAGGTGATCTTGTTGAGGACACCGGCGGCACCAGCCGCAGAAGCATCACCGGAGGCCGCCTTTGCCAGCTGGCCGGGGAAGGCGGAGGTGGAGATACACACAGTACCGACCAACAAAATAGCGGTGAAGGCGTGGAGGAAGATGAGCAAGCTAGTCATGGGAGGGTGCTTATACCTTTCTGTACGGGGCTTTTCCCTGCGAGAGTCTAACGGCGCGGTGAGATGAAATCGAATCGACACTGGTGGCGCATGACCACGTAGTCGCGGGAGGGCAGCGGTAGTTGGTATTTTCGGGCCACTGCGGCAAGCCGCTGCGAGTAGTCGCAACGGTCGGCGGGCGGGAGCCAATCGGCCGGCAGAGAATCGGACTTGGCCTGGTTGAGGTTGCGGGCGGTGGCGACGAGGTTGAGCGGATCGTTGGCAAAGGCCATCTTCTTATCCGGCGGCCAAACTGATGCCCCAAGGTCCCAGGCCGCCGCGAGCGGGAAGACGTGGTCAACTTCCACGCGGTCCGGCGCAGGCGCGCGGGCATAGGGATCGTAGAGGGCCCCGTCGATAGTCTGCGCGGCCTTGACGTTGTCCCGTGTTCCAGGTGCCCATCCGCCGAAGTCTTCCCGTTCATAGCCGGGGACCTGCACGCGCGCGGGCACGGTTGCCACGCCCAGGTCTGGGCCGGGGAGGAGGTGATAGCCGCCGTAGACAACAGTTGCCACGGAGAGGAAGCCTATATAGGCCGTGCGCAGGTTCATGGACTTTTAGACTGCGCGGGGGTGCTCGCGGTTCCCGTATGAGCAGGAAGCCTGTGAGCGCACAGGGAGGGCTACATGGATGCAGTCAAAAGGCATTTCCCAGAAGGCATCAGTAAGAAGGTTTCTTTGGGGGGTAAAGACACCCTTTAAAGGCTCGGACACGGCGTTCTCGAAGCAAAGGCACCTTTTGGGAAATGCCTTTTGAGTGGCAACCATGTAGAGCCATCCGCGTCCGATCCAATCACAAGCGAAACCCCGCCACAGCAGTAACTGGACTGCTGGAGCGGGGTTCGCGCGTGAGGGGAGAGGGGGAGAGGCCTACTTCTGAACCTGCTCCGCTGCCTCCTCGAAGTCCAAGTCATCGTTCTTCTCAACGAGCTTGGCCAGGCGGGATGCCTCCTCGAACTCCTGGGTGACCTTCTCATCCGGAGCCTTGGTGGCCAGGGAAACACCGACAGTCACGAGAAGAGCGGAGATGAAGCCCGGTACCAGCTCGTAGAGGGTATCGCCCAGCGGGCTCATACCCCAGCCAATCGCAACGACAGCACCGGTGATCATGCCGGCGATGGCGCCAGTGGAGTTGAGGCGCTTCCAGTACAGCGACAGCAGCACCAGCGGGCCGAAGGCGGAACCGAAGCCGGCCCAGGCGAAGCCGACCAGACCCAGAATCGAATCCGACGGGTTGATGGCCAACACGGCAGCGATGACGGCGATGGCCACGACAGCGGTACGGGACAGGTTGATCAGGACGTTCTGGCTCGGCTTCTTCTTAGCGAAGATGAGGTAGAGATCCTCAATGAGGGAGGTGGAGACCACGAGCATCTGGGAGGACATCGTGGACATGATGGCCGCAAGAACGGCGGTCAGGACCAGACCAGCAAACAGCGGGTGGAACATGACCTGGGCCATGTCCAGGAAGATGGTCTCGTAGTTCTCCTGGTCAGTAATGGAGTGGCTGGTCTCAGTGAAGAAGACCGTGCCGGAGAGCGCGACGAAAATAGCGCCGATGAGGGAGATACCCATCCAGCTCACACCGTAGAAGCGGCCCGCGCGGGCGTCGGAAGGCTTGCGCAGCGCCATGAAGCGCACGATGATGTGCGGCTGGCCAAAGTAGCCCAAGCCCCAGGCCAGGTTGCCGATGATGACGGCGGCAGACACACCAGAGAACAAGGAGAAGTAGTCAGGGTTCTCAATTACACCACCGGTGGCGTACGGGTTCTCGGCGGCGAAGCTGAAAATCTCGCCCGGGTTGTCCAAGGAGAAGAGCACCATGATCGGCACGATGATGAGAGAGGCGAACATGAGCAGGCCCTGGACGGTATCGGTGTAGGACACCGCGAGGAAGCCGCCGACGAAGGTATAGAAGACCGTCACGGCAGCCACGACGAGCATGCCGACCATGTAGTCACCGCCGAAGCTGGACTCGAAGTAGCGGCCGCCGGCCACCATGCCGGAGGAGACGTAGAAGGTAAAGAAGAAGATAATGATTGCCGCAGCGATAATGCGCAGCAGGCGCGATTTATCGTGCAGGCGGTTCTCAAAGAAGGAGGGAACGGTAATTGAATTGCCGGCGATCTCGGAGTAGGAGCGCAGACGCGGCGCGACCCACTTCCAGTTGGCCCAAGCACCGATGAGAAGGCCGATGGCCATCCATAGCTCGGACATACCGGTCAGGAACAAAGCACCCGGCAGGCCCATAAGCAGCCAGCCGGACATATCGGAGGCGCCGGCGGATAGGGCGGCTACGAACGGGTGAAGGCCGCGGCCGGCGAGAACGTAGTCGTCGTACTCATCCGTCTGCTTGTAGCTCCAGAAGCCGATGGCGGCCATGGCAAGCAGGTAGATGATCATCGCAACGACATACCAAGTGGAGTCTTGCACTGATCTCTCCTTGAGATTGAGATTAAAGAATAGGACTCACCCACGCTAACGAGGCAAATGCTCCAACCCAACTGAAAATTGGCTGGTTGACCAGTATTTGGTTACCTTGGTCACAGCTTAATGTACGGTCTTACTGGTGTTACGCCGTTATGTAACGAGACTGTAACAATTGCGCATTTGGGCAGGAATCGGGAACTTTCTGCAACCCTTTCCCCACAAAGGTGTGCTGCTAAACTGGCCCCTATGGCTTCTTACCTGCTGCATGGCCTCTGGCTGCCCGTCTCCGGCCTGAGTCTATGGATCGAACAGGTCGAAGGGCACAAGATCGTCATGCCCTCAGCAGTCCCGGAGGGAACCTTTCCGGATGTGGTCGATACCGTCTTGAGCAAGAAGACCTTCCGCAACCGAGCGCGCGTCTCCCTGCGCACACCGAAGGGCAAAGATGTCTCCCTCATGGTGCCCATGGCGATGTTCGCCCCGGATGAGGCAGTGGAGACGCTGGCCAAACTGGAATACCTCGATACAGACAGCCAGGCGGTTTCGGCGGAACAGCGTGCAGCTATTGCGCCGGACCTCTTGTGGCTCATCCGCGCCTATCGCGGCCTGTACCGTTTCGTCCGTGCCGGCCGCGTGACCATCCGCCTGTCCTATCAGGCGGGTGAGTGGTACCCGATGTGGCAGCTGGCGTCCGGTCTGGGCGAGCGCAGTTGGCTGGCGGAAATGCTGGCTTCTGCGCCCGGCATTCTTTCTATTAATAACCGGGCGCTCTCGGATGATTTGGCCGATGAGCTCACGCACTGGATTGCCTATACTCAATTGCGCCCGCAGATCGATGCCCCGCGCGCCGCGCCCTGGCACGAATTCGCTCAGGCCTTGCTGAAAACCGCGCCGGTCAAGAAGGGGCGCGCCCAGCTGCTGCGTGGGCTTAACGAGTGGAAAGATTCCATTACCTCCGTTGACCTGCAGCTCGTCTTCCTCGTGGAGGAACCGCCAAATAGTACTGACTCCGTCGAGGACGCAGCGTGGCCTATCCGCTTGCTGGTGCGCTCCGGTACGGATTCGCCGCTGCCGGTGCGGCAGGACCAGTTGGATCGGGGGAGCGTCGAGAAGCTGCGTGAGGCCCGTCGCCATGCCTTCGACGTGGCTCCGCGGCTGAAGTACAACTCCGCCCCGGCGAGCCGGAATGCGGGGGATTGGGACGTCTACCTGACCACCGAGCAGCTCGTGGATTTTGTTACCCACGACGCCGCCGCCCTGCGCAAGGCCGGTTTCACCGTGCTGCTGCCCAAGTCCTGGTCCCACATGGAGACCAAGGCCAAGCTGGAAACCACGGAGGTCCGTGATCCGGCCGATGCCGCCACCAAGGCGCACATTGGTATGGAGAAGCTGTTCAGCTATGACTGGAAGCTCTCGGTGGGTGACACGCAGCTTACCGACGCCGAAATGCAAGAGCTCATCACTTCTAAGTCCGGGCTGATTCGTTTGCGCGGCGAGTGGGTCATGGCGGATACCCAGGCCTTGAACAAGATCTCGCAGTACATGCGGGAGTTGGCCGATACCGCACGCAAGCGCGCCCTGAAGGAGTTGGAGCAACTCGCAGCCACCGCAGAGATGGCCCGTCAGCTGGAGCAGCCTGGTTGGGAAGAGCTGGTGGCCGAGGTGGAGCGCCGCCGCAAGGAATTCAACGAGGGCGAGCAAGAAGAAGCGGTAACGCTTGCAGACTTGCGCGAGATGGCCTTGAAGTCCATGGCGGAGGACCCTGTGGCCTTCACCGGATCCGAGTGGCACACCTCGCTGCTCGGCGGGCTGGATAGCACGGCACCCGACCGCGTGGACATCCCCGATACGGTCCATGCTGAGCTGCGCGAGTACCAGCGTCGCGGTGTGGACTGGCTGTACTGGATGTCCCGCAACAACATTGGCGCGGTGCTGGCGGATGACATGGGTTTGGGCAAGACCCTGCAGCTGCTGTCTTTGCTGGCGGTGGAAAAGGCCGCCCACGCGGACGCACCGGACAAGGAAGATGGGGAGGCTGGAGCCTGGAAGCCAACCCTCGTCGTCGCGCCGACCTCCGTGGTGGGCAACTGGGCTAGAGAAGCCACGCGCTTCGTGCCGGACTTTAAGGTCATAGTGCAACACGGCACTGGGCGCCTGAAGGGCGAGGAATTGGTCAGCGCAGCTCAGGAGGCCGATATCGTCATTACCTCCTATGGCACGGTGAGCCGTGACTTCCTCACATTGAGCAAGGTGGAGTGGGACCGCGTGGTCCTCGATGAGGCTCAAGCGATCAAGAACGCCTCCACGCGCTCCTCCAAGGCGGTGCGCGCCATCCCCTCGCGCCACCGCGTGGCGCTGACCGGCACGCCGATTGAGAACCGCCTGTCGGAGATGCGCTCCATCCTGGACTATTGCAACCCGGGAATCCTGGGCTCCGCCTCCTTTTTCCGCAACCACTTTGCCAAGGCCATCGAGCGCGAGGGCAGCGATGTCATGGCGGAGCGCCTGCGCCTGCTCACCGGCCCGTTTATCCTGCGCCGCCTCAAGACGGACCCGAATATCATCGATGACCTGCCGGAGAAGTCCGAGCAGATCATCACCGTGCGTATGACCGATGAGCAGGCAGCACTCTACAAGGCCCTGGTCAATGACGTGGAACAGGCCCTGGCGAAGAAGAAGGAGGGCATCTCGCGCCGCGGCCTCATCTTGGCATCGCTGACGCGCATCAAGCAGATCTGCAACCACCCGGCGCACTTCTTGGCCGATGGTAGCCCTGTCACCATCAAGGGCAAGCACCGCTCGGGCAAGGTGGAGGAGCTCATGCGGATCATCGACCAGGCCATCGAATCTCAGGAGCGCGTACTGATCTTCACCCAGTACAAGGCCTTCGGCGACGTTCTCCAGCCTTACCTCTCTGAACAACTGGGCTGCGAGATTCCCTTCCTCCATGGCGGGGTCAGCAAGAACCGGCGCGACCAGATGGTGGAGGAATTCCAGGCCGATAACGGCGCGCCCGTCATGCTGCTCTCGCTCAAGGCGGGCGGTACCGGGCTGAACCTCACGGCGGCGTCGATTGTCGTGCACATGGACCGCTGGTGGAATCCGGCGGTGGAAAACCAGGCCACGGATCGCGCCTTCCGCATTGGCCAGCAGCGCAATGTGCAGGTGTACAAGATGATTACGGCCGGCACCTTGGAGGAATCCATCCAGGACATCCTCGACGGCAAGACACAGCTGGCCGGTGCCGTCGTGGGCGAAGGCGAGGGCTGGCTCACCGAACTGAGCCCCGAGCAGCTGGCGGATCTCATGAGCTATAGGGAACAGGAGAAGTAAATGGCACCGAAGAGTCCTGAGGACAACAACGTCATCTACGCCAACTTCGGCACCCGCAAGCGCGTGAGCACGCCGGAGGAGGTCAACCGCGTCGACCGCGTGCGTACCATGCAGCCGGCGGCCACGCGCCTGCTCAATTTCGTCAACCAGCAAACGGATTCCGGCCGCATTCGCCGCGGGCGCCAATACGCCACCGAGGGCCATGTCGTGGGCCTCGATGTGCGCAATGGCGCTGTGCACGGCAAGGTTGCGGGCTCCCAGAACGAACCTTTCGCGGTGCTCATCCAGGTGCCTTACCGCAACAACGAGGACATCGGGCGGCTGTCGGAGATGTTCGCACGCACCCCCAACTCCGTGGCGAAGGCCAGGGAGGGCATGCTTGCCGACGCCTCCCTCGACATCCTCATCGCCGAGTACCCCGACGACCTCCGTTTCTCTTGCACCTGTCCCGACCCGGAGTACGTGTGCAAGCACGTCGTGGCGGTGGCGGACCGACTGGCAGCCCGCATGGACGCTGACCCATCCGTTATCTTCGCCCTGCGCGGACTTGATTTTGCGCGCCTAGAGCAAGCGGTCATGGAGCAGGCCAAGTCGGCCTCGGAGGACTCTTATTCCGCTTCCGCGGCCTCTGAAATCTCGGCCGAGGAGCGCAATGCCTTGTTCTGGGAGGGGCGAGAATTGCCGCCCTTGCCGGAGCCGAAAACCGCTCCCGCCGTCGATGATTCCGACCCGGAGTTGCTGCGCAAGGCCATGAGGTCTGTCAGCCATACGAACATAGATTTGCTTCGGGCGGTCTCCGATGTCGAGGACCTTTACTATCATCTGACGCACTAGACATTGCCACCCCAGGGGAGAGGCTCAAGTGCCAGCCCTGGACCACGTTGTAGGGAGCTTGCATGGCCGCGGTCACGTTCATCCACACCTCCGATTTTCAGTTGGGCATGACCCGCTGGTTTTTAAGTCCCGCCGCGCAGTCGCGCTTTGATGATGACCGCGAAGCAGCGGTCCTGCGGCTAGGGGAGTTGGCTACCGAGACAGGGGCGGAGTTCATCGTCGTGGCCGGTGATGTGTTTGAGCACAACTCCTTGAACAAATCCACGCTGCTGCGTGCCAAGGACATGTTCAAGCGCCTGCCGGTGCCGGTCTACCTGCTGCCCGGCAACCACGATCCGCTCGTGGCGGATTCCATCTTCTTCAACTCCTTCGCGGATAACGTGCACGTCATCGCGGATTCAAAGCCCATCGAGGTGCGCCCAGGCGTGGAAATCGTCGGCGCTCCCTACCTGTCCAAGCGGGCTAACTATGACCTGGTGCGCCGCGCGCTGGAGCCGCTGCAGCCTGCCGATGAGGGCACGGTTCGCATCGCGGTGGGGCATGGCCAGGTGGAGTCCCGCGCGGGCGAGGGCGAGGACTCGGACGCTGATACTATCGACCTCTCCTTCGTGGAGGAGTGCCTGGATAAAGGCGTTATTGATTACCTGGCGCTGGGGGATACACACTCCACCGAATCGCTCGGTTCTACCGGCAAGGTGTGGTTCTCCGGCAGCCCGGAGACTACGGCCTTCGACGATAGGGAGCGCGATTCGGGCAATGCCTTGGTGGTGACCGTTGAGGGGGAGCGGGTGGACGTCGCCAAGCACCGCGTCGGTCGCTGGGACTTCCGGGCGATTGATGCGGACGTTGACTCACTCGAAGAGGTCGAAAGCTTCCTTGCGGAGCTAGACGCCGTGCCGGAGAAGATCCGCACCGCGGTGAAATACAGCCTGCGTGGCACCGTGGGCCTGAGCGCGCAGGCACGCTTGGAGCAGGGTCTGGCGGAGATGGAGGAGGTCTTTGCTTCCCTTAAACCCCGCGAGAGGACGATGGACCTGCATCTGGCGCCCTCGGAGGAGGAGCTCAGCGAGCTGAGCTTGAGCGGTTATGCCGCTGATGCGCTGGCAGAGCTGCTCGAGGACCTAGATACTCCCACCGCCCGCGACGCCGCTAACCTGCTGTTCCGCCTCAGCGCGAAGGGAGCCTAAACCATGATGCAGCTGCATTCTGTTGAACTGAACAACGTCCGGGGCGTGGAGCACCTGGAGGTCAAGGACCTCCCGGAGACCGGCGTGGTGGTCATCGGCGGGCCGAACGAGGCTGGCAAATCCACATTGGTGGAGTCTATTGATTTTGTGCTGACGCAAAAACACACCGCCAACTCTAAGGCGGTGAGGGCGCTGCAGCCCGCCGGCCGCGATGTGGGGCCCGAGGTCACGCTGGAGGCCACCGTGGGGCCCTATCATTTCCGCATCCACAAGCGGTGGGTGAAAAAGCGCACCTCGGAGCTGCATGTGTTTTCCCCGCGCCCGGGCCAGTGGACTGGTGCGGAAGCGGATGGGGAGCTGGAGCGCATTCTCAGTGAACATATGGACCGTGCGCTTGTCGACGCCCTCTTCGTCCGCCAAGACGATAGCCACGAGGGCATCGCCGCCGTGGGCATTCCTTCCCTTACTGCGGCGCTAGAGGAGCAGACCGGGGCGAATGCCGTGGCGGAAGACTCCGAGCTGCTCACGCGCATCGAGGCGGAGTACAAGGAGTATTTCACCGCGAAGACGGACAAGCCGGCGGGGGACTATAAGGCCGCAATCGCCGCGCTGGCAGCGGCGGAGGAGGAGCACGCGAACGCTGAGTCTGCGCTCCGTGAGCTTGACGGCGTGGTGGAGCGCTATGAAGCCGCTGAGCTGAAGAAGGCCGATGCCGAAGCGGCTTTGCCAGCGGCCGTAGAAGAGTGCGAGCGCCGTGACGGCGAACTAGTCGCCGCCCGGGCCGCACAGGAGAAGGTCACGGCGCAGGAGGCAGCGGTGACCCGGGCAGCGGAAGCTGTGACGCGCGCGGAGGAGGAATCGGCGCGGCGCAAGGCTGTGATTGCTGAGCACTCCGCAGCGGTTGAAGCGGCCGAGCGTGCCGCAACTGCGGTTAGCGAAGCCCGCGAGCGCGCCGAGGAAGAGTCCGCGGCGCGCACGAAGCTGGAAGAAGAACGCGCCGAGGTGCACAAGCGTTATGAGGCCGTGCGCCAGGAGCGCCAGCGCGCCCGCCGCGCGCAGCGGCGCGCAGAACGTGAGGCCTTGGGCACCCGCCTCGAAGCGTTGACCAAGCTGGAAGAGACCTTGGCGTCGCGCCGCCGTGAGCTGGCTGCCGCTCCAGACGTACCAAACTTGAAAGCACTGGAAGACGCGGCTCGTGAGGTCACTGTCCAGGAGCGCCTGCGAGCGGCGGCTGCTGCCAAGCTGTACTTTTCCGGGAAAGGCTCCGTCGCCGTCGATGGCGAGGAACGCTCTCTGGAAAGCGGTGAAGAACTTGCAGTCGAGTTGCGTGAGGGCACGACCCTTCAGGTAGGCGAGGTCACCGCCCGCTATGCCGCAGGTGCCGGCGAAAGCGGCGAGGAAGGCGTGGAGAAGGCTCGCGCTGAGCTTGCGCGCCTGCTTGAGGACGCCGGGTGCGAAGACCTCGAGTCCGCCCGTGCCGCTCACGAGAAACACACCGAACTCGCATCCGCCGCGGATTCCGCGGCGCGCGAACTGGCTGCCGCGTTGGGAGGGGAGGACCTCGGTGAACTGCGTGCGCGTTTTGAGGCCAGCGCAGAAGAGGCTGAGGACGTCGAGGGCGCTGAGGAGGCCGCGGAACCGCGAGAGCTGGACGTGGTGGAGCAGGAGGAAGAGGAGCTACGCAGGAAGCTCGATGAACTCGACCGCGCTGTGGCACCCTACCGTGAGAACAAGGCTGGCGCGGCATTAGAGGTAGCCACCGTGCGCGCGGAGGAGGCAACCGCTCAGCGCGATGCCAAGGCCGCAGCCGTGGAGGCCGCCCGTGCTCAGCTCAGTGATGCCGACGTGACCACGGCTATCGAGGCAGCACAGGCCAAGCTGCAGGAAGAAAGAGAAGTACTGGCGGAGATGTCCGCGGTAGACGTGGACACCGCCGAGCATCTTGCCAAGGGAGCGCGTACACACGTGGATTCCCTGAAGGCAGCGGTGAATGCAGCGGTCGGTGACATGCGCGAGTTCCGGGGACTCATCGATATGCATTCCGGTGCGGCTGAGGATGCGGAGAAAGCCGCAGCCGAGCTCGAGGTTGCTCGTGAGCGCCACGCCGCTATCGAGCGTCGCGCGGAGGCTGCGCGTTATCTGCGCACTCTCATGCTGCGCCACCGTGACGCCGCGCGCCAGCGCTATGCCGCGCCGTTTGTCACAGCGCTCAATAGCTTGGCGCGAACAGTCTTCGGCGGGGATGTGGACTTCGAGCTGTCGGAAGAGCTCAAGGTCGAAGCTCGCAGCCGCGATGGGGAGACCGTGTCCTTCGACGCGCTCTCGGGTGGTGCCAAAGAGCAGTTGAGCATCCTGACGCGCTTCGCCATAGCTCAGCTGGTGTCCGATGAACCGGTGCCTGTTCTGATCGATGATGCGTTGGGTTCCACGGACTCCCAGCGCCTTCAGCTCATGGCAGCACTGTTCAGTAAGGCTGGGAAAAACACTCAGGTCATCGTGCTGACCTGTATGCCGCAGCGCTACTCCTGGGTGCCTGGGCGAATGGAGCTAGATATGGAGAAACTTACAAGGGCCTAAGTCCCGGAGTGTAGGGTATGAGCCATGACAGCGGACACTCGATGGCTCACCGAAAGCGAACAGGATCTGTGGCGCCACATTCTAGCTAGCATTCGCAAGATCAATCGCGGTATGGAGGAAACCCTGTTGGCCTGCGGCGATATCTCGGCCGCGGAGTTTTCGGTGCTTGTTTCTCTTTCGGAAGCACCCGAGCACACGCGGCGCCTGCGCGAATTATGCACGGAGTTGGAGTGGGACCGCTCCCGCGCCTCCCACCAAATCACCCGCATGGAAAAACGGGGTTTGGTGCGCAAGGAAAAGTGTGCGGGCGATGCGCGTGGCGTGGAGGTCGTCATGACGAAGTCCGGCCGGGAGCGTCTAGAGGCGGCGGTACCTGAGCACGTCGAGTCCGTGCGCCGCATGGTTTTTGATCACCTCGATCCTGCCGACGCTCCGGCGGTCCTGCGTTTCTGCGAGGGCGTCCTTTCAGAAAGCAACCTTCCAGGATATGACGGCTTCGTGCCGGATGAGCGCTTGGGTATTCACACCGACTAGTTGTGCTTCGTACGGGTAGTGTTAGTTTTCGACCGTTTACTCACCTGGAGGTGATCTGTCCGCACCATGATGGGACAAGAACTGTTTGAGCATCCCGAGCGCCAGTACGCTACGTACGACATTACTCCGCTGAAAGAGCTCAGCGCTCAAGTCGGCCCGGTCGATGATCTGGATGAGCTCTCCGAGGAACAAGCCACCGCGCTTGAGGCGGCCCTCGAGCAGCACCCGGAGGGCGCGCTGACCTTCGATGACGCCTCGCAGCTGTGGATTATCGGCGCGGATGAGGATATTGAGCGTATGTTCCAAGACCGCGAGGGATTCGTCGAAGCGCTCAACAACAACGAAGATCCTGGGGTCTAGCCCACAGTCGGTGTCATACTAAAGGTGGATGGCGGCTAGATTTACTGGGTTTAACTACGGGCGGCTCTGTTTAAACTGCTAAGATACTCTGTGTTAAAGGGCGAGCATCCCCGCGCTTTTCAGAGGCAGCTTGAGCGAGAGCGCCATCTGGCTAGGGGAGCTAAGTGAAAGGACAAAACATAATGGTCGAGCGCGATTTGGCTCAGGAACAGCGCGAAGCAGCTGCACGTGACAAGGCTGACGGCTGGGTATCCGTCTTCGTTCAGTGGATTCCCTCCATGCTTCTCTCCGTGGTGATGCTGGGCGCCATGATGTTCGGCATGTACTACATCGAGCACGGCACCTTGGACATCACCCAGCCGATCGTCAACCAGTACATCACCCAGTAACCTGGTTCGCTCCCTCGCTGCCGCCTGGCAGGGGGAGAACAGCTTGACTTTAAGCCCCAGCAGATTTGTCTGCTGGGGCCTCCTCTTTATTACCAGGCTCATCTCTCTAACTCGTGACGTGGATCCATCAGGCGGCTTGAGCCACTGCTAAGCCTGAGAATTAATCTCCGAGTGCGATGTCTCGAGGCATGATGACTCCTACACCCTTCGCGCTCACCGTCGTTCCATGATCAGCCGCCGCCCGTCCTTTCGGTGAGCGCGAAGGGCGTATTCGTCCGAGAGAGCGCTAATCCGATAGCCTGAACTCCATGGACTCTCGCATCTACATTCGCTATCTCAACGGTCCGCTCCTGTGGATGGGAATAGTCGTTGGCCTTGCCGTCGTGGCAGCGGTGGTGCCCACGATGATTGATTCCACGTGGGCAGCAATCCTATTTGGTGCCCTAGTCATCATTGCAACCGTGGCCTGCCTGCTGATGCGGGTGAAGATCGCCGTCAACGATGGCGAGGTTGCGGTGTCCGTCTTTGGCGTCTTCACAAAGAGAATTCCCCTGCGCGAGATCACCGGGGTGAGTATCGGTCCGGAGACGGGGCTTAAAGAAGGTGCGGGCCCGCGCATCGTCGATGGCGCACCAGCCTATATCGTCTCTGGGCCGACGGTGCGCATTGAATGGGGTCGGAGTTCTCTCATTGCTTCGGCGAAGAACCCGGAAGAAGTGGTTGCGGATATTAAGGCGCGCTTGCACTAGTTCCATATCCCCAGACCTCGATCCCGAAACTTCCAAGTGAGTGGTTTGGTGCCGGAGGGCGCTTGACGACGCCCACCTGCAGGTTGCGGGTTTCAGGTCTGGGGAGATGCAAAATGCGCCAAGCCGCCCACCCGCAAACGTGGCGTCGTGAAAGGTGGGCCGGGGCGTACTGGCCGATTCGCGATAGGTGGGCATGAAAAAGTGCCCCTGACAGGGATCGAACCTGCGACCTTCGGTACCGGAAACCGATGCTCTAATCCGCTGAGCTACAAGGGCATTGCTGGCGAAATGCCAACGATGCGATTCTAACCTATAAAGACTGAAGCGCAGTAATTGGCCTAGCGCCGATGGGGGTGTGGTGGGAAAGAAGCAGCGGCCGGAGTAGCCACTGCTTCGAGTTTTTCGCTGGGGCGCTTACTGGGCCGGCTGTTCCTGGGGCTGGTCAAAGAAGCCCGGGGCATCCGCGGTGTGGACCTCGCCAGTGCGCAGGTAGTCAACCACAATCTGGTCAACAGCCTTGTTGCCCACCGCGAAGTGCCCGTGACCTGGGCCGTGGACGGTTACCACGCGGGATTGCATCGGGTCAGACAGGCCGCGGTAGAAAGCGTATGGGGTCTGCGGGTCACCGGTAGCCTGCAGCTGCAGCGGCTTGGTCTGCAGCTTGTCACCAGAAACGGCAATCGGGGTAGTGATCGGTGCGCGGCCGGAGCAACCGGCGCCGGAGGCATACATCGCGTTGAACAGTGAGAACGGGTCAACCGTGACATAGTTAGACCAGAGGAAGGCCGGTATGAAGGCCGGATCCGTCGGCGCAGTGTTCTCATTGCACATGATGATGTTCTGCATGCTCATGGAGTTGAGAATCTCTTGCTGGACCTTTTGCGGGTCCTGCTCGCCCTGTTGTGCGGCCTGCGCCTCAAAGTTGATGGCTTCGACGCCGCCAATGTGCTTGGCTAGGGAGTCCCACGACTCCGGGCGGGGAAGGAGGTCACGGGTAGCGGTGAGCGTCGGCGAAGTGGCCTGAACAGCCTGCGGGTTCTGGACCTTGCCCGCGAGGTGCTCTGCCTGTACGCGCAGCTCACCGGTCGCAGTCATGACATTGGCGCCGGGCTGGCCGGCAAACTCGAGCCCCGGCGGGAGGTCACCAATCTGAGCGTTCGGAGGAAGCACGGTGGGGCGCACGCCCGCCTCCGCGGCCACAATCTGAGACCAGCGCTCGTAGGCCTTCAGCGGTGTCGTGCCGGCGTGGTAGGTGGCGTCGTTCTTCGCCACATAGCTAAAGAAGTCATGCAGAGCATTCTCATAACCAGCCTGCTGAGAAGCGAAAATCTGGTTCCACGCCATGTTGGGGTTCATTCCGGAGTCCAGCACGACCTTGTCGGTGTGCTCCGGATAGAGCGTGGAGTACGTGGACCCCAAGAAGGTGCCGTAGGAGAGGCCGAAGATGTTGATCTTCTCCTCACCAAGCGCCTGGCGCACGACATCCCAGTCCTTGGCGGTGTTCTCCGTGGTCAGGGAATCGGTGTAGCCCGGAGTGTTCTTCTCGCAGTCATCGCGGGTAATGGAGCCGATCTTTGTCAGCTGTTCTAGAGGGTTTCCGCCCGCCTCAGTTGACGAGCAGTTCACCTGTGCGGACTCGCGCAAACCACGCGGTTGAACGCCGATGATGTCGTATCCTTGTTTGACTTCCTCAGGCCAGGCAGCGAAGTTGACCCAGCTATACGCGTCACCGCCTGGACCGCCCGGGTTGGTGAACAGAGTGCCTTGGCGCTCGCCCGTGGCCTTCAACCGGATAAGGCCGACGTCGATAGTGCCCTTCTCGGGAGCATTATGGTAGGTCGGCACGGTCACGTGGCCGCATTCGGCGCGCTCTTCGGTGACCCCTTCCGGGCACGGGCCCCAGTTGATGGCGGGTTGGTCGGCGTGAGCAACGGCAGGTGCCGCAACCAAGCCAGCGGCGATGGTTACAGGTCCTAGAACCGAACCTAAAACGCGAGAAAGACGCATAGAACAAGGCTCCTAAAATCGTAAATTGGTACGAGCCTTATCCTATGCGTCAGGGGTGATGTGAGCCGAGCTCTCATACAGGGCGGGTGCCCCCGAAAGCCTCACTACTTAACAATCACCACAATGAGATCGCGCGGGCCGTGGACACCCTCCACGCGGGAGAGCTCGATATCCGAGGTCGCGGAAGGGCCCGAGATCCACGTTGCCGGGCGCTCAGGGTTGATGCGGGAGACCATCTCCGGGACACCGTAGACAATCTGGTCCTTGCGCACGATGCACACGTGACGGTCCGGCACCAAGGTCAGCGCGCGACGGCCGCAGGTCTCATTGGATTCGAGCACGATGGTGCCGGTCTGCGCGGAGGTGACGTGGGATTCGGTCACCACGGCGTCGACGGCGTCGAGCTCACGCGGGTCCTTGGCGTTGTCATCCGGGGTGATGGTGCCCTCGAAGCCGGCGAGAAGCCCAGCGTCCATGCCGGGGGCGTAGACGACGTTCGAGCAGCCGCGCTCCTTGAGGATGCCCACGAGGGTGGAGTTCAGGCCGGACTCATCGGTGACGTGCACGTCAGCCTTGTAGTCCTCGAGGCGGTCCACGAGCATCTCACGCAGCTCATCTTCGTTGAGCGTGCCTTCCTTCTGGTATTCGCGCGGGATCTCTACGTGGTCCGGCAGGCCGGCCTGCTTTTGGGCGGCGGCAATGCGGTTGAGGATTTCCTCTTTGGCGGTGGTCACTTGATGCCCTCCTTCTTGGCTTGGGCGAGGAGTTCTTGAGCTTCGTCAGTATTGAACCATTGGCGGAAGGACTTCTTCGGCGGAACGGCAGTATCGCGTACCTCGGACCAACCAGACATGAACAGCGGTAGCTTGTCGATGACTCCGTTGAAACCACCGAGGACACGGCCGAGCGCCACCATGTGGGTGATCTGGTTCCAGATCTTCGGGTTCTTCCACACCAACTCAACGACCTGGAAGAGCTTTTCCTCCACCGGCGGGGTGGCGTTAGTGACCTTCTGGTAGCGGTTCTCCAAAATGACTTGGGAGAGCGGGATGCGCACCGGGCATACCTCGTCGCAACGGCCACACAGGGAGCAGGCATAAGGCAAGCTTGCCGACGGATCGTTGTGGTCCTTCATACCAGTCAACTGCGGCGTCAGGGAGATGCCAATTGGGCCCGGGTAGACAGAGCCGTAGGCGTGTCCGCCGGCGCGCTCGTAGACCGGGCAGACGTTCAGGCAGGCAGAGCAGCGAATGCACTTGAGTGCTTCGTGGCCCTTGGGGGAGGACAGGGCTGCGGTGCGGCCATTGTCCAGAAGCACGATGTGGAAGTTCTGCGGGCCGTCGCCTTCGGTCACACCGGACCACATCGACGTGTACGGGTTCATGCGCTCAGCAGTGGAGGAGCGCGGCAGCAGCTGCAGGAAGACTTCGAGGTCCTGGAAGGTCGGGACCAGCTTCTCAATGCCCATCACGGTAATGAGGGTCTCCGGCAGGGTCAGGCACATGCGGCCGTTGCCCTCGGATTCCACGATGTTGATAGTGCCGGTCTCAGCCACACCAAAGTTAGCGCCGGAGATGGCGACCTTGGCCTTCATGAACTGCTCGCGCAGGAAGCTGCGGGAAGCCTCAGCCAACTCCGCCGGCTCGGCCTTGAGGGAGTCATCGGTGTTCGGCATCCTGTTGACAAAGATGTCCCGAATCTCCGCGCGGTTGCGGTGGATGGCCGGGACCAGAATGTGGGAAGGCTTATCCTCACCCAGCTGGACGATGAGCTCCGCCAGGTCAGTCTCCTGGGCGTGAATGCCGGCTTCTTCCAGGTGCTCGTTGAGCGCGATTTCCTGGGTAGCCATGGATTTGATCTTGACCACGTCGGTCTCACCGGTCTCGCGGATGAGGCCCTCGATGATCTCGTTGGCTTCCTTGGCGTCGCGCGCCCAGTGGACAATGCCGCCGCGCTTGGTCACCTGCTCTTCGAACTGGACTAGCAGTTCGCCCATGCGAACAGCAACGTCATCCTTGAGAGCGGAACCGGCGTCACGCAGCTGCTCCCAGTCCGGGGTTTCCTCCACGGCGTGTTGGCGCTTGTTGCGAATGGTGGTGGTGGCGTGGTGCAGGTTGCGGCGCTGGGTGGCGTTATTGAGGCCAACGTGTGCCAGCGGCACGAACGCCTTCGAACCACGCAGGTTGCCGTAGCCTTCTGGGGCGCGGGGAGGGGTGGTGTCGAGGAAGGAAGTCATTAGAGCATCTTCTCCTTGGAGTAGGCCGCGGAGGTGGGAGTCCACGGGTGTTCCTTGGTGGAGGCGAGGATTTCCGCCAGGTGGATAGCGCGAACACCGGAGCGCTGGCGAGCCAGAGCGCCTCCAATGTTCATCAGGCAGGAGGAGTCACCGCCGGTAATATATTCGGCCTCGGTTTCACGGATGTGGCGGGTCTTGTCACCGACCATCGCTGCAGAAACCTCGGCGTTCTTGAGGGCGAAGGTGCCGCCAAAACCACAGCACTCCTCAGCATTAGGCAGCTGGACGAGGTCGATTCCTTCGACCTCCTTAAGAAGCTGGTAGGGGCGGTCACCCAGTTTGAGGAAGCGCAGGCCGTGGCACGAAGGGTGGTAGGTCACGCGGTGGGGGAAGAAGGCACCGACGTTGGTGACACCGGCGACGTCGACAAGAAACTCCGGCAAGTCCAGGGTCTTGCCGGCGGCCTTCTTGGCGCCGTCCACATCGGCGGAGGTGCCGAAGCGGTTTGCAATCATCTCGTGCTGCTCGCGCACAGCGCCCACACAGGAGCCAGAGGCGGAGACGACGTAATCGATGGATGGATCCGCAAAGGCATCCGCGTAGGTGCGGATCATGCCCAAGGTCTGCTCCTGGTAGCCGGTGTTAATGTGCATCTGACCGCAGCAGGTCTGCTGCTCCGGGAAGACCACCTCATGTCCTAAGCGGGAGAGAATGAGGGCCGTGGCCTTGTGCGCATCGGGGAAGAGGGAATCACCGATGCAGGTGGAAAACAATGCTATTCGCATTAGCGTGTGCTCCTTTTCTGCCCTGCGTACCCGACCGTATCCCTCGAACTCGAGGGGCGGGCACGACGGACATTTGCCTTATAGGTTTGTCTTCAAGTTTAGCGTGCAAAATCAAGAATATCGAGGCAGAATAGCCGCCCTACCTGGGCGTTTAACGCAACATTAATGTTGTGAAATTCTCACGTGCAGTGATGCAAAACCAAAAGCCGCCGTGCTGCGCTTGAGGCAGGCACGGCGGCTAGGGTCTAGAGGCAGGGGGCACCTCGGCGGGCAAATGGAAGGGGGATTAAGGAACGAGGAATCCCAGCACGTTGCTCATGAGGAAGACGATGACGCACACGACGGCAAGGAAGGCCACGGAGTAGCCCACGACTGCCTTGAAGATGCGGGATTCCTCGCCCTCCATCTGAACCGCGGTGGCGGCGATGGCCAGCGATTGCGGGGAAATCATCTTGCCCACAACGCCACCCGAGGTATTGGCAGCCAACATCAGGTCCGGGTTGACGCCGATGCGCTCGGCGGCGGTGACTTGCAGGTTGGCAAATAGCGCGTTGGCGGAGGTATCCGAACCGGTGACGGCGGTGCCGATCCAACCCAGAACAGGGGAGAAGAGCGCGAAGATGCCACCGACGGAAGCCACGAACTGGCCGATGGAGATGGTCTGTCCGGAGTAGTTCATGGTGTAGGCCAACGCTAGGACCAAGATGATGGTCAGCGCGGAGAACTTCATGCGGGAGACAACCTCGCCGAATTTGGCCAGCGGCGCGGAGGCTTCCAGCTTGTAGCGGCCATTCTCGTTGAAGGACATGTAGATAAGGGCCACGATGATGCCGGAAATGAGCAGCAGGGATCCTGGGTTGCCCAACACGTTGAACTTGAACGCGGTGTCCATGACTTTGCCTTCGGCGTCGAAGACGGTGCCGTCGAGAAGCGGCCAGGCAGCGTCGATCTGGAGGAATCCAAAGATGGCCGGCCACGCGGTGGCGATGGCGAAGACCGCGGTGACCACGGCATAGGGGAGAAGCGCCATCCAGATGCGGCTGCCGTTGAGATCCGTCACCTCATCCTGGGAGGGAAGCTCCATACGCTCGCGCAGGCTGTCGACACCCTTGGGCTTCCACATGCGCAGGAAGATAAAGCCCGCGCCGAGGGAGACGATGCAGGCCACGACGTTGGTGAGCTGGTAAGCGAAGAAGTTGGCCGCGGCCCACTGCGCAATGGCGAAGGAGATGCCGATGACGGCCGCAGCGGGGCCAGCTTCCTTGACGCCGCGCATGCCGTCGAGGATGAAGAGGATGAAGAAAGGCACGACGGCCGCGATGAGTAGGACCTGCAGGGAAATCAGCCCGGCGATGTCAGCGGTCTGCTCGGCGGTGCGCCCGCCCACGGAGCCGGCTGTAGTCACCGGAATGCCCACCGCGCCGAAGGCGACGGGCGCGGTGTTGGCGATGAGCACGGTAGTGGCCGCCTTTAGGGGCTTGACTCCCAGCGCCAGGATCATGGTGGCCGTAATTGCGACGGGAGCGCCGAATCCGGCGAGTGCCTCAAGCAGGCCGCCGAAGCAGAAGGCGATGAGGATGGCCTGGATGCGGATATCGCCATCGCCTAAGAGATCGAAGGTCTTGCGCAGGTCATTAAAGCGGCCAGAGGCCACGGTGACCTCATAGAACCAGATGGCGGTGATGATCACCCAGACGATGGGGAAGAGTCCAAAAAGCCCGCCGCGCACCGCGGAGGACAGAGCCATGCCGGTGGGCATGCCCATGCCGAAGACGGCGATGAGGAGCGCTACGAGGAGTGCAACGGCACCCGAGGTGTGGGCGCGGGCCTTGAGGCCTAAGAGCATGATGAAGAACGCGATGAGCGGCAGCGTGGACACCAGCGCGGTAAGCCCCACGTTGCCAGCTATGGCGTCGGTGGTGATTGTGAATGTAGACATAACGCTCACTTCAGGTTGAGTCCCGCCGGCGTCCCTGCGGTGGTCCCCGCGGTGTGGCACCACAAGTTTCGGCCGGGCGAGAGAGGCGAAAGAATAAATCGGTTCAGATATCAAGTTTAGGGTAAAACCATGCGAGTGCTTGTGTCGCCGGATTCACACTACGGGGGTGGGTGACCTTGCTAACGTCCGCGACCTGATAGTGCCTCCCAGCGGCGGGGACGATAGACTTTGGCCCTATGAATCCTGAAGATCTTTCCGTCCTGATCAAGAACACCGCTACCGCCGTGCTCACCGAGCATGAGCTGGACGCATCAGTCCTGCCAGAGACCGTGACCGTGGAGCGTCCGCGCAACCCGGAGCACGGCGATTACGCCACCAACCTGGCCCTCCAGGTTGCCAAGAAGGCCGGCGCCCAGCCGCGCGAGTTGGCGCAGTGGTTGGCGGATGCCCTCGCCGGCAATGACGCCATCGATGAAGCGTCCATCGCGGGCCCGGGATTCCTCAACATTCGCCTCGCTGCCGCCGCACAAGGTGCCATCGTGGCCCAGGTTCTTAACGCCGGCTCAGAGTTCGGCAGCAACACCACCTACCAGGGCAAGAAGATCAACCTGGAGTTCGTCTCCGCGAACCCGACTGGTCCCATCCACCTGGGTGGTACCCGTTGGGCCGCCGTGGGTGACTCACTCGGCCGCGTGCTCGAGGCCTCCGGCGCGGACGTGACCCGCGAGTACTACTTCAACGATCACGGCGGACAGATCGACCGTTTTGCTCGCTCCCTCGTGGCCGCGGCCAAGGGCGAGCCGACCCCGGAGGATGGCTACGGCGGCGACTACATCAAGGACATCGCGCAGGCGGTGGTGGAGAAGAACCCCAGCGCTCTTGAGGGCAGCGATGCCGAGGTCCAGGAGAACTTCCGCGCTGACGGCGTGGAGATGATGTTTGCTCAGATCAAGGAGTCCCTCCACGAGTTTGGCGTGGACTTCGACGTGTATTTCCACGAGAATTCCCTCTTCGAATCCGGTGCCGTAGAGAAGGCTATCCAGACGCTCAAGGACAACGGCAAGCTCTACGAAGCCGAGGGCGCGTGGTGGCTGAAGTCCACCGAATACGGCGATGATAAGGACCGCGTGGTCATCAAGTCCGATGGCGATGCTGCCTATATCGCCGGTGATATCGCTTATGTGGCCGATAAATTCGACCGCGGCCACGACCTGGCCATCTACATGCTCGGCGCTGACCACCACGGTTACATCGCCCGCCTGCGCGCCTCGGCCCAGGCTTTGGGTTATGACCCGGAGGCCGTCGAGGTGCTCATTGGACAGATGGTGAACCTGGTCCGCGACGGTAAGGCGGTCAAGATGTCCAAGCGCGCGGGTACCGTTATCACCTTGGATGACCTCGTCGAGGCCATCGGTGTGGACGGCGCGCGCTACTCGCTGGTGCGCTCCTCCGTGGACTCCAGCCTGGATATCGACTTGAGCCTGTGGGCCTCCCAGTCGTCCGATAACCCGGTCTACTACGTGCAGTATGGCCACGCCCGCATCTGCTCGATCCTGCGCAAGGCCACGGACCTGGGCTTCGACACTGCCGCGCTTGGCGACGCCCCCCTCGACCTCCTCACCCACGACAAGGAAGGCGACCTCATCCGCACCCTGGGCGAGTTCCCCGAGGTTGTGGCCACCGCCGCCACGCTGCGCGAACCGCACCGCATCGCGCGCTACGCCGAGGAGCTCGCCGCCGTGTTCCACCGCTTCTACGACCAGTGCCAGGTGCTGCCGAAGGCAGGCGAAGAGACCGAGCCGATCCACTCCGCACGCCTCGCCCTGGCTGCAGCCACCCGCCAGGTCATGGCGAATGCCTTGACCATGGTCGGGGTCAGCGCGCCGGAAAAGATGTAAGAAAAGGTATCGATGACTGATTTCAATTCTCTTCCGGCCCACGTGTGGCCGCGCAACGCCGCTCGAGACTCTAATGGCGTGGTCTCGATTGGCGGTGTGGCTCTGACCGAGTTGGCCGCAGAATATGGCACCCCGCTCTACGTTTTCGACGAGCAGGACTTCCGCTCGCGTTGCCGGGATATGGCCCAAGCCTTCGGCGGGCCCGACCACGTGCACTATGCCTCCAAGGCCTTCATTACCAAGCGCATCGTGCGCTGGGTTGACGAGGAGGGCTTGTGCCTCGACGTGGCCTCCCTCAACGAGGCCAAACTGGCGCTGGCCGCAGGCTTCCCGGCGGAGCGCATGACCGCCCACGGCAACAACAAGGAAGACGAGTACCTGCAGCTGTGCGTGGACAACGGGATCGGGCACGTCGTCCTCGACAACGAGGAGGAGCTCTCGCGCCTCAACAGCATCGCGGCATCCGCTGGCCGCGTCCAGCCGGTGATGATCCGCGTGAAGCCCGGCGTGGATGCACATACCCACGAGTTCATCGCCACGGCGCATGAGGATCAGAAGTTCGGCATTTCCCTGTCCACCGGCGCCGCCTTCGAGGTCGCTCGCACGGTGTTGGAATCCGCGAACTTGAAGCTCGTGGGCCTGCACTGCCACGTGGGTTCTTCGGTGTTTAATGCTGATGGCTTCAAGCTGGCCGCCGAGCGCGTGCTCAGCCTGTACAAGCGCATCCACTCCGAGCTCGGCGTTGCTCTCGATGAGCTGGACTTGGGCGGCGGCTTCGGCATTCCCTACATGGAGTATGAGGAAGCGCTCGACGTCGCCACGCTGGCCAAGGATCTGCTCGACGCCGTGGAGCGCACCGCCACCGAGCTCGACATCACGCCGCCCTTCGTGCTGGTGGAACCCGGCCGCTCCCTGGTGGGTGCCTCTGCGGTCACCGTGTACCGTGTGGGTACGGTCAAGGATGTAGAAACCGGCAAGGCGGATCTGCCGATGCGCCGCTACCTCTCCGTGGACGGCGGCATGTCCGATAACATCCGCCCAGCGCTTTATGGCTCTGAGTACGACGTGCGCGTGGTTAACCGCCGCACCCAGGGCGAGCCGGTGGATTCGCGCATTGTGGGCTTCCACTGCGAGTCCGGTGACATCCTGGTCAACGAGCGCCGTTTCCCCTCGGATATCACCACCGGTGATCTCCTCGCCTTCGCCACCACCGGCGCCTATCAGTACATGATGGCCTCGCGCTATAACGGCGCTCTGCGCCCGCCGGTCGTGTCCGTGCGCGACGGCAAGGCCCAGCTCATGCTGCGCCGGGAGACGGTGGAGGACTTGCTGGCGTTGGACGTCGATTAGCGCGGCGTTGTCACAGCTCACCGTATTTTATTCACTATGACATGGCCGGTCGCGCCCAGTGCCGGCCATTTTGTATAGAAATAGACAGCTCGTTCTGTATAGTGATGGGCTAGCACGTAAGAATCAAACGCAACTTCAACAAAGGGACACCATGACGACGAACCGTAGCAAGAAGCCCGAAGGCGAACCAGTAGGTATTGCGCTGCTTGGGTTTGGCACCGTAGGCGCCGAGGTTTTCCGCCTCGTGCAGGAGAATGCGGACGCTTTTGCGCACCGCATCGGCGGCCCGGTGGAGATCCGCGGCGTAGCCGTGCACAACAAGAACAAGCTTCGTCCGGGCGTGCCGAAGGAGCTGCTGACGGACGACGCTAAGGCGCTCGTCCTGCGCGATGATATCGATCTCGTCGTCGAGGTTATCGGCGGCATTGACTTCCCGCGCGAGCTCGTCCTCGCTGCTCTCAACGCCGGTAAATCCGTGGTCACCGCCAACAAGGCCCTCGTGGCCGCGCATGCGGATGAGCTGGCGGAGGCCGCTGAGCGCGCTGACGTCGACCTTTATTTCGAGGCCGCCGTGGCCGCCGCCATCCCGGTCGTCGGCATGCTGCGCCGTTCCCTGGCCGGTGACAAGATCCAGCGCATCTCCGGAATCGTTAACGGAACCACCAACTTTATCTTGGACGCCATGGAGACCACCGGCGCCTCCTACGAGGACGCGCTGGCTGAGGCCACCCGTCTGGGCTACGCCGAGGCCGATCCCACCGCGGACGTGGAGGGCCACGACGCCGCCTCCAAGGCCGCCATCCTGGCATCCCTGGGCTTCTACACCCGCCTGACCTTCAACGACGTCTATTGCGAGGGCATTTCCAAGATCACCGCCGATGACATCAAGGCTGCCAACCAGGCTGGCTATTCCATCAAGCTGCTCGCTATTTGTGAGCGCTTGGTTGATGAAGAGACCGGCGCGGAATCCGTCAATGCCCGCGTGCACCCGACTCTGGTCCCGAAGGATCACCCGTTGGCGTCGGTCAGCCAGTCCTACAACGCCATCTTCGTCGAGGCGGAGGCCGCCGGTTCCCTGATGTTCTACGGCAACGGCGCCGGCGGCAACCCGACGGCTTCGGCTGTGCTGGGTGACGTCATTGGCGCCGCTCGCAACATCGTCCACGGCGGCCAAGCGCCGGGGGAGAACACCTACGCCAACCTACCTATTGCGGAGTTCGGAGAAGTGGAAACTCGCTATCACGTCGACATGGAAGTTGAAGACCGCACCGGCGTGCTTTCTGCTATCTCCGGTGTATTCGCCCGCCACGGGGTGTCCCTGCGCACCGTGCGCCAGGAGGACGGCGATGCCACCGCTCGCCTCATCGTGGTGACCCACGCGGCGAAGGAAGCGGTGCTTGAGGAGATCGTCGCTGCCCTCGGCGAGCTCGATGAGGTTAAGGCCGTTCACTCCGTCATCCGCCTGGGCGTATAGGGACTCAGAGAGAACAATGAGTATCGATATCGAAGTAGGCACCAAGGTCACCGTCCAGGTCCCGGCATCCTCGGCCAACCTGGGCCCGGGCTACGACACCCTGGGTATTGCGCTGAGTCTCTACGACACCGTGGAGGTCGAAGTCACCCGCTCCGGCCTGGAGGTGGAGATCTTCGGCGAGGGCGCAGACGAGCTACCACGCGATGGCTCCCACTTGGTTGTCAAGGCCATCCGCTCCGCGCTCAAGGCTGCCGACGTAGAAGTCTCCGGCCTGCGCGTGGTGTGTACGAACAACATCCCGCAGTCCCGTGGCCTGGGCTCCTCGGCCTCTGCCGCGGTGGCTGGCGTGGCCGCGGGCAATGGCCTGGCGGGATTCCCGCTTTCGGAACAGCAGGTCGTTCAGCTCTCCTCGGCTTTCGAGGGACACCCGGATAATGCCGCGGCCTCTGTGTTGGGCAATGCCGTGGTGTCCTGGACCACCGTGCCTGTCGACGGCCGCTCGCTGCCGGAGTACCGTGCAGCCACCTTGGACGTGCACCCGAGCATTAAGGCCACGGCCTTGGTCCCGGATTTCCATGCGTCGACGCAGGCCGTGCGCCGCGTGCTGCCCTCGCACGTCACGCATGCCGATGCCGCCTTCAACGTCTCCCGCACCGCAGTAAACGTGGCGGCGCTGACCACCTACCCGGACCTGCTGTGGGAGGGTACCCGCGACCGCCTGCACCAGCCCTATCGCGCTGATGTCCTGCCGGTCACCGCGGAGTGGGTGAACCGCTTGCGCAACCGCGGCTACGCCGCCTATCTCTCCGGCGCTGGCCCCACCGTCATGGTCCTGCACACCGAGCCCATCGAGGAGGAGATCCTCGATGATGCCCGCGGGCAGAACCTGCGCGTGCTGGAGCTGGAGGTCGCCGGGCCGGTCTCCGTCGAGCGCGGTTAGCCTAGCTAGCTGCTCTCTTCCACATCGATTCGGCACACGCCGTTTCCGGCTTTAGGAATGAGCTTCAGGCTAAGCCGCCCGCCGGAATCGGCAGCCGCTTGATCTAGGTAACCATCATGGATGGCGCAGACGAAGGGGGAGGGCTGAATTCCGGCCGTGACGAACGGGCAGGCGTGGAGTTGCACTGTGGTGCGGCCTTCCTCGGCGAATTGCTCCACCGAGGTTACCGGGTCAAAGCCCATATCGCGCATCGTCCGGTAGAGCGGTGCCAGTGCCTCAGCACCGCGGCTGTTCGCCGTGGCTTTAGCCCACGCGCGGCCGATCTCTCGTGCTTGCTCGGATGAAAAGTCATTGAGCTGCTCTTTATCCGCCAGCGCTGTGACCAAGACGCTAATCAGCGTGACGTATTCCTCCGCCACCGAACGGTTGTCGGGTACTCGTACTTGGAAGATCAGGGAGGGGCGCCCGCGCCCGTGCGCTGGGGCGGTAACTACCCGCACCGCGCCGGCGTTAACGAGCTCATCAAGGTGGCCGCGCGCGGTGTTAACGTGCATCCCCAGTTCCTGTGCAATCTCGGCGGCACGTGCTCCTTGCGGGAATGTCTGCAGGGTTGAGAGAACCTCGCTCTGTTTGGGGGAGAGCTTCATCGTGTCAGGAAACAGCTCAGTAGACGAGCGCGGGCTATGCGCAGATGACGTAGACATAAACGGCCTCTCCTTGGACAATGCTACGAGGATCTTACATCTGCTCGCAGCTCTTCCCCTATTTCAGCGCATAAAGCCTTAAAGCAGCGGAATCGAGGAACACAGGCACAACCTCACCGGGGGCCTTGCTGTGTGCCGGTTGGTCTAGAGTCACCCGTTGGCCATCGATCTCCACCAGGGTTGAGCTGCCCAAGTCAGCAAGAATTGTGGCGCTCAGCGCCCCGGCGTTGTCGAAGTTCAGTGCGCTCTGGGGGAAGGCCGCCCAGTGGTCACCGCTGCGAGCAGGAGTGAACACTCCATCGCGGAGGCTACCCCGTAGCAGATTGACGCCTGATAGCTCCGCCATGAAATGAGTGGTGGGCTGCTCCAGTAGCTGATCCACGGGTCCTTGGGAGATGACCTCGCCGGCTTCCATCACAGCGATGTCATCCGCCAGCGTGGTGAGGTCCACGCGGTTGTGAGTGACAATGATGGTGGTGCGGTCGGCCGCCGAGAGGCGCAACAGGTGGCGCCACCGGGCGGCTGATTCGACGTCCATGGCGGCAAAAGGCTCGTCCACGACCAAGACCTCTGGGCGCGCCGCAAGTGCGCGCAGGAGGGCAACCTGCGCGGCCTGCCCGCCGGAAAGCTCGGAAACATGGACCAGCTCCTGCAATCCAGCTGCGTTCAGCAACTCCTGGGTCCTTTGTGCATCCTTGGTCACCATGGTCAAAGCTTGTTCCACGGTGGCAGTGGGTGGTAGCCCGGGGTCCTGGGAGAGCATGACCACACGCTCGGCATTTGTCTGGGCTCCCTGCAAGCGTCCGCTAATGAAACGCATCAACGTGGTCTTTCCCGCGCCGTTGGGGCCAACCACCGCGGTCACGCGCCCGCCACGGAACGTCGTGGTGGTGTCGCCGACCGTGGCTAAGAGATCGCGGGGAGAGTCCTGCGGGGAGGTCATCGTGCGGAGCGCAACCGGGTCCATCGGCTGCAAAGCGCGCACAGCTTGCTCGCGGCGGCGGCGCAGCAGCAGAGGAATTCCGGCCGCGGTGAGCGTGAGGATGGCTATCCCGATCAATACGGCCGACAGCGCATAGGCATTGTCCGCGCTGACCTCACGCTCAAGGTAGATGCCGCTGGGCATGGTTCGGGTAGAACCGGGCAGGGATCCGGCGAAGGTGATCGTCGTCCCGAATTCACCCAGCGAGCGGGCGAACGCCAGAGCACCGCCGGTGAACACGGCAGGGAGGATTGCGGGCAGGATGATGCGCCGAAGAATGGTTCCTGTGCTCAGCCCGATGCCCCGTGCGCTGGCCACGACTTCGGGGTCGAGCTGCCGCAGCGCAGAATCCACCGCCACCACCACGAAGGGCAGGGTGACGAATAAGTGAGCTGCCACAACACCGGGAAAGGCGAAAGACACGTGCAGCCCAGCCTGCTCCAAAACCGGGCCAAGCAGTCCGCGGCGCCCGAGCAGCGCGGTGAGCGCCAACCCGCCTACCACGGGAGGCATGGCCAAAGGGAGGTAAACCACCAGCCGCACGAGGTGAGACACACGGCGTAGCTGCTGGAGCCACAGAGCCAGACAGGTGCCCAGGATCGTGGATAGCAAGGTAGACAACGCCGCCGCGGAAAGGCTGACGCGGAGAAGGTCATGGGTCGCTGGAGCGCTCAGCGTGTCGGCGAGGTTCGGCCAGGGAACTCGCAGCCCGAGGGCGAGCACCGGGGCAAGGATGTAGACCGCAGCGAGCACGCCGGCGGTGATGACCGGCCACGTTGTCCGCGGGCGCTGTTCGTGCAAAATCACGCGTGACACTTAGTCCACCGGGGTAAAACCGAATTTTTCCCAGGTGTTGTCAAAATCCGAGTCGAGGAGGTTGAGGACATCCTGAGCTTCGTCGTGTCGGGGTGAATCAGATACCACCGCGCCCATGATCTCATTGCGGAAGTCTTCCGCGTGGTCGAGTGGGATGGCCTCGACGTCCTCGCTAGCGGCGGCATCGGTGGAGTAGACCCACCCGGCGTCCGCCTCACCGGAGGCGACCTTACCCAGGACGTCAGCTACCTGTCCCTCCAAGGAGGAAGCGTGCAGGTCCCAGTTGTTGGCCTCCATGATGCGCGTAGAGATGGCGCCGCAGGGGACGCTTGGGTCGCAGAGCACGAGGCGTGCCGAGGGATCCAGGTCGGCCGCGGAGCGCAGTCCCAAGGGATTGCCCTTCGGCACCACCATGACCATAACGTTGCTGGCTAAGGCCACGGGTGTGTCAACGGTGCCCTGCGCAGTTGCATCCTCCATGGTCTCCCGGGAAGCCGTGAGGAGCAGATCCGCGGGAGCGCCTTCATTGATTTGCTGAACTAGGGCGGAAGAGCCGCCGTTGTTAAACGCCAGCGGGGTTTCGGATGCGCCGGAGAGGTCGTCATTGAGCACGCGCGTGGAGGAGGCGGCGAAAACCTGCAACGGTTCATCGGAGCTGGAGGAGCAGCCGGCGACAGTCAGCGCGGCGGCGAGAACAGAGACAGCAATTTTCAAGCGGCGCATGGTCAGTTACGTTACGGCATCTTTACGCGGTCCGCGTGAATTTAATATGCACTTCCTTTGGTTCCTTCTTGAGGTATTCACGGTCGAAGGATTCTTCGCGCTGGTCCACCTCGTTGAGCAACGGAAGCGGGTCGTGCGGAGCGATGAGAATCATGGATTCGCCCACGTTGAGGGTGCCCAGCGCTCCATGGATAGCGCCGTGGCGCACCGCGTGGGGAATTTCGGAGGCGTTGAGAGTGGGGATGTCGTGTCCTTTGGAGGCGTCGACAAGCGGCAAGTTCATTGGTGTTATCCCTTTCGAGTTTTAGGCCAGCGGGCGTTGCTGCCCGTGCAACTAATTTACTACGATTATATCCGTGCAAATAAAAATGTCGGATATGCCTCTGCGTGATGTCTCCCTGGCTTCGCGCCGGCGCTGGCACACCCTTGCCTTTAGCCTTGTCGCGTTCTGGATCGCGGTCGGCGTGGGAATCACCGTGGCAAGCTTTTGGGGAGCACCCGTCGTGTGGTGGGACCTCATCCACCCATTTACCCTCGGGGCGCTGACTACCGCGATCCTCGTATTCAGTACCCACTTCACGGAGGCGCTCACCCGCACTCCGGCGGTCGGCTTCCGCGGGGTGGGCGCGCGGGTAGGGCTGGTTCAGGTGGGGCTGGTACTTCTCCTCATTGATCGCGCAGGCTACGACTGGGGTGTGCTTGCGGATATCGGCTCCGCTCTCGTCATCGCTGCCGTTGCGTGGCACCTGTGGGCGCTGTGGACCACGCTCCGGGGCTCTTTGTCTGGTTCTTTCGCTGTGACCGTTCCTTTTTATCTGGCGGCGGCCTGCTTCATGGTGTTCTCGGTGCTACTGGTCATTCTGGCTGCGCACGGGGTAGGGAATTACTCGCTGTTGGTGGCCGCGCACTCACGCGGGATGGTGTGGGGCTTCGGCCTGCTTACCGTCCTGGGCACGGTCATCACGCTGCTGCCCACGTTGACCCGAACCCCAATCTCAGCGGTTGCGCGGGCGCGGTGCAGCCGGGCTTTGACCGTGCATTGCGTGGGGCTGGGGGTGGCCATGCTTGCCGACGCCTCCGGGCTCACCCGCGCTGCCGGCATGGCGCAGCTGCTCACCGTGCTTGCTGCCGTGCTCATCATCCAGCCAGTGCTGGCCGGCGCGCTTGGTGGCGAGAAGACCACGGCTAGTGTGTCCGCGATGGCGGGGCTGGTGTGGATGGTGGCGCTCTGCGCTGGTGACGCCGCGGCCACCATCGCAGGGGCCTACCCACGCGCGGTCACGTTACTGCTCATGCCGGCGTTTCTGGGCGCCGGCCTGCTGCAGCTGGTCACCGGGGGGCTCCATCACATGCTGCCCATCCTGGCCGGGGCGGCCCGTCCCGCGCACGGGCATATTGCCGGGTTCCTGCGAGTAGGGCTCATTAACGTGGGCGGTGTGCTCAGCCTCCTCGGCATTGCAGGTGTGTCTGTGGCCGGGCTTATCATGATGGGGCTTGGACTCATCGCCAATAGTGCGGCCCTGGCATGGGCCGTCGCATCATCTCAAGGAGAAATTCATGTCAAGCGTGCCCGTTAAGAAGGAGCATTCCGACAAGAAATGGGCGTCCTGGCTCATCATCATCGTCGCGCTCCTCGCTGTCATTGGACTGGCTGTGTTCAACTCGACCACAGGCAAGCAGGACCCAGCTATGGTGGCATCCGCCGACGCCGTGACTGTTGATGTCTCCGTGGACGGCATGGCCTTTGTCCCGTCCTCCATTGACGTGGCAGCAGGCAGCCACCTCGTAGTGAATTTCATCAACACCGGTGACCAGGTTCATGACCTGAAGATTGGGCGCGAGGAGACGGGCCGGGTGAAACCGGGTGAGACGGTGCAGCTCGACGCCGGAGTTATCGAGGAGTCCGTGGAAGGCTATTGCACGATCGCCGGGCACAAGATGCAGGGCATGACGTTCATGGTCAACGTCGGGGAGTCAGCCTCCGGCGAGCATGATCACGCGGGGGCGTCGGAAAGCACCGGCTCCGCCGGCGCACCGGCGACGGTGCCCTCGGCTGCCGAGCGCATGGCAGCCCGCGAGAACTTTAAGGCTTTTGATGCCTCCCTTGCCCCCGCCGAAGGGGAGCTCCATGAGGAAACGTGGGTGATGACTGAGGAAGAAGTCGAGGTTGCCCCAGGCGTGCGCCAAACCCGGTGGCTTTTCAACGGGCAAGCACCCGGGCCAACCTTGCGCGGCAAGGTGGGGGATACGTTCCGCATCACCATCAAAAACGAGGGCTCGATGGGGCACTCGGTGGACTTTCACGCCGGTGAGGTCAACCCGGATGAGAACATGAAGTCGATCCAGCCGGGCGAATCACTGACCTATGAATTCGTGGCTCACCGGGCAGGTATCTGGATGTATCACTGCTCGACGATGCCGATGAGCCTGCACATTGCCAACGGCATGGCGGGAGCGGTCATCATCGATCCTCGCGGGGAGGACGCGCTGGCAGACGTCGATGCGGAGTACGTCATGACGGCGAACGAGGTCTTTCTAGCCTCTGCGGGTAAGGAAGCTGAGGGCGCTAACGCGCAGCGCGTCAGCGACGGCGACTATGACCTCACGGCCTTCAATTACTATCCCAACCAGTATGATGTTGCTCCGCTGCGCGCCAAGGTGGGCGATACCGTGCGCATCTGGGTGGTCAACCTCGGCCCGGATCTGCCGTTGAGCTTCCACGTCGTGGGCGAACAATTCGACACCGTGTACAAGGAAGGCGCCTACCTGATTAAGGGCGCGAAGGATTCCGGCTCCCAGGCGCTCGACCTTCTACCTGCCCAGGGCGGATTCGTGGAGATGACCTTCAACGAGCCGGGCACCTATTCCTTTGTCAACCACCTCATGACGAATGCGGAGAAGGGGCAACACGGCCAGATTATCGTTGAGTAGCAAGTCGCTCGCGCCGCGCTCGTAGCTCGTCCAAGGTGTCGATATCGCGTACTGCGGGCGTTGCCTCGACCTCGGCGATGGTGCCCGCGAGCCTCAGTAAGCGCATGGCCGGGTTGTTGCGTGGATCTCCGAGCTCCTCCAGCGCGCGGGTGAGGGCCTTAGTACGCCACAGCGCACACAGCGGTTGTAGGCTCCCGTCGAGGGTAGCCACAGCGACATCCGCGCCCGAGCTACCCAGAGCCTTGTGGAGGGCAGGCAGTACCTGCGGGGAATCCGGGGCATCGACGGCAAAGACTGCTGTGGTAGCCCTCGCGTCACCAGCCAGTGCGGCGTGGCCCGCGGCGATACCTGCAGCTGGCCCGCCGAAGAGGGGGCTTTCGCACACCTGGGGCATGCCCAAACGATAGGGCGAGACGACCGCTACCGGCGCGCCATAAGGAAGCTGGCGCAACAGTCGGTCGATGAGGCGTTCACCGGCGAGCCTCACGCTAGCCTTGTCCACGCCTCCCATGCGTTGGCCGCGCCCGCCGGCTAAAACAATGACACCTGGCACTTCGCTTAACCTTTCGTTCCGGGCAGCTCGCGGGACCAATCACCGGAGCGGCCCCCGGACTTCGCGGTGATGCCGCAGCGCCGGATATAGGCGGAGCGGTCAACGCCTTTGACCATGTCAATGAGCGCCAAGGCGGCGATGCTCACCGCGGTGAGCGCCTCCATTTCCACGCCGGTGCGGTCGGCGGTGCGCACTGTGGCTTCGATGAAGACGTGGTCTTCACGCAGCTCAATGTCCACCGCACAGCCATGCACCCCAATGGTGTGGGCCAGCGGAAGGAGATCTGGAACCTTCTTGGCAGCCGCGATGCCAGCCACACGCGCAACCGCAAGCACGTCCCCCTTAGGCACGGTTCCCTCCCGCAGCGCGGTGAGAACTTCTGGTGAGCACGCGACCTCGCCTTGGGCGGTAGCGGTGCGTACCGTGGGCTGCTTTTCGGTGACGTCCACCATATAGGCGGAGCCGGCGTCGTTGAGGTGAGTGAACTTCATGTCTAAACAGGGATCCTTTCCTAGCGTGGACCTAGCCTAGCTGACGAAGAGTGGGCCGATCCGGGTGTTCAGATGCGCGATCTTTGGTAGCAATGGAGGGGTGGGGGATGTGGAGGCGGATTGTGAAGCTAGTAAGGGTAGACGGTAAGTTGCTCGCCGGCGGCGACCGGACTCGTCAGCAGCGCAAAGCCGTGTGTGCCCGGAAGGGCGGCAACGTGGTGGCTGCGCATACGCGGACCCGGCGGTGGGCTTGCGGTAATGGATTCCGTCATGGTGATGGAGCACGGCTGAATGAGCGGGTGGTGAGGTTCGGGGAAGTCCGCACCGGCGACGGCCGTGAGGCACGGCCGGTCCTTGACACCCGCGGGGCGGGGCAGTCCGCGCAGAGAGCGCAGCAGTTGGGTGAGGTAGAGGTGTGCGGAGACAAACGCCGCCACCGGGTTGCCCGGCAAACACACCACGGGGATACCGTCCCAGAGCGCATGGCCCTGAGGCGCGCCGGGCCGTTGGTTGACGTGGCCGAACCAGTAATCATCGCGTTCCACGGCATCCTCAATCACGGCGCGAACCACGTCGAAGGCGCCGGCCGAGACGCCGCCGGTGGTGACAATGAGATCGGAATCCGCAGCGGCCGCGTTGAAGCGCCGGTGCAGCTCAATGGGGGAATCTCCACAGACCGTGCGGGTGATCTCGCAGAGACCGGTGGAAGAAATGAGGGCTTCGAGCATGGGCCCATTCGAATCGGAAAGCTGGCCGTTGATCAGCTCCTCACCCGTGGCAATGATGGTTACTCGTGGGATGCGGTGAACCACGGCGCTGTCAACGCCGGAGGAGAGGCTGGCGGCGATAAGGGGGGCGTCGACAAGCGTGGCAGATCCAGCGAGTTGGTGGCCGGCGTCGATGTGGGAACCGCGTCGCCGGATATGGTTACGGTCGGGCAGGTGGTGCACCGTAACGGTTTCAGGCACAGGTCCGGGCCCTAGGGGAACATCGGTGTTTTCTACTGGTATGACCAGGCCATCAAAACCCTCCGGAACCTCCCCGCCAGTCATGATTCGCACCGCGGTCCCAGGCTGCGGGACCTGAGTGGGTGAGCCTGCTGGGACATCACCTATAACAGGCAGCGTGAATGGGGTGGTTAAGTCATCAGGTGACGCCGGAGCTGGGATGAGGAAGCCGTCCATCGCCGAATTATCCCGCGGCGGGAGGGGAAGACGGGCGAAGAGTGGCTCGGCCAGAACGCGGCCTTGTACAAGGGGAGCGCGCTCCGCAGGCAGGACGCGAACCAATGCGTGGAGGCGGTCGAAATACTCCTCGATGCTTAAGTCAGTCCCAGTGCTTGTCATTGCACCCAATCTAGCCGCCGATGGCGGACATCGGGCGATCGGGCTGGAGGAATCCTTCATCATCCACACCATGGCCCGGCAGCTTCTTCCACATTTCGCCCGCCCACGCGGCGGCGAGTTCCGCGTCGCTAGCGCCGCTGCGCAACAAGTCCCGCAAGGACGTCTCCGAGTTGCCGAACAAGCAATTACGCACAGCGCCGTCCGCAGTGAGTCGCGTGCGGTCGCAATTGCCGCAGAAAGGCCTTGTCACGGATGCGATGACGCCGATTCGGCCTACCTGTATTAAGCCATCGCGCGCTTGCGCGGTCCACAGTGCGGCGGGGGCGGAGCCTCGGGGCTTCTGCACAGGCGTGAGCTCGAATTCTTCTCCCAAACGAGCCAAAATATCTTCTGCGGTGACCATCCGGGAGCGTTCCCATTCTTCGCGCGGGCCTAATGGCATCTGCTCGATGAAGCGCAGCTGCGCGCCTCGCTCGAGGCAGTAGCGCGCCAAGGGGACGATGTCCTCTTCATTTACTCCGGGCATAACCACGGCATTAACTTTGACCGTGCCCAGACGCCCTTCGCGGTGGGCGGCTGTGGTGGCTTCGATGGCGGCGAAGACATCGCCCAGCCTGTCGCGCCGGGTGAGGCGGGCATAAAGCTCAGGATCAATGGTGTCTAGGGAGATGTTGACGCGGTCCAGCCCCGCCTCAATGAGACCGTCCAGGCGGCGGGGGAGTCCCAAGCCATTGGTGGTCAGTGCGGTGGCGGGGGCCAACTTTTCGTCTGTGCGTAGCTGCGTCGTGGCGGCGATAATCTTCTCTAGCGACTTGCGCAGCAAAGGTTCGCCGCCGGTAAAGCGCACCTGGCGGATGCCCAAGTGGGTTACGGCAATCCTGATGAGGCGGATGGTCTCGTCGTCGCTGAGTGTCTGGGCAGTGGGCATCCACTCGAGGCCCTCGGCGGGCATGCAATACGTACAGCGGAGGTTGCAGCGATCGGTCAGCGAGACTCGAAGGTCGCGCGCTTGGCGTCCATAACGGTCGAGCAAGTCGCGGCGACCATCGCTTAATGCAGGCGGCAGGTCCGGAGGCGTTGCGTCGGCACCGCCGCGGGTGGAACCGCGCGGGGAGGGCGTAGGCAGAAAGACGCGATCAGACATTAACCACACTTTAGCCGGAGTAATAGCAGATCTATAGTCGCACGGCCCCTCTACTGCGTGGCGCCCTCTTCGGTATCGAGGCGCTGCGCCTCGCCCGGGCCCTTCAGCCGGATGATGTTATAGGCGCCCTCGGCAAGATGGGCACGAAGATCCTTCTTGTCGAACTTGCCCACCGAGGTCTTGTCGATGGACTTCACGAAGGTCCAGTACTCCGGCAGCATCCACGATGGAAGCTCAGAGCGCATCCCGTCACGCAGGCGCTCGGCGGTCTCAATCGTGGGGCTGATATCCGCCGCAAGAACGGTCACAGCTAGTGGGCGTTCGACCCACTGCTTGTCGGGGTAGCCAATGACGGCGCATTCGAGCACCACCGGGTTGGCCATGATGAGGTTTTCCAACTGGACGGAGTAGATCCACTCGCCGCCGGACCGGATGACATCGCGCGCGCGGTCCTCCACGGTGAGGAAGCCATCCTCGTTGACGAATCCTACGTCACCAGTGCGCAGCCAGCCGTCGGCCGTGAACTTGGCGGCGGCATCTTCGACGTCCTTCCCGCGGAATTCGTGGGCGGCACCGCCGTCCTCTGAGGTGGGCGAGTGATAGTAGGAGCCGGTCACCAGGTTGCCGCGCACCTGGATCTCGCCGGCATTACGGTCCGTGGTGTTGACCACGTGGCCGTCATTGACCACCCGGTATTCCAAGGAGGAGGGGAAGCGCCCCTGGGAAATGCGGTAGGCCCACCGGGCCTCGCCCGAGGCGCCTGAGGGCGGGCGCGCCACGGTACCCACCGTGGTGGTTTCCGCCATGCCCCACACGTGAACCACGTCCACGCCGTAGCGCTCCTCCCAGCTCTTGATGAGCTGCGGTGGGACGGGCGATCCGCCGGCGAAAATCTCCGTCAGCGTCATGCGCTCCGGCGGGTTCTTGAGGTAGTGCACGAAGAGCTGAATCCAAATGGTGGGCACGCCATGCGCCACGCGCGGGGAGGTGGCGGCGATGATTTTGGCCAGGGTAGCGGGGGAGACGTCGGCGTCGGGAAGCACCAGCGGCGTGCCCGTCATCCACGCCGCAAAGGGAACGCCCCAGCTCAACACGTGATAGATGGGAATGCAGCACAAGAAGGTCTCACCATGGGTCACGCACAGGGAGTCGGAGGAGCGCAACTGCATCCCCTCCAAAAACAGGGCGCGGTGCGAGTAGAGCACACCTTTCGGAGCGCCGGTGGTGCCTGTGGAGTAGCACAGGGCGGCAGCGGTGTGCTCATTCAACACCGGCCAGTTGTACACGGTGGAGCGCCCATCCAGAAGCTGTTCGTAGCTATAAACCTCAACGTTGCCCGGCAGGGCAATGCTGGGCTTGTCGACGCCCGTGAATACCACCGCGCGCACGCACTCCACTCCGTCTAATACGCGGGCGAGCTGCTCCGCTAACCGGGCATCTGCGACGATGACGCGAACCTCGGCGTGGTTGATGATGTGCCGGATCTGGTCATTCATGAGCTGCTTGTTGAGAGGCGTAAACACCGCTCCCTTGCAGGCCGTTCCGAAAAGCACCTCGAGGTGCTCTGCGCAATTCCACATCAGGGAACCCACGCGTTCATCACCAGTAATGCCGAGCGTGTCATGCAGGGCGTGGGCGAAAGCGGCGGCGCGTGCACCGATATCGGCGAAGGTCGTCTCTTCGCGTTCGTTGCCGGGATTGGCGCTGTGCCACGTGACTACCTGAGTTTGGCCGTGGACGGAGGAGCCGTACTCCAGGATGCGGGTGAGGGACAGCGGGATATCCTGCATTGTGGAGAGCATGCGCACCACTTTAGCTGTGTCAGTGTGAGCGCGGTGGATGGATGCGGTATAGTTGTTCGCGACTGGCGGGGAAAGCCTTCCTCGCACCTCCGAGCTCCCTCCACGGTGCGCACACCTGCGGTGAAAAACTCATGGCAGTCCAACGGTGCGCGCGGCAATGAGAGGGTAGAGATACGCTCGCAGTCGCCTTCTTAAAATATCTCCCCGCGATTGACCCGCGGCCGCTTCCTTGAGTTCTTTTCGGAGTTCTGCAAGGAGTTCTTCACGTTCTGCTCCGCAGGGCCGGAGAGGGGGGAGAGCCAAAGAAAACCACCGCCCACGGGGATCGCGGTTGCGTGAACTCGCTGGTGGCGGCGGACCATCTCAATTACACACTGGCTTCCAACGCCCACGTGGAGCGGCACCACGCACAGTGCGGGTGCGGCTGAATAGACGGCGCGCGTTGGTGAAGCGACGAAAGGATATCCGTGAGCGATACGGACAAGACCGCAGCACAGGATCTCGCGTCCCTGAAGCTGCCGGAATTGCGCAAGCTGGCTGCGGAGCGCGGACTTCGCGGCGTCTCCGGACTGCGCAAGGGGGATCTCATCACCGCACTGACCACCGGCCAGGTGCCAGCGCGCAGTGCGAAGGCCGCTGCCCAAGCGGAGCCCAAGAAGGACGAACAGCCGCGCCGCGCTACCCGCAAGGCTTCTCGCCCTGCCGGCGCCGCAGACCAGGAGTCCGAGCAGCCGGAGCAGGATAAGAAGCGCAAGCAGGACCAGCCGAAGCAGCAGACTGATGAAGCTGCCAAATCTGACAAGGCTGATAAGTCCGAGCACAACGACGGTAACGACGAGCACCGCTACGAGTCCCGCTCCCAGGCTCGCCGCGCCCGCCGCAACCGCGCCCGCCGCCAGGAGCGCGAGGCCCGCGAAGAGGCCAAGGGCAACGGAAATAACAACGGTGCTGAGGACAATAATGGAAAGTCCGAGGACAACCAGTCCCGCGGCGGAAACAACTCCGATAACGGTGATCGCGGCAATGGCGGCAACGGTGGCAATAACGGTGGCGGCCACAACAATAACCGCCGCGACAACCACCGCAACGACGATGACAACAATGGCGGCGGCCGCCGCAACCGCCGCAACCGCCGTAACCGCCGCGGGCGTGACCGCGATGGTGGCGGCAATGGTGGCAACGATCTGCAGATCCGCGAGGGCGATGAAGTACAGGTAGTCGGCGGCATCCTGGAGGTCGTGGACAACAACGTGGCCTTCCTGCGCACCACCGGCTACCGCGCGGCCAGCTCCGATGTCTTTGTTAACAACAACCTCGTGCGCCGCCTGGGCCTGCGCTCCGGCGACGCGCTGACCGGCAAGGTCAAGGTTTCTGGCCCGACCCACACCCACGGCAACGGCCGCAACCGCCGCAAGTACAACCAGCTGGTGGAAGTCGACACCGTCAACGGACTGGATCCGGCGACTGCGAAGGACCGCCCGGACTTCTCCAAGCTCACCCCGCTTTACCCGAACCAGCGCCTGCGCTTGGAGACGGACCCGAAGATCCTCACCACCCGCGTCATCGACCTCATCATGCCGATTGGTAAGGGCCAGCGCGCGCTCATCGTCTCCCCGCCGAAGGCCGGTAAGACGACGATCCTGCAAAACATCGCCAACGCCATCGCCACGAACAACCCGGAGTGCTACCTCATGGTGGTCCTCGTGGACGAGCGCCCCGAAGAGGTCACGGACATGCAGCGCAGCGTCAACGGTGAGGTCATCGCCTCCACCTTCGACCGCCCGCCGTCAGAGCATACCTCCGTGGCGGAGCTGGCCATCGAGCGCGCCAAGCGCTTGGTGGAGCAGGGCAAGGACGTCGTCGTCCTCCTCGATTCCATTACCCGCCTGGGCCGCGCCTACAACAACTCCTCCCCGGCGTCGGGCCGCATCCTGTCCGGTGGTGTGGACTCCAACGCCCTGTACCCGCCGAAGCGCTTCTTGGGTGCTGCCCGCAACATCGAAAACGGTGGCTCGCTGACCATCATCGCCACCGCGATGGTGGAAACCGGCTCCACCGGTGACACGGTCATCTTCGAGGAATTCAAGGGCACCGGTAACGCCGAGCTCAAGCTCGACCGCGCCATCTCCGAGCGCCGCATCTTCCCGGCCGTGGACGTCAACCCGTCCGGCACCCGCAAGGACGAACTCCTCCTGGTTCCGGAGGAGGCGCGCATCATGACCAAGCTGCGCCGCATCCTTTCCGGCCTGGATTCCTTTGCTGCCATCGATTTGCTGATCAAGCAGCTCAAGAAGACCCGCTCCAACGGCGAATTCCTCATGCAGGTGGCCTCGTCTGCGCCCATGGCGGCAGATATGGATGAGGAGGACTACAAATAATGTCGAACCAGGTTTCCCTCGTTGATGACATCGTCTCCGAGTACCAGGGCATCGAGATGCAGATGGCTGACCCGGACGTAGCCGGAGATCAGAAGCAGTTCCGCAAGCTGTCCAAGCGCTACGCTGAACTGCGCCCCATCGTTGCTGTCAACGATGAACTCGTCCAGGCCCGCCAAGACCTGGCCGACGCCAAAGAGATGGCCTATGAGGACCACGAGTTCCAGCCCGAGGTTGAGCGCCTCGAACCGCTCGTCGTGGAACTGGAGGAGAAGCTCGCGGATCTGCTCGCTCCGCGCGATGAGCAGGATTCCGAGGACATCATCATGGAGATCAAGGCCGGCGCCGGCGGCGAAGAGGCAGCACTTTTCGCTGGCGACCTAGCCCGCATGTACGAGCGCTTCGCCGACAAGGCCGGCTTCCAGTGGGAGGTCCTAGGCCTCAACGAGTCCGACCTCGGTGGCGTCAAAGACATGTCCATCTCCTTCAAATCCAAGACCCCGTCTCGTGATGGCGCGTGGAGCGTGTTCAAGTTTGAGGGCGGCGTGCACCGCGTGCAGCGCGTCCCGGTGACCGAGTCCCAGGGCCGCATCCAGACCTCCGCAGCCGGCGTGCTGGTCTACCCGGAGCCGGAAGAAGTCGAAGCAGTCAACATCGATGACAAGGACATCCGTGTCGACGTCTACCGTTCCTCCGGTAAGGGCGGCCAGGGCGTGAACACCACCGACTCCGCCGTGCGTATTACCCACCTGCCCACGGGCCTGGTGGTGACCTGTCAGAAGGAGCGCTCCCAGATCCAGAACAAAGCGCGTGCCCTGCAGGTGCTGCAAGCCCGCCTGGATCAAATGGAGCGCGAGGCACGCGAGGCCGAGGCCGGCGAGCAGCGTGCATCCCAGGTGCGCACCATGGACCGCTCCGAGCGCATCCGCACCTATAACTGGCCGGAGAACCGCATTACCGATCACCGCATCGGCTACAAGGCAAATAACCTCGACTCCGTTCTCAACGGCGACATGCACGACCTCATCGAGGCCCTGCAGGCCCAGGAGCGCGCCGAGCGCCTCGAGGCCGAGGGCTAGAAGGCTAAGGCACGGTTATTAACGGTGACTTTTCACACCTATAGGAAGGCGCTTCGTGATGCCACGGAGCGCCTTCGCGCTGCCGGGGTGCCTTCACCCGAATGGGACGCGCGGCTGTTGGCCGCCCACCTCATCCACTGCGGGCACATGGACATCCCCCTCGACGAGCAACCGATCCCCGGTTTTGACGTGGCCTATGGAGCGTTGGTGGGGCGTCGTGAAGCGCGCGAACCACTCCAGCACATCTTGGGCGTGGCGTGGTTCGGTCCGCTCGAGCTTGAGGTCGGCCCGGGCGTGTTCATTCCACGCCCGGAAACGGAGGTGCTCGCCGACTGGGGAGTTAAGTTTCTTAGGAAACTTAACTCGTTGGGGACAAAGGAATTTAACTCGTTGGAGTCGAAGGAATTTAACTCGTCGGAATCTCCCCGTGTCGTGGACTTGTGCGCTGGGTCCGGTGCGCTCGGGCTCTACGTCGCACACTACGTGCCACAGGCTGAGGTGTGGGCAGTAGAGCTTGCCGACGCCGCCCTGGCCTACACCCGCCGCAACGCCGCGACCGCTGCGCGCGGCGGGGCGGGAACTATAAACGTGGTCCAAGGGGATGTCACCGAGGCAGACCTCTTGCCGGAATTGCACGGCAGCGTTGACCTCGTGCTGACGAATCCGCCATACGTACCGGAGACCCCGGACCTGGAACCGGAGGTCTACCAGGATCCTCACGAGGCAGTGTTCGGGGGAGTAGATGGCATGGAAACCATCAACGCGATGATCCCGACCATTGCCGCGCTGCTTCGCCCCGGTGGCCGCGTGGGCATCGAGCACGACGACGACACCTCGCAGCAAGTGCAGGAAGCCCTGCGCGCGCATGGAGGATTTAGCCACATCGAGGTACTCAAGGATCTCACTGGCACCGCCCGCTTTGTCACGGCACAGCGGGGAGTACAGTAGATTGGTCGAAGATTGGTCGACAAGCCGACAAGAACGGGATTAAAGGAGAGACCAATGCAGGGACAGATTTATAACTGTGCGGATGCCGCCGAGCGCGAAGAAGGAATGGCCTTTGCCGTCAAGGCAGCCAAGTCGGGGCGGCTTGTGGTGATGCCCACCGATACGCTCTACGGGCTGGGCTGCGATGCCTTTGATAACGATGCCGTGGCTAGCCTGCTGGCCACCAAGCACCGCGGTCCAGACATGCCGGTACCGGTGCTCGTGGGCTCCTGGGATACCGTCAAAGGTCTCGTCGCGTCGTTGGATGATACCGCGCAAACGCTGATCGAGGCCTTCTGGCCGGGCGGACTATCCATCGTCGTCCCGCAGGCGCCTTCGCTTCCCTGGAACTTGGGCGATACCCGCGGCACGGTGATGCTGCGCATGCCGCTGCATCCCATCGCCATCGAGCTTTTGCGTGAGGTCGGCCCCATGGCGGTGTCCTCCGCGAATATCTCTGGCCAAACCCCACCCACCACGGCGATTGCCGCCAAGCAGCAGCTGGGTAAGGCCGTCACCGTCTACCTCGACGGGGGAGAAGCAGAGGTAGGAAAGCCATCCACCATTATCGATCTGTCTGGCTCCCGCCCTTATCTTTTGCGCGAAGGCGCATTGAGCGCTGAGCAGATCGGAGAGGTCATCGGAGTATCCGCAGAGTCCTTGCGCACCCGCCCGAGCGCCCAATCCTCTTAAGGAGACATCAGTGGCTGGAACCGGAGTGCCGCTGCGCGAGCTAGCGTTGGTGATCTTTGTCGCGGCGGCGTTTACCTACCTCACCACCGGACTGGTGCGTACCTTCTTAGTGCGCAGCGGACAGGTGGCGGAGATTCGCCTGCGCGATAGTCACTCCCAGCCAACACCGCAGCTCGGCGGGGTGGCGATGTTCACGGGTTTTGCGGCCGCCGTCTATCTCGCAGGCCAGCTTCCAGCCTTGACTCGCGGCTTTATGCCCGTCACGCCTGAGATGAATGCTGTGCTGTGGTCAGCCGCAGCCATCGTCCTCGTGGGCGTGGTGGATGACTTGGTGGAGCTGAGCGCTCTGGTCAAGCTCATCGGTCAGCTCGTGGCCGCCGCCATCATGAGCGGGTTGGGGTTGACGTGGACGCTTCTCTTCCTGCCTTTTGGTGATGGAACTACGGTCATTTTGGACCAGGTCCAGGGGACACTCTTGACCACATTCTTCACCGTGTTGCTCATTAACGCCATCAACTTCGTCGACGGGCTCGACGGTTTGGCGGCCGGGCTGGGCATGATCGCCGGCGGCGCTATCTTGGTCTTCTCGCTGACGGTTCTGCACGACCAGGGCGGTGCAGTGTCCGCGTATCCGCCGGCGATTATCGCTGCCGCTCTTGTTGGCGTGTGTGCCGGGTTCCTCCCTCACAACTTTGAGCCCTCCCGCATCTTCATGGGGGATAGCGGTGCGATGCTGATTGGTTTGCTGCTCGCCGCGGCGTCGACGTCCGCCTCCGGCAAGATCAACATGTCGTTGTACGGCACCGTGGACATTGTGGCGTTGATGTCGCCCGTTATCGTCGTGGTCGCCGCGGTCTTTATTCCAGTCCTGGACCTTGTCTGGGCCGTGATTCGCCGAGTATCGCAGGGGCGCTCGCCCTTCGCTGCCGATAAGGCACACATTCACCACCGCCTGCTCTCCTTGGGTCATACGCACCGACGCACAGTACTGGTGCTTTATTTGTGGGTCTCCGCGGTGGCGTTTGGGGCCGTCTCCTTTTCTATCGTTCCGGCCCCTGCGGCCGTGGCTTTGGCGGTTCTCGCGCTTGGCGTGGCCTTCGGTGTGACCCTGATTCCGCTGCGCCAGGGCAAGATTGGGCGTCGGCCGCGGGCTACCAGTGTGGTGCTGGAAACTGATCCTTCCTGAGGTAGGGTATGGGGCTGTGACTGATTCAACGACCTCCGAAGAGCTTTCGCCCTACGACGATCATCGTCGCCCCCTGAAGCGCGCCCTGCGCCTCGGGGTCATCGGCCTTATCGTCGTAACCATCGCGTCCTTATCCATCTGGGGTGGCGTTCGCGGGGTGCCCGGAATTTGGGGAGTGCTCGTCGGCGCGGCCATCGGCGGCGGCTTCGTGCTCTTTACCGCGGCCTCGGTGCTTATTACCGCACGCACGACACCCTCGACGACGATGGCTGTGGTCCTAGGTGGCTGGTTGCTTAAGGTCGTCATCCTCATCATGGTGTTGTTGCTGATCAAGGACCTAGAGTTCTACGACACGATGGCCCTCTTCGTCACCGTCCTACTGGCGCTGGCGGTGACGTTGGGAACTGAGGTATGGGGTGTGGTCACCTCCAACGTGACCTACGTGTCTTAGCCTTTCTCGACCTTTTTCAGTGAGCCACTGCTCCCGGTGACCCCGGGAGGGTGGCTTTTTGTGTAGCGAAATAACGCCGCTTCGGGCGCTCATTACCCCCGTCAAGGTGGGAAAACGCGGGTGTGTGACCAAATACACTTAGTAGGGTTTTGGCAGAATGTGGGCGTTTTATGCGGCCGCACGGCGCTGGGCTGTGCCTTTAGGTTCACAACGCTGCCCCCACGTGCGAAAACTTGAGGGCGAACTGATAGCATTCTCTTCGGGTTACCGCGGGTTAGCGTCATGCTATCCCGAAAAAGTACGGTTTATCCTTGCCCTGTTTACGCTGATGTGCGACGGAGTCCGTGAGCAGGGCAAAGAGCTTGAGACGTCCATCGCACCACATAGCCTTCGACAAGCTGTGTGGCCCGAACACGGGAGAGAACGCTGAGCGTTACGACATTGGCCATGAAGGGTGAGTTTCACGCACCCGAACTGGATCCAGAATTTTTCCCGGGGCACGTAACCGAAGATGGTGGAGTCGTCGATCTTCTTTTCGCCGATTTCGCCAACGGTTGGTTCGCTTTGGATCGCATCATGCTGGTCCGCCTGTTTATGGCGGCTATCTTGGTGCTCCTTTTTGTTGTCGCCTTCAGGAACCCGAAGCTGGTTCCTAAAGGATTGCAGAACGTAGCGGAGCATGCGATTGACTTCGTACGAATTCACATCGCAGAAGACATTTTGGGCCGTAAGGAAGGACGTCGTTTCCTTCCGATCCTGGCCACGATCTTCTTCGGTGTTTTGTTCTGGAACGTAGCAACTATTGTTCCAGCCCTAAACATCTCTCCGAATGCTCGTATTGGTATGCCAATCGTGCTGGCAGTCGTTGCGTACATCGCCATGATTTACGCCGGCGCAAAGCGCTTTGGCTTCGGCAAGTTCGTCAAGTCCTCGGTGGTTATTCCTAACCTTCCGCCGTTGCTGCACGTGCTTGTTGTACCGATTGAGGCTTTCTCTACGTTTGTCATGCGTCCAGTCACGCTGGCTCTTCGTCTTATGGCGAACTTCCTGGCTGGCCACCTCATTTTGGTCCTGTTGTACTCGGCAACGAACTTCTTCTTCTTCCAGTTCAACGGTTGGACCGCACTGAGTGGCCTCACTCTGGTCGCAGCGGTTCTGTTCACGCTGTACGAAATTATCGTCATCTTCCTGCAGGCATACATTTTCGCCCTGCTGACGGCGGTATACATCGAACTGTCGCTGCATGCAGATTCGCACTAACAACAACGCGAACCTCGCGGTTAACTAAATACCCCAGAAATCACCACTTCCCCCGCGGAACAATTCGCGGGAAAACATTGAAAGGGAACGACTTTCATCATGAACGAAATCATTCTTGCTCAGGCTGCTGACGAGTCCACCCTCAAGGGCCTCGGCGCTATCGGCTACGGCATCGCAACCATCGGCCCGGGTCTGGGCATCGGTATCCTCGTCGGCAAGACCGTCGAGGGCATGGCTCGCCAGCCGGAGATGGCCGGCCAGCTGCGTACCACCATGTTCCTGGGTATCGCCTTCGTTGAGGCCCTGGCACTTATCGGCCTCGTTGCAGGCTTCCTGTTCTAAAGAGCGCTTTACACAAAGTAAATCGAACTTTAAGAACGGAGCCCCATGAACAACGTCATTTACTACCTTGCAGCAGAGGGAAGTGAGCACCTGCCGCTGGAGAGCGGCAACTCCATCCTTCTGCCCAAGATGTACGACTTGGTCTGGTCGATCATTCCGTTCGCCATCATCCTGATTGTGTTCTGGAAGCTTGTTCTTCCGGCATACAACAAGATGCTGCAGGAGCGTGAAGACCGGATCGAAGGTGGCCTTAAGCGTGCGGAGGCTCAGCAGGCCGAAGCAAAGGCCGCTCTGGAAAAGTACAATGCTCAGCTCGCTGATGCTCGAGCAGAGGCTGCGGAGATTCGCGAGCAGGCGCGCGAGCGCGGCAAGCTGATCGAGGCAGAGGCTAAGGAAGCTGCAGAGGAAGAGTCTCGTCGCATCCTGACCGCCGGCGAGAAGCAGCTTGAAGCTTCTCGTGCACAGGTCGTGTCTGAGCTGCGTTCCGACATCGGACAGAACTCCATCAACCTGGCAGAGAAGCTGCTCGGCGGCGAACTTTCGGACGCCACCAAGCAGTCCTCCACGATTGATAACTTCCTGTCCGAGCTCGACACTGTGGCACCGGCCGGAAAGTAGGCAACGATGAAGGCAGCTAGCCGCGAAGCACTCGCTACCGTTGAGTCCAAGCTGGATGAGTTCCTCTCCGGCGACCGCTCGGTGGCGACTGCTACCCAGGCAGGCCAGGACCTCTTCGAGGTGGTCCGCGTCCTCGACGGTGACCGCGAACTGCGTGTCGCGCTGACCGACGACGCCGCTACCTCCGAGGAGCGCAAGTCCCTGGCCCAGACCCTTTTCGGCGGAAAGGTCACCCCGGTTGCACTCCAGGTGCTGCAGGAGGCCGCCGCCGCACAGTGGTCGTCGCCGCGTGATATCGCCCGTGGCCTCATCATCCTCGGCCGCCGCGCACTGCTGCGTGGCGCTGAGTTTGAGGGCAAGCTGGGCCAGGTGGAAGACGAGCTCTTCTCCCTGTCGCGCGTGCTTGACCGCGAAGGCGAACTGACCCAGCTGCTTTCAGACCGTACTGCTACGTCCGATCGTAAGGTCGGGCTGCTGGCAAGCGTGCTCTACGGCAAGGTCACGATGGTTACTGAGGCGCTTGCGCTGCAGGCCATTGGCCGCCCGGAGCAGAACCCGATTGATGATCTCGCCGGTTTGGCGGACACCGCAGCCAAGCTGCAGGGCCGTACCATCGCGCGAGTGACCACCGCGGGTGAGCTGAACGATAGCCAGCGGGCAGCACTCGCTGAAAAGCTGGGCAAAATTTATGGTCGTGCGATGTCCATCCACTCTGAGGTTGACACCAGCCTCCTCGGTGGTATGACCATCCGCGTCGGCGACGAAGTCATCGATGGCTCGACGGCAGGCAAGATTGCTCGCCTTCGTGCGCAGATGGCATAAGCCGAAACGACAGAAACGATTAAGTAATTGCTGGAAGATACTACCGAGAGCAGGAAGAACATGGCGGAGCTGACGATCTCCTCCGACGAGATCCGTAGCGCGATTGCGAACTACACCTCGAGCTACTCCGCGGAGGCCTCCCGTGAGGAGGTCGGCGTGGTCATTTCGGCAGCTGACGGTATTGCGCAGGTTTCGGGCCTGCCGTCCGTCATGGCGAATGAGCTGCTCGAGTTCCCCGGCGGCGTGATTGGCGTCGCACAGAACCTTGACACCAACTCCATCGGTGTCGTGGTCTTGGGCAACTTCGAGTCGCTTAAAGAAGGCGACGAGGTCAAGAGGACCGGCGAGGTTCTCTCCATCCCCGTGGGCGAGGAATTCCTCGGCCGCGTAATTAACCCCCTGGGCCAGCCGATCGACGGCATGGGCCCGATCACCGCTGAAGAGGACCGCGTCCTCGAGCTGCAGGCACCGTCCGTGCTGCAGCGCCAGCCGGTGGAAGAGCCGATGCAGACCGGCATCAAGGCTATTGACGCGATGACCCCGATTGGTCGCGGTCAGCGTCAGTTGATCATTGGTGACCGTAAGACGGGTAAGACCGCTGTCTGTATCGACACCATCCTGAACCAGAAGGCTAACTGGGAATCTGGCGACAAGAACAAGCAGGTTCGCTGCATCTACGTCGCCATCGGCCAGAAGGGCTCCACCATTGCTGGTGTGCGCCACACCCTGGAGCAGCACGGCGCACTGGAGTACACCACCATCGTGGCGGCTCCGGCATCCGACGCCGCCGGTTTCAAGTGGCTGGCACCGTTCTCCGGTGCAGCTCTGGGTCAGCACTGGATGTACCAGGGCAACCACGTCCTGATCATTTACGATGATCTGACCAAGCAGGCTGAGGCCTACCGTGCGATTTCCCTTCTTCTGCGCCGTCCGCCGGGCCGCGAGGCTTACCCGGGCGACGTCTTCTACCTCCACTCCCGTCTGCTGGAGCGCGCTGCGAAGCTCTCCGACGACATGGGTGCAGGTTCCATGACCGCACTGCCGATCATCGAGACCAAGGCGAACGACGTCTCCGCCTTCATTCCGACCAACGTTATTTCTATTACCGACGGCCAGGTCTTCCTGGAGTCCGACCTGTTCAACCAGGGCGTCCGTCCGGCAATTAACGTCGGTGTGTCGGTCTCCCGTGTTGGTGGTGCCGCACAGACCAAGGGTATGAAGAAGGTCGCCGGTAACCTGCGTCTTGAGCTGGCTGCCTACCGCGATCTGCAGGCCTTCGCGGCCTTCGCATCCGACCTGGATCCGGCCTCCAAGGCTCAGCTGGAGCGCGGTGAGCGTCTCGTCGAGCTGCTCAAGCAGTCCGAGTCCTCCCCGCAGCCTGTCGAGTACCAGATGGTGTCCATCTTCCTCGCAGACCAGGGCATCTTCGACGTCGTTCCCGTCGAGGACGTACGCCGCTTCGAGAAGGAGCTGCACGATCACCTCAACTCTGCAACCCCGCAGGTGTTCGAGCAGATCCAGGGCGGTACCGCTCTGACCGACGAGTCCAAGGATGCACTTGTTGCAGCTGCTAAGGACTTCATTCCGTCCTTCCGCACGACCGAGGGCAACAACCTCGGCACCGAGGCACCGGTTGACCCGCTCGCCGCGGATGACGTGAATAAGACCGAGCTCAACGTCTCCCGCAAGACGGCCAAATAGAGTTTCGCACGCTCTAAGAATTAACCGTCTAGATAAAGAAGGGAGGAGCGAACACCATGGCTAATCTTCGTGAACTGCGTGACCGCATCCGGTCCGTCAATTCCACCAAGAAGATCACCAAGGCACAGGAGCTCATTGCTACCTCGCGCATTACCAAGGCTCAGGCCAGGGTAGAGGCGTCGCAGCCTTATGCACGTGAACTGTCCAACGTGCTCAACAAGCTGGCGGCGCACACGTCCCTGGATCACCCGATGCTCCGGGAACGCGAAGATGCAAAGGTGGCCGCCATTCTCGTGGTCTCTTCGGACCGCGGTATGTGCGGTGGCTACAACAACAACATCTTCAAGAAGGCGGCCGAGCTGGAAGCCCTGCTCAAGAGTGAGGGTTTCGAGACCGTCCGCTACGTGACCGGCAACAAGGGCGTTGGCTTCTACAAGTTCCGTGAGGCCGAGGTCGCAGGCAGCTGGACTGGATTCTCGCAGGATCCGACCTGGGAGAAGACGCACGACGTGCGTCGCCACATCATCGACGGCTTCGTTGCCGGTTCGAATGGCCAGGCCAAGACCCGCGAGGGTATTCACGTGGAGGGCGAGACCGTTCGCGGTTTCGATCAGGTCCACGTTGTGTACACCGAGTTCGAGTCCATGCTGACCCAGACCGCGCGTGTGCAGCAGCTGCTGCCGGTGGTACCGGTTATTGAGGAAGAGGACTACAACATGGGTGAGTCCGCGCTTTCCGACGCCGAGCCGAACAATCAGATCACTCCTGATTACGACTTCGAGCCGGATGCGGACACCCTCATGGACGCACTGCTTCCGCAGTACGTGTCCCGCCTCCTGTTTGCGATGTTCTTGGAGTCCTCGGCCTCCGAGTCCGCCGCACGCCGTACCGCAATGAAGTCTGCAACTGACAACGCAACCGAGCTGGTCAAGGACCTCTCGCGCGTGGCCAACCAGGCCCGTCAGGCGCAGATTACCCAAGAAATCACAGAGATCGTCGGTGGCGCTGGGGCGCTCGCCGAAAGCGCAGAAAGTGACTAGATTATGACTACAGCTCTGCAAGAGCAGAACACACAGTCGTCGGCTACCGCCGGCCGTGTGGTGCGTGTCATCGGTCCGGTCGTCGACGTGGAGTTTCCGCGTGGCGGGCTGCCGGCACTGTACAACGCACTGACCGTCGAGGTTTCCCTCGAGGCTGTTGCAAAGACCGTCACCCTTGAGGTCGCTCAGCACCTCGGTGACAACCTCGTCCGTGCCGTGTCCATGGCTCCGACGGACGGCCTCGTCCGTGGTGCCGCCGTGACCGACACCGGCAAGCCGATTTCCGTCCCGGTGGGCGATGTGGTCAAGGGCCACGTCTTCAACGCCCTCGGTGACTGCCTTGACCAGCCGGGTCTGGGCCGCGATGGCGAGCAGTGGGGCATCCACCGCGAGCCGCCGGCATTCGACCAGCTGGAGGGTAAGACCGAGATCCTGGAGACCGGTATTAAGGTCATTGACCTGCTGACCCCGTACGTGAAGGGCGGCAAGATCGGCCTCTTCGGTGGTGCAGGTGTGGGTAAGACCGTTCTTATCCAGGAGATGATTACTCGTATCGCACGCGAGTTCTCCGGTACCTCCGTCTTCGCCGGCGTCGGCGAGCGCACCCGTGAGGGCACCGACCTCTTCCTCGAGATGGAGGAGATGGGCGTTCTTCAAGACACCGCACTTGTCTTCGGCCAGATGGATGAGCCGCCAGGAGTCCGTATGCGCGTGGCTCTGTCCGGTCTGACCATGGCGGAGTACTTCCGCGATGTTCAGAACCAGGACGTGCTGCTGTTCATCGACAACATCTTCCGTTTCACCCAGGCCGGTTCTGAGGTGTCGACCCTGCTGGGCCGTATGCCTTCTGCCGTGGGTTACCAGCCGACCCTGGCTGATGAGATGGGTGTGCTGCAGGAGCGTATTACCTCCACCAAGGGTAAGTCCATTACCTCCCTGCAGGCCGTGTACGTGCCGGCCGATGACTACACCGACCCGGCTCCGGCGACCACCTTCGCCCACCTCGATGCCACCACCGAGTTGGACCGCGGTATTGCTTCGAAGGGTATTTACCCGGCAGTGAACCCGCTGACCTCTACCTCTCGTATCCTGGAGCCGTCCATCGTGGGCGAGCGCCACTACGAGGTGGCACAGCGTGTCATCGGTATTCTGCAGAAGAACAAGGAGCTCCAGGACATCATCGCCATCCTTGGTATGGACGAGCTGTCTGAGGAAGACAAGATCACCGTTCAGCGTGCTCGCCGCATCGAGCGCTTCCTGGGCCAGAACTTCTTCGTCGCAGAGAAGTTCACCGGCCTGCCGGGCTCCTACGTGCCGCTGGCCGATACCATCGATGCTTTCGAGCGCATCTGCAACGGCGAATTCGACCACTACCCGGAGCAGGCCTTCAACGGCCTGGGTGGCTTGGACGACGTCGAGGCTGCGTACAAGAAGCTGACCGAGAAGAAGTAGGGAGAGGCACATGGCTGACATCACCGCCGAATTGGTTTCCGTCGAGCGCCTGCTGTGGACCGGAAAGGCCACCATGGTGACGGCTGAGACCACCGAGGGTGAGATCGGCGTGCTTCCTGGCCATGAGCCCATGGTCGGTCAGTTGATCGACAATGGTGTAGTGACCATCCACCCGGCGGACGGCGAGCGTCGTGTCGCCGCTGTCCAGGGTGGCTTCCTCTCCGTGTCCGAGAACAAGATCACCGTCCTCGCCGATTGGGCCATCTGGGCCTCGGAGGTCGATGAAGCACAGGCACAGGAAGACCTGAAGTCTGAGCGCGAGCTGACGAGGTCCCGTGGCGATGCCGCATTGCGCGCCGCCCGCCGCTTCAACAGCTAACGGATGAGCGGAGAGGGAAACGACGGGCAGCAATGACCGCCCTTCCCACTCTCACTTAGGAACCCCACAACCTCGCTAAGAGGGGGTGGGGTTCCTTCGTGATATGCGCCAAAGGTCAAGCAAGGACTAGCATTGTTTCCTCCGCGAGCGGTAGAATCAACGCAACGTTTCTTACTCGCGGTGAAGGAAATCAACCCATGAACTCTCAGGTGCTCCAAGGGCTATCTATTCTTTTAGGTCTGTGCGCACTGATTCTTCTGGTTGTCGTCATTCTGGCCGCAGTTCGGTTTTTTACGGTGCGTTCCCGCGGAACGAGCATCCTTCTGCGTCGGCTTCCTTCGAAGGACTCCCATACGTGGCGCCACGGCCTCGTGCGTTATGACGGCGAGTATATGGAGTACTTCAAGCTTCGCTCCGTATTGCCGCGCGCCAACAAACGCTTTAATCGCCTCGACATCGAACTGGGCAGCACCCGCCCAATGGATGATGACGAGGCTTCTTTTATGCCCTCTGGTCACCAGATCATCCGGATTAGCATCGATGGGCGGGACTATGAGATTGCCTCTGATGCGCACGGAATCATGGCCTTGAATGCGTGGGTGGAATCGGCGCCGTCGAAGCGCCAACAGAAGTTGGATTATCGCCAGATGCGCCAGCGAGCTACCCGCTTACCAAAGAAGTAGCGCCCAACGATAGGGTAGAGGGCATGCGTGTTGTCATCGCCCAATGCTCCGTAGATTACGTAGGCCGCCTCGACGCCCACCTTCCCATGGCGGACCGTCTCATCCTCATCAAAGCCGATGGTTCGGTGTCCATCCATGCGGATGACCGTGCCTATAAGCCGCTGAACTGGATGACTCCGCCGTGCACCTTTGAGGAGTCGGCGATTGAGGATATCGACGGCGAGGACACAGGAGAGAAACTGTGGCTGGTAGAAAATCCGAAAGGTGAGCAGCTGCGCATCACCATCGCTCAGATCCACCAGGAGATTGACATGGATCTGGGAGAAGACCCCGGCTTGGTCAAGGATGGCGTGGAAGCCCACTTGCAGGAGCTGTTGGCGGAACATATCGAAACGTTGGGGGAGAAGTACTCACTGGTGCGCCGCGAGTACCCCACCGCGATTGGTCCGGTAGACATCATGGCCAAGAACTCCAAGAATGAATTCGTAGCGGTCGAGGTCAAGCGCCGCGGCGGAATTGATGGCGTCGAGCAGCTCACGCGCTACCTTGAGCTGCTCAACCGCGACGACTTGCTAGCACCGGTCCACGGTGTGTTCGCAGCGCAGGAAATCAAGCCCCAAGCGCGGACCTTGGCGGAAGACCGCGGTATCCGTTGCGTCGTCCTGGACTACCAAGAGCTGCGCGGCATCGAGTCCAACGAGCTGCGGTTGTTCTAGTGCCGCGCCGCAATCGTAGGATCCGCGAAGAGGCACGGTCACTGCCGCGCGACGGCAGTGCCTTCCTCGGCTCGCAGACGGTACCAGGGCCGAGCTGGACCCATGGCGAGCCTTTCGTTATGAGACACGTCGGCAGCGCGGCCGCTCAGAAGTACTACGTGTGCCCGGGATGCAACCAGAACATACCTCCTGGGGTAGCGCACATTGTGGCGTGGCCGCGGGATACCGGTGGGCGCGCTGACGACCGTCGCCATTGGCACCGGCACTGCTGGGAGCGGCGGTAGGATAGCGGGCATGATTGTTGCCTTTTCCGTAGCCCCCACCATCGTGGGTGATGAACGCGCCGAGATGTCCGAGGCCGTCGCCGAAGCCGTGCGTGTGGTCCGGGCCTCCGGCCTGCCCAATGAGACCAATGCCATGTTTACCCTTGTGGAAGGCGAGTGGGATGAGGTCTTCGCGGTTATCAAGGAAGCCACCGATGCCGTGCGCGCGGTTTCGCCTCGTACCAGCCTGGTGATTAAAGCCGATATCCGCGAAGGCGTGACCGGGCAGATAACCCAAAAAGTAGATTCCGTTAATCGTTACCTGGAGGAGAATAAGTGACCGGACCGTACGTAGGAGGAGCCCTCGACCTCGGCGCCATCAAGCAGCAGGCGGAGGCGCGGGCGCAAGCTCAATCCGCAAATGCCGGAGCTGCTAACTCCGGCGGAGGAATTGCCCCTTTCTTCGAGGTCACCGAGCAGAACTTTGAGAATGACTTGGTGCGCCGTTCCGCGGAGGTGCCGGTTATCGCTCTGATCGGCTCGCCTCGCTCTCCGGCCTCCGAGCAGCTCAAGAAGGACTTCGAGGAGATGGCGGCCGCCGGTGGGCTGAAATTCATCGTGGGCTATATCAACGCTGATGTCGTGCCCCAGGTGGCGCAGGTCTTCGGCGTGCAGAATCTGCCGACCACCGTTGCCATCGCAGCCGGCCAGCCCGTCACCAACTTCGAGGGCGGACAGCCGCGCGAGAACCTGGAGCAGTGGGTAGCGGCGATCGTCGACAAGCTCGGCCCCCAGCTCAAGGGCTTGCCTGACCAAGATGTGGTGGGGGAGAGCGCAGAGGAAGAAGCAGCTGATCCGCGCCTGAGCCTGGCTGAGGATGCGCTCAACCGTGGCGATTTCGACGCTGCCATCGCTACCTACGAGGAGATTCTGGCCGCCGAGCCGGATAATGCGGAGATTAAACAGGCGCGCGACACCACTCTGCTGCTCAAGCGTTTGGACCCGGCTAACCGTAGCGAGGACCCCATCGCCGCCGCCGATGCCGCCCCAGAGGACGTGGCAAAGCAGCTCGACGCCGCCGACGCGGAGGTCGTCGCCGGTGCCCCTGACCGAGCTTTCGAGCGCCTCATTGAGGCCATGAAGCGCACCGCTGGGGATGAGAAGGAACAGCTCAAGACCCGCCTCTTGGAGCTCTTTGGACTCTTTGATTCCGGTGACCCGCGCGTACTGGCCGCGCGCACGAAACTGGCCAGCGCGTTGTACTAAAGACGGCGTAGTAAAAGGGGCCAGGTTGTGCCGGGCCCGAGAGCGACCTTCCCGAATTGTCGCGGGCTGGACCCTCAGGGTGACTCAGTTGAGTCCTCTCCTGAGGGTCTTTTTGCGTTTAAGCAATGATGTGAAGTACAGCATGTTAAATTCCTTTTTGTGTGATACAACACAATGGTTGTTTGACTCTTTCAGGAGGACTCTCATGCGCAAGCTCCTCGGCGCCGTTGGCGCCGCCTCTCTTGCTCTTACCCTTGCCGCCTGCGGAAGCGATAGCTCCGATAGTGCCGGCGGATCAAACTATGTTCGCGTGCTCGGTACCGAACCGCAGCAGGGGCTCATTCCCGCGATGACGAATGAGAACGGCGGCGGACGCATCGTCGACATGCTGTTTTCCGGATTGGTGTACTACGACGCCGACGGCAACGTGCACAACGAGATGGCGGAGTCCATCGACAAGGAAGGGGAGAAGACCTACAAGGTCACGCTCAAGCCGGACCTGAAGTTCTCTGATGGCTCAGCCGTGACGGCCGATTCCTTCGTCGATACGTGGAACTACGCGGTGGCCAATGAACAACTTAATGAGAGCTTCTTCTCCTCCATCAAGGGCTATGGGGAAGGCGTCAAAGAAATGGAAGGCCTCAAGGTCATCGATGAGCGCACCTTCACCATCGAACTCACCCAACCGGAGAGCGACTTTCCGAGCCGCTTAGGCTACAACGCTTACTTCCCAGTCCCCGCGGCCGCGCTGGAGGACCCACAGGGCTTTGGCGAATCCCCGGTGTCGAACGGCCCCTACAAGATCAAGGAATGGAACCACAACCAGAACCTGATCATCGAGCCGAACCCGGAGTACAAGGGCGACCGCGCAGCGCAGAACGACGGCATCGAATTCGCCTTCTACGCCGATTCCAGCGCGGCCTACATGGACCTGTTGGCGAATAACCTCGACGTGCTCGAAGCCATTCCTTCGTCTGCCTTCGGCAGCTATGAGCAGGACCTGGCCGGCCGTCAGGAGACCAAGCCGGCCGCTACCTATCTGGAGATGTCCATCCACATGGAGACCCCGCACTTTAGTGGGGAAGAAGGCACGCTGCGCCGCAAGGCAATCTCGATGGCTATCAACCGTGAGGAGATCGCGGAGACCATCTTCCATGGCACCCGCACACCGGCCCGCGAGTTCACGTCACCGGTGCTGAACGGATACAACGACAGCCTGCCCGGTTCGGAAAACCTGGACTATAACCCGGAGGAGGCGAAGAAGCTGTGGGCGGAGGCCGATAAGATGTACGGTGCTTTTGAAGGCTCGTTCCCGATCAACTACAACACCGATGGTGATAACAAGGACTGGGCCGATGCCGTGGCTAACAACATCAGCAACACGCTGGGAATCCAGGCCGTGGGCAACCCTTACCCGGACTTCAAGTCCTTCCCCGATGCCTACCGCACCGAGCGGATGGATGGCGCCTACCGCACGGCGTGGTTCGCCGACTATCCCTCGATGGGTAACTTCCTTGGGCCAAACTTCACCACGGGTGTAGCTTCCAATGACTCGAAGTACTCCAACCCGGAGTTCGATGAACTGATTGTGAAGGCCAACGGCGCCGCAAATGAGGAGGAAGCCGCGAAGCTCTACAACCAGGCACAGGAGCTGCTGCTGCGTGACCTTCCTTCAATCCCGCTGTTCTACCCAAACGTGGTCGGCGGCTGGTCCGAGAACGTCCAGGACGTGACGTTCAACTGGAAGTCCCTGCCGGTGTACTACGCGGTGAAGAAGAACTAGGGATCTGGCCCTACAGGCACACCGAAATATGACTAAAGTGGCTCTTCCGGTTTTGGGGTGCGTAGCGGGGTGAAGTAGAACACGACGGGTTCAGCGGGTCACCACAACATGTAGGG